>ERZ1370068.9843-contig-8591_pt1 | contig 49381 bp, 65 predicted proteins | sample MGYA00561227_ERZ1370068 | MGnify/ENA primary metagenome ERZ1370068 (study PRJEB38410, sample SAMEA6850437) | metagenome | study: Metagenomic assessment of the ecological functions of the soil: analysis of the soil microbiota associated with the... | reverse complement strand
TGCCGTAACCGTCGGCGATGTACGCCTCGTTCGCCGTCGGCGTCGATCGAGATTTTCGCGACGCGCCAGAAGTTCACGGGGTCGTTGCTGCCCTGGTTCTGCTGCGGCTTGCGCTGAGCTGGAGCAGGAACTGGCCGCTGCGCGAGAACTTCAGGACGTGCGCGTCTTTGAGCGTCGTTGCCGCCGATCCAGACGTTGTCCATGTGGTCGACGGTGATGCCGTGCGTTCGACGTCGGCCAGTCGTAGCCCTCGGCCCGGTCCGCCTCATGAGCTCACGACGTTGCCGTTGGCGTCGAACTCGATGACGTTCGGCGCCGGCATGCAGCACGCGCCCGTCGGCGTAGTTCTTACCGGCGCTCGCCTCGGTTTCGAGGTTCAGCGATTGCTGGCGGTGAATGATCCAGACGTGGTCGCGCGAGTCGACCGGAAACGCCGATCGTCGAGCCGAGCACCCAGTGATTCGGCAGCGGCTTCGGCCAGAGCGGATCGACCTCGAAGCGCGGAGCGACGCCGGGCGCACCGAACTGGGCCGCCGGTGCGGCTGCGGCCGCCGGGCGCCGGCGGCGCTCGACGCCGGCGGTGTCGCGTTGTCGCAGGCGGCGAGTAGTGCGCCAATCGAAGAAACAAGTAGAGAGTCCGGCTCGACGAGTCATGGTTCCCCCATTCGTCAGCGGTGCCGTGTCGATCAGGGCTTGTTCTTGGCTTCGGATAATAGCGGAAATTGGCGCGTCATCGAGAGCAGGGCGGGGCTCGAAACGGTGCGGTGCTTCAACCTATTGATCGCGCTGGCGGCGCTGGCGCTGCCGCCGGCGGCGCTGCGCGCACGAGGTTCCGAGCGACGTCACGGTGCGCATGCTCAGTGCGGCCCGACGGCGATCGCGTGCGACTGCTCGTCCGCGCGCCGCTCGAGGCGATGCAGGACATCGTGTTCCCGACGCTCGGGCCGGGCTATCTCGACGTGCCGCGCGCCGCGCGCCGCAGCTGCGCGATGCCGCGCAACTCTGGCTCGCTGGACAACCTCGATCTCACGAGCGCGCCATCCAGAGAACTCGGATTGCGCTGTCTGTTCGTCGAGTGTGCGCGCGGCGATCTCCTGATCAATGCAGCTCAGGCGCGTCCGACGCTTGAAGTTGCCGCCAAGCTCGGCGTTCCGGTGTTCGTTCATCCAGTGGCCCCGCAGCCGCTCACTCAAACAGATGGTCCCTTATGGGCTCATCGGGACTCTGTTCGCACGCGGTACGGTGAATTCAGCCGCCCTTATCGCCCTGGTTGAAGGCGAGGGTGTTCTCAGCACTTGCCCGGCTTGCGCGTTGTCGTGACAGCGCATGCGGTTGGCGGCCTGGCAATGGCTGCGGGCCTCTCGAGCCAGAGTCGCCTGCCCTTCGGCGCCATCGACGTGATGCGCGAACATGTCTTCATCGACACGACGCTCTTTCACCCTGCGTTGATCCGCGCATCAATTGATCTTCTGGGCGCTGACCACGTGGTTGCCGGCAGCCGACTGGCCCCATCGCCAGCGACAGGCCTATTCGCGGCATGCTGGGAGAAGCTATCCACGACATAAGATTTTCGGATGATGAGCGGAGCGCCATCGCCTCAGGCAATTGCCTGCAGCTGTTGGGTATACCACTTAACGTGGGGCGCGTGACGAAGCGGTGGAGGGATATTGGCTCCACAACGTCGTCGCCCGTGCCCTTGTCGCGATTGAGGAAACCGATCCCACCCGCCTTGAGCAACTTCGTGCCTTGTCCTTCGATCTCGATCGTCAAATTTCCTTGATACCTGGGAGCGTAGCCGGTGGGTTTGAAATGACGGCAGCGGCAACTGGGAAACTCGCGCTGCTTTGGCGCGGAGATCGCGAAGCGCGATGTAACGCGACACCGCAGAGCAATCGTTTCAAGCGCGTCTTCGAAGAACTCGCCACGATCGGAATTTCCGCGGAACCCGCGGTCTATGCGGATGAGATGGCGGGCGAGGTGCGAGAACAGCTTCTGAATGTCGATGGCGTGCTGGTCTGGGTCGATCCGATTTCCAAGGAGCAGGAAGACCGGTCTACGCTCGATGCAATGTTGCGGAACGTCGCGTCCAGGGGCATCTGGGTCAGCGCGGATCCCGACGTGATCCTAAAGATGGGTGTGAAAGAGGTTCTTCATCGCACGAAGCATCTGGGCTGGGGCAGCGACACCCATCTCTACCGCACCGCTGCCGCATTCCGCGAAGCCTTTCCGGCGCGGCTTCAATCCACAGGTCCGCGCGTTCTCAAGCAAAATCGCGGCAACGGCGGGCAAGGCGTGTGGAGGGTCGAGCTCGTCCCCTCATCCGACGTCCTATCCGGCAGCCACCGAGCAATTGTTCGCGTTCTGCACGCACGCCGGAGCAGCGTGCCCGAAGACATGCCGCTCGACGACTTCATGAGACGTTGCGAGGTCTATTTCGGAGCCGACGGCTGCATCGTCGATCAACCGTTCCAACCGCGGCTGCCCGACGGCATGATCCGCTGCTATATGAGCGGCGAAAAGGTCGTTGGTTTTGGGCACCAGTTCATCAAGGCGCTGGATTCCGCCGCCACCCGAAGGCCCCGACTCGGAAGCCGCACAGCCGGGCCCGCGCATTATGCATCCTGCCTCGGCACCGCCATTTCAAGCACTCAGGACAAAGATGGAGTCGAAGTGGACGCCGCAAATGATGCAAGTTCTGGATATTGACGCCAAGTCACTGCCGATTATTTGGGATGCCGATTTTCTTTACGGACCACGCCGACCAACGGGCGAAGGATACGTATGTGCTTTGCGAAATTAATGTCAGCTCGGTGTTCCCAGTTTCCGGAGCAGGCGCCTGCCGAGATAGCACGTCTCGCATTTGCTCGACTTCTGTCGTCAAAGAAAGCGCACGACCGCTAGCGGTTCGACGTCCGCTTGCGCTTATTGAGGCCAATCTGCCGTCTCCTGCAATCCCGAGCCTTCGGCGGGTGCCTTGCCGTCAATATCTCGGACGGTGCGAGACCGCCCATTTACGCGCATGCTCGATCGGATCACGCGGTGGCAGCGATGCGCGAAAGCTCTTGACGGTCGGCAGCGCTTCCATCCGGCGCGCCACCGGGAAAAGGCCGGGGTATCTCCCATATATTGCCTTGCCTTCGTCGGTCAGCCCGAAGGCAAACGTGCTCGGCAGCATGAAGAAATCTGCGAGTGTCAGTTCGTTACCGAGGAGGTAGTCGGCGCCGTGACCAAGGGCATTCTCCATCACCTCGAGCCCGCGCGCGACCTTGGGCATGCGCGTGGGCAACGACTTTCTCGTCCGTGGCGATCCCCAGCTGCGGGAATACCAGCCGCTCATGCACCACGTGATAGATCATGTACGGGTAGTAGTAGGAATTGACCGAACTGATCCATTGATGCATGCGCGCGCGCCCCTGGATGTCTTTGGGCTGTAACGGCGCGCCTTCGAACGCCTCATCGACGTAGGTTCGCGATTGCGCTGGTCTCATAGAGCGTAAAGCCGCCGTGCCGAAGAATCGGGACGCGATCGAAGGGATGCAGCGCAAGATGGACGGCTGAGCCCATATCAGGCTCGAGATCTCGGAATTCATAGGAGATACCTTTGTGGCGCGAGCACGAGCCGGACGATATGGACGTAGGTGCTGCGCGGGAAACCGAATACGACGACATCGGTCATGAGAAAATTCCCCTTTCCTTGATGATCAAGGCAGCAAAGTTCCAGAATTGCGTTGCGGACAAAGCATCTTTCTCTAGCGTGCCGTAGTTTTTCTCATGACTTAAGGCGGGCCCATGCCGCGGCGGTTGCCTCCCTCTCAACGCACTCAAGGCCTTCGAGGCGGCGGCGCGCCATGAGAGCTTCACGCGCGCGGCGGAGGAACTCTGCGTCACGCAGGGTGCCGTCAGCCATCAGGTGAAGGCGCTCGAGGCCGAGCTCGGACTGAAGCTGTTCAATCGCGAACGGCAGCGCCTCGTCATTACCGAAGCCGGCCGCGCCTATCTCATTGTCGTGCGCGACGCTTTTGACCGCATCGCTGCCGGGACAGAGCGGCTGCTGCAACGCCAGAGCGGCGGCGTGCTCACCGTCAGCACGTCGCCGAACTTCGCGGCGAAGTGGCTGGTCCATCGGTTGGGCCGTTTCGCCGAGGTCCACCCCGAGATCGACCTCAGGGTCAGCGCCTCACTGCAGCACATCGACTTCGCGCGCGAGGACATCGACCTTGCGATCCGTCACGGCGACGGAAATGAATCGGGCTTCACGTCACCCGCCTCTGCGCGGAGGAGCTCTTTCCCGTCTGCAGTCCGAAGCTGCTCCAGGGCCGTAGTCCCTTGCGCAGGCCTTCCGACCTCAACCAGATCAAGCTCCTGCACGTCAACAATCGGCAGGATTGGAGATCAATGGCTCGACTTTGCCGGCGTCGAGGATGTCGATCTCTCGCGCGGCCCCGTTCTCAACCAGGCCAGCATGGCGATCGATGCGGCGGTCGACGCCCAGGGGGTAGCGTTGGCTCGGACCGCGCTCGCGGCGTGGGACTTGATCGGCGGCCGCCTGGTGTGTCCATTCGACGTGGCAATGCCGGTGTCCTACGCTTATTGGATCGTCTGCCCGAAGACGGCGGCGAAATTGCCGAAGATCGTGGCGTTCAGTAAGTGGCTGCTGGCCGAAGCGGCCGAGGATGCGCGGCAACTCAAAAACTGAAATCGAAGTCGCGAGGCGCTAGGCGCGCCCCGCGCTGACCGCATTCCATCGTGCTTGCCGGCCCTGATCGCCGGGATTTGCGTCGTCGGCTCGGCTCATGCCCTATGCGCTTGCCTGCAAAGCACAGGCTGGCTTCGCCGACGCGCGCGGCGCCTGCGAGGGGATGAGGCCGAGGCCGAGCGCCGCTCTGACCGCGCGATCGTGATCAACCCCACTCGACCTCAGCTGCTCATACTGGCGGGCGGCGGCCAGACCTTCGCGCAATGCGCCGCTACGGCTCGCAGCGTGGCTGCCATTGGCGCGGCCGCGGTTGATCGGTCCTGCCCGGCTCGCTTGCCGAGGGGTGTCTTGGAAACGCGATGTATCGCAAAAGGTCCGTATCATTTTTCATGCTCCTGGGCCTGCTGGACGAGGGAGATGTCCTCGCGGAGCCATGGAAATAAAGCGCGCCAGGACGCGGCCGCAAAGCATGGTTTCTCCAGCCAGCCTGAGGATTTCTCATGATCGCAAGATCTGCCCCTGGTTCCGCCCGCACCGCTGGGAACGGTTGCAAGCGCGGAGGACATGCGCACCACCGCATCTCCTCCGCAGTCGCGTGCGCGGATGAGGCCCGTCGTCAGCGCGTGCAACTTGGCTTTTCTCGTGACCCCCGACGCGCTAAGGCTGCGCCCATGAAATCCGACGATCCGCGCCAACGCCTGCTGGGACCTGGAAGCTCATTGCGGCGGTACGGGAGGAAATCCCGTCCGGCACCAAGACCGATTTTCTCGGCTCCAGCCCGACCGGCTACATCAGCTACGCGCCCGACGGCCGCATGATGGTGCTCAATGTCGGGAACGGCCGCCGCAAGCCCGTGGGAGCCAACGCGACGCCGGCGGAGGCGGAGGCGCTGTTCCGCAGCATGACCAGCTACGGCGGCACCTACACGATCGACGGCAACGAGATCACGCACCATGTCGATGTCTCGTGGAACGAGACCTGGACCGGCACCAAGCAGAAGCGCATCGCCCGCTTCGAAGGCAACCGCGTCTATCTGTCGACGCCGCCGTCGCCCGATCCGCTCACCGGCACGATCAGCACGCGCACCATGACGTGGGAGAAGGTGACGTGAGCGAAATCATGCGGAGCCAGCCACTCTGCGCGGTACGGTTGCAAAATATCACAGCGCCGCGATTTCACGTTCCCTTCATTGTTTAGCAAACCCAATGACATTAGCCTGTGTCCGCCGCGCTTCCTTCGGGGCGGAGCGTGGCGCAACCTCCAGGGAAGCTCCGACCGCCCGGCGGTCGGGGCTTCTTTGGTGCCGGCCCCAGCCGGTGCCTCACTTCGCGTAGCCCTGCGATCTCAGCCAGTCTATGCGGCGGGTTCCCTGTAGCCACTCATCAATTTCGGCTTTGCTCTTAAATCCAGAAATGTACTGAGTTTCGGCTCCGGGGCAGTGAGCCTCGATGTTCCAGTCGTCCTCTGCCTTGCGTTGGTATTTGAAGGTAACCCGAGGAGATTTGCTCATGGCACCCATATGGCGTTATTTCGCATAGATCGCCAGACGGGATCGTCGGCTTTAATTCACGCTGACCGAATGGCACTCGGCTCAGAGCGACGTCTCTTTAGATCCCAGCGGTCTTGACGGCTTGAATGTCCCGCTCAACCGGCGGGCGGCGGCGGAGCTGTCGCCGCCAAATATTCGTCTTGGCGAAGTCGACGGGCACGGACCCCGTAGGGTGCGCGAGTTGAAGGCCCCGGGAGGTTAAGCCCGGGGCCTAGCGAGAGCGCATCCTCAAGGCCTGGGGGGCTCAATTGAGGCTGCCGGTCCAGAATCGTACTGCAGTGCAGCACACGGTTGCCCGACCAAATTGGGGACCGCAGATGCCTTAAATAGGCAAGGCAAATAGGCGCGAATCATTTAGGCAGACAGTATTCTCCCTGACTTGGTCCCACCTGGCCCGCATCGGAGGGGCTTTCTTGCTGCCAGGCGGAGCTGCCAAGGCACCCTCTTCAGCCTCTTCCAAAAGCGCGGGTAAGCCGCCACGGTGGAGCGCCGAGAGGCGAGCGTCCCGCGTCATGGGACGCGCCGCGCCTCACCAGCGCGGACGTCGCGCCTGCACGCGCGACAACAGAACAAGTGCGCCTGTCGGCGCTCCGCCCGCCCTCTTCAGGGGCGGGCGCGAAGCGACAAAGACAAACCCGGGCGCCGACACGCGCCGCGGGAGCGAAGAAGACTGCGCTGTTTGACATCGTTAGCTGAGACGACGGCTCATCCGCGAACTGCGGTTCCGCCCGCCAGGCGACGCGAGCGGCGCTCAGTACAGCCCGCTGCCGGTGCGCACGCCCCGATCCGCTTCGGGCGACACGCCGAGCGGACGGCCGTCGGCGTCGGTCACGCCGATCACGGAATAATTGTCGGGCGGCGCGGTGCCGGGCTTGAACGCTTCCAGGATCACGCGCTGATCGCCGGGCCCTGCCCGCATGCCGCTCTTGGGATCGATGCGGATGAGCTTGATGCCGGCCGGCACCGGAACGGGACCGCGGGCTTGTCGGCGAGCGCGACCTTCATGAAATCCCGCACGATCGGAGCCGCCAGCACGCCGCCGGTGGCGCCGCGGCCGAGGTGGCGCGGCTTGTCGTAGCCGAGATAGACGCCGACCACGAGATCGGGCGAGAAGCCGATGAACCAGGCATCCTTCTCGTCGTTGGTGGTGCCGGTCTTGCCGGCGATCGGCTTGCCGACCTCCTTGACCACGGTGGCGGTGCCGCGCTGCACGACGCCTTCCATCATCGACGTGATCTGGTAGGCGGTCATCGGGTCGAGCACGCGCTCGCGCTTGTCGAGCAGCGTCGGCTCGTTCTGGTTGGCCCACTTGTCGGCGTCGCAACCGCGGCATTCGCGCGAGTCGTGCCGGTAGATGGTGCGGCCGTAGCGGTCCTGGATGCGGTCGATCAGGGTCGGCTGGATCTTCCGGCCGCCGTTGTCGAACATGGCATAGGCGCCGACCATGCGCAGCAGCGTGGTTTCGCCCGCGCCGAGCGCAAACGACAGGATACGGCGGCAGGCTGTCGTAGACGCCGAAACGCTTGGCGTATTCGCCGATCAGCGGCATGCCGACGTCCTGCGCGAGGCGCACCGTCATCACGTTGCGCGACTGCTCGATGCCGAAGCGCAGCGTCGAAGGCCCGTAGAATTTTTGGAATAGTTTTCCGGCGCCCAGATGCCGCTGCCGGTATCGATCTCGAGCGGCGCGTCCATGACGACGGTCGAGGGCGTATAGCCGTTGTCGAGCGCGGCGGCATAGACCAATGGCTTGAACGACGAGCCGGGCTGACGCAGCGCCTGGGTCGCGCGGTTGAACTGGCTCTGGTCGTAGGAGAAGCCGCCGACCATCGCGAGCACGCGCCCGGTCTGCGGATCCATGGCCACGATGGCGCCGGAGACCTCGGGCACCTGGCGCAGGCGGAACTGGCCCTCCTTGCCCGCGAGCGGTTCGACATAAATGACGTCGCCGACGGCAAACACCTGCGAGACCTTGGTCGGGGTCTTGCCCTTGCTCGGGCCGCTGTTCGGCTTCGCCCACTTCATGCCTTCGAGCGGAAGCACGCCGGTCTCGCGCTCCTTGAGACCGCGCCGCCCGGTTCGCGCCCGGGCTGCAGGCCGATGCGGGCGGAGCCGTCTTCGACCTCCAACACCACCGCGAGCCGCCACGGCGCGATGTCGGACAGCGCCTTGATATCGGCGAGCTTGCCGCCCCATCTCGCTCGCCATGTCGAGCTTGTTGGGAGGCCCGCGATAGCCCTGCTGCTCGTCGAAATTCACGAAGCCGTCGACCAGCACCTTGCGCGCCAGCACCTGCATCTTGGGGTCGAGCGTGGTGCGCACCGAGAGACCGCCCTCGTAGAGCTTCTTCTCGGTGTAATTCTCGTAGACGTAGCGGCGCACTTCCTCGGCGAAATATTCGGCGGCGAAGATGTGGGCGCCGGTCGGCCGCGGCGTGACCTTGAGCGGCTCTTTCTTCGCCTTCTCCGCCTCCGGCACGGTGATGTAGTGGTCCTCGGCCATGCGATCGAGAACGTAGTTGCGCCGCTCGAGCGCACGCTCGCGCTGCCGGAACGGATGATAATTGTTGGGCGCCTTGGGCAGCGCCGCGAGATAGGCCGCTTCCGCGGCGGAGAGCTCGTGCACCGACTTGTCGAAATAGAGCAGCGAGGCGGCGGCGACGCCGTAGGCGCCCATGCCGAGATAGATCTCGTTGAGATAAAGCTCGAGGATTCTCTCCTTGGAGAACGTCCGCTCGATCTTCATCGCCAGCAGCGCTTCCTTGATCTTGCGCGAGAACGACACCTCGTTGGTGAGCAGGAAGTTCTCGGCGACCTGCTGGGTGATGGTGGAGGCGCCCTGCGGGCGCCGCCCGCTGCCGTATTGCTGCGACGAACAGCACCGCGGCGCGCGCGATGCCGGAGAAGTCGATCCCGCCGTGCTCGTAGTAATTCTTGTCTTCCGCCGCGATGAAGGCGCTGGTGACGAGCTTGGGCACGGCCTGGATCGGAATGTAGAGCCGCCGCTCGCGCGCATATTCGGCGAGCAGCGATCCGTCGGAGGCGTGCACCCGCGTCATCGACCGCGGGCTCGTAGTCCTGGAGCTGGGAATAGTCCGGAAGCGACTGCGAATAGTGCCAGAGCAATCCGGCCGCCGCCGCCACCCCGACAACGAATATGATCGTCCCTGCTGCGAACAACAAACCCAAGAAGCGCAGCATCAATCTCATGCCGAAGTCCCCCTGCGCCGACCGCTCCGGGCGCGATCTATGTCTCCCGGAAACTCAGGGCAGTCAGCCAAACGTCCGATCGCGGCAGATTTCCCCGGACACCCACTCCCGCACCGGTCAGTTCGTACGCTAAGTCGCTCTGTTTTATGTTGAAACTGAGGCTATTCAGCCACATTCCCTTCAATTTTGGCGGCGCACCCGCCAGGCGCGTCGTGAAGAACGTGTCCACCGCCTGGACGATGGAATCCGCGGTGCGGTCGCGCCATTCGGCCGAGATCAGCGATTTCAGGTCGGCCTTGTTCGTGACATAGCCGAGCTCGACCAGGATCGACGGCACATCGGGCGCCTTGAGCACCACGAACGCTGCCGACTTCAGCGGATGCTGATGCAGCCTCGCCGCGTTCTTGAGCTGCCCGACGACCCCTTGGGCGAACTGCAGCGAAAACGTCTTGGTTTCACGGCGGGCGAGGTCGATGAGGATGCCGGCCACGTCCTTCTCCTGCGAGGACAGGTCGAGCCCGGCGATGGCATCGGCCTGGTTCTCGGCCTCGGCCAGACGGCGCGGCGCGCGCGTCCGACGCGCGCTCCGAGAGCGTGTAGACGGTCGCGCCCTGGGCGTCGCCCTCCCGGCGCCGCAGCGCGTCGGCATGGATCGAGATGAACAGCGAAGCCTGGCGCCCGCGGGCGAACTGGACGCGATCGCCCAGCGCCACGAAGGTGTCGTCGGTCCGGGTCATGAGCACGCGGTATTTGCCGGTCTTTTCGATCTTGTCGCGCAGCATCTGCGAGAACTCGAGGACGATGGTCTTCTCCATCTCCCCGCTCGCCGCCCTGGTCCCGTTGTCGATGCCTGCCGTGGCCGGGATCGATCACCACGAGCGGGCGCGTATCGCCGTTCGCCTTGGTGTCCGCGGGCGGCTCCGGCTTGCGCTCCAGCGGTCGGCCCTCGACCGCGACGGAGCGCAGGAACGCCTCACGGTCGCTGGCCGCGAGGTCGACCACGAGCCGCGCGGGCTGATCGTTGGCGGCGTCGATCACGAACGCCTTGTCGACCCGCGCCGGACGCGCGAGATCGATGACGATGCGCGAGCCGCCCTGCATGACGAGGCCGAAGCGGAACGCCTTGATCAGGCCGCGGCCCGTCTCCCCGGTCTTGGGCGGTAGACGGAAGGTGACCTGCGGCATGTCCATCACCACCCGGTAGGGGTTGGCGAGCGTGAACGCGCGCACGTCGACCTTCTGGCTCAGATCGATCACCAGGCGCGTCTGCGATCGTCGCCGCCGAGCCGCACCTCGCTCGCCACCGGAACATCATTCGACCCTGGAACCGGCGGGGCGGTCGTGCCGGGACGCTCGGCCGCGGACGCGCCGCCGAGAACCATCGCGCCGCAGAGAAAGCCAAGCTCGTCAGCGCGAACAGACATGGTTTTCCAGCCCTGCGAGCTCGTTTTACTCCAATACGGGGCACGGTTAACCCAAACTTAACCCGCAATAGGCCCCGATGGCGGCGGCGCGGGGCTGTTCCTCTCCTGTTCTGCTCCTTGCCATCGCCTGCCGCGCACCCTAATAAGAGAGTGCTGACGGTTTTACAGTTCCGGTTGTGCCACGTTCGGACATCCGGCAGGTTCGCCGCAAGGACCGCTTCCCGACACGCGATGGGAGGGGTTTCGCGGGCGGAGCCGGTTCCGGGGCGTCTCTCATCGTGCGACGCTCACGAGCCTCAGGCCGATGTTCTTGTGGACCATGACCGGTATTGCGTGCGGCACATGCCTCCGCGACGGCGCGCCGGCTTATCCTTTCGAAGCCGCTTCGAGTCGAAGATCGTCAGCCAAGAGAACTCGCGGCCGCGCACGCCATGCGCTGCCGCCCCGTCACGGGCCCAAAGGTCATGCTACGACCGCGCACCGAGAACTTAACTGATCGCTGCCAACGCAACATGGCGTCGGGGAACGACGCCGTTGCCCCTTCAGCAGCCCCTGCAAGCTTGGCTGCTTGCCTCGCGCCGATCTCGCGCGCGCACAAGGCCCATCCTTTCAACCACCATCAGGCCGGTCTTCCGGTCGCGCCGCCTTGCGCCGCCCGTGTGGCGACGGATGGCGGCCGCGCGCCGACCGGTCATCAAGAGATTGTTCAATGCCCAACAAAATGCTTATCGACGCGACCCATCCGGAGGAGACCCGGGTGGTTGTTCTACGCGGCCACCGTGTCGAGGAATTCGACTTCGAGTCAGCCTCCCGTAAACAGCTTCGCGGCAACATCTACCTGGCGAAGGTGACGCGCGTCGAGCCGTCGCTGCAAGCCGCCTTCGTCGACTATGGCGGCAATCGCCACGGCTTTCTGGCCTTCAGCGAAATCCATCCCGACTACTATCAGATCCCGGTCGCCGACCGGCAGGCGCTGATCGCGGAGGACGAGCGCGCGCAGCGCGCCGCCGAGGCCGAGGCCGACCATCGCGCCGGGCGCCGGCACGCGCGCCGGGAGCGCGCAAGCGACTGCGCTCGCGACGAGGTCAAGAGCGAACCGGTCGAGAGCGCACAGGCCGAGAGCGAAGTCGAGGCCATGGCGGCGGCGTCCGAGCATATGGCGCTACTCAGCCGACTCGATCGAAGAACTGACGGCGGACGCGGGCTTGCCGGTCGAGAGTCGCGGCGCAGCCGGTCCCGGCCGAGCGTACAGAAGATGCGTGCTGCGTCGCGCCCGACCATCGCCGCAGAAGCCCCGATCGAGCTGGCCGCGCTCGAATCGAGCAGCGCGTCCGGAGCCGGTGCCGACCGTTGGCGAGGAATTCAGAGCGCGGACGAGCCCAGCGGCGCCGAAACGGTCGACGCTCACCGCTGCGGGAGAAAACGAGGGCGAGCCGCACGACGTCGAAGTCGGCCACAACATCACCGAGGTCAACGGCCACGGCGCCGAGGGCGAGGAAGAAATCGTGGAATCGGTCGGCGGCGCCGACGCGATGGAGGAAGTGCCGGAGCGCATGCCGCGGCTGCGCCGGCAGTACAAGATCCAGAGAAGTCATCAAGCGCCGGCAGGTGATGCTGGTGCAGGTGGTCAAGGAGGAGCGCGGCACCAAGGGCGCGGCGCTCACCACCTATCTTTCGCTCGCCGGCCGCTATTCGGTGCTGATGCCGAACACCGCGCGCGGCGGCGGCATCAGCCGCAAGATCACCAGCGCGGACGACCGCAGGCGCTTGAAGGAAATCGCCCAGGAGCTGGAAGTGCCGGAGGGCATGGGCGTGATCCTGCGCACCGCCGGCGCAAGCCGCACCAAGACCGAGGTCAAGCGCGACTTCGAATACCTGCTTCGGATGTGGGAGACGGTGCGCGACCTCACGCTCAAATCGACCGCGCCCACGCTGGTCTACGAGGAAGGCTCGCTGGTCAAGCGCTCGATCCGCGACCTCTACAACAAGGACATCGACGAAATCCTGGTCGCCGGCGACGACGCCTACCGGGAAGCAAAGATTTCATGCGCATGCTCATGCCGAGCCATGCCAAGAACGTGAAATCCTACCGCGACAACCTGCCGGTCTTCACGCGCCACGGCATCGAGAGCCAGCTCGACGCCATGTTCACGCCGGTGATGCAGCTGCGCTCCGGCGGCTATATCGTGCTCAATCAGGCGGAGGCGCTGGTCGCCATCGACGTCAATTCCGGCCGCGCCACCCGCGAGCACCACATCGAGGACACCGCGCTCAAGACCAATCTCGAGGCCGCCGAGGAGATCGCACGGCAGTTGCGCTTGCGCGATCTCGCCGGCCTGATCGTCATCGATTTCATCGATATGGACGAGAAGCGCAACAATCGCGCGGTCGAGCGCCGGTTGAAGGAATGCCTGCGGCACGACCGGGCGCGCATCCAGGTCGGGCACATCTCGCATTTCGGGCTGCTCGAAATGTCCCGCCAGCGCATCCGCTCGAGCGTGCTGGAGAGCTCGACCGAGAAATGCCCGCATTGCGGCGGCACCGGCCACGTGCGTTCGGTGTCGTCGGTCGCGCTGCAGCTCCTGCGCTCGCTCGATGAGATGCTGCTCAAGGGCGCGACGCACAATCTCACGGTGCGCACGCGCTCCGAGATCGCGCTCTATCTCCTCAACCACAAGCGCGCCCATCTGCGCGCGCTCGAAGAGCGCTTCCGCATCGTCATCATGGTCAATGCCGATGCCACGGTCGAAGGACAAATATCCTTCGTCATCGAAAAGGGCGAACAGGTCCACAGCGCTGGAGCAGGCAAAGGCGTTGGCGCTGCAGCCGGCAACCGCCGTCCCCGCCCCCATCGACGACGACGAGGACGAGGACGACTTCGAGGCGGAGGACACGAGCCGAGATCGGAAGATCGCTTCGCGGCCGCGTCCGGAGAGGAGGCCGAGCCCGAGGGCGAACCGGAGCAGGACCAGGGTCAGGACCAGGGCGCCGAGGGCGGCCAAGGCCGCAAGCGCCGGCGCCGACGGCGCGGCCGCCGCGGCGAGGGCCGCGAGGCCGCCCAGCCGGAGCGCGACGGCGGCGCATTTGCGCCGGAACACGCCGCGGAGTTCGCGCCGCAACCCGGCGAGAATGACCTGAGCCAGGCCGAGCGAAGGGCACGAGGCCGGCAACGCCGCGAGCGGTCCGGAAACGCCGGGAGAGTCCGAACGGCGAAGCCGAGCGCCGGCGACGGCGCCGCGGACGGCGCGGCGGGCGGCGCAACCGTCGCGGCCGCGAGGGCGAGGGCGTTGCGGCGGAAGGCGGCAACGGAGAGCAGCCGGAATTCGAGCGTGCGGTCGCCAGATGCCGAAGACGGCGGCTTCGGCGCCGAGCCGGAAGCGCCGGCGATGCCGGTGCCGACGGCCGAACCGCAGCACGACGTGGGTGCGCAGAGCGAGATCCGTTCCCCGAGCGAGCCGCGCCCTGAAACGGAACCCGAACCAGCCCACACCTCGGCGCCCGAGATCGCCGCGTCAGTCGTTCCCGAGACCGCCGCGGCGGAGCGGTCGCGGCGGCGCTCGACCGTGCGTGAGCCGGTGACCCAGGTCTGCACGCCGCGCGACGACGGACCGGCTCCGGCCGCCGCCGCTCCGCCGATGCCGGCGGCAGAGCCGGTGGTGTCGAGCCCGGCGGAGAACGAAAGCAGCGATCGCCCGCGCCGTTCCGGATGGTGGAGCAAGCGTGTGCTCGGCAGGAGCTGACGCGTCCTGGTCTGAACCTGCCGTCGTCCCAGCACCGTCGCCGCGGGCACGCGCCTGTCGGCGCCGTCCGGTTGCGTGACAGGAACGCGCGATGAAAAGCGGCTGGGTGGATAGCGAGGCGCAGGCGGCGATCGACCGCTATGCGGCGCAGGGCATCGGCCGCGACCTTGCCGCGCGCGTCTACACCACCCGCCTGCTCGGGCGCGATCCCGAGCTTGTGCTGCACGGTGGCGGCAACACCTCGGTGAAGACGATCGTGCCCGACCTGCTCGGCGAGGAGGTCGCGGTGCTCTGCGTCAAGGGCTCGGGCGCGGACATGGCGGTGATCGAGCCCGCGGGACTGCCGGCCGTGCGCCTCGACCGCTTGCGCAAGCTGCGCGCCCGCACCGAACTCACCGACGAGGACATGGTGCGCGTTCAGCGCGAAACCTGCTCGAGCCCGCGGCGCCGAACCCGTCGGTCGAAACCCTGTTGCACGCCTTCCTGCCGCACAGATTTGTCGACCACACGCACGCCAACGCCATCCTGAGCCTCGTCGACCAGCCGGATGGCGAAGCCATCTGCGCCGATCTCTATGATGGACGGATGAGCGTCGTTCCCTACGTGATGCCGGGCTTCGCGCTGGCGAAGATGGCGGCGGATGTCTACGACGCCAAGCCCGACGTCGAAGGATTGATCCTGCACAAGCACGGCATCTTCACGTTCGGCGACAGCGCGCGCGACGCCTATGAGCGCATGATCGCCCTCGTCACGCTGGCCGAGGGGCGGCTGCAGCGCAATCGCACGGCGGTGTTCGTGACGGCGCAACTGCCGCAGGCGATCGCGCCGCTCACCGTGGTGGCGCCGCATCCTGCGCGGCGCGTGCAGCCGCAAGGATGCAAAGATCGAAGGCGCGTGGCGACGCCTGATCCTCGACTTCCGCACCGGCCCCGACGATCATGAATTTTGTCGGCGGCGCGGACATTGCCCGCTACAGCCAGGCGAGGGTGGTGACGCCCGATCACACCATCCGCACCAAAAACTGGCCGCTGGTGGTCGCCGCGCCCAGAGAACGGCAAGGCGGATGATTTCAAGCGCGCCGCGCACGCGGCGGTGAAGGCGTTCGTCGAGCACTACGAGGACTACTTTGCTACGCCAGAATGCGCGCGTCGGCGGCATCAAGAAGGCGCTTGATCCGCTGCCGCGGGTCGCGCTCGTCCCCGGCCTTGGCCTGTTCGGCCTCGGCCGATCGAAAAAGATGCAAGGATCGCCGCCGACCTGGCGCAATGCGCGGTCGAGGTCATCGCGGATGCCGAGGCCATCGGCCGCTTCGAGTCGATCTCGAAGCCGAGATGTTCGACATGGAATATTGGTCGCTCGAACAGGCGAAGCTCAGCGCCGCGGCGGAAAAGCCGCTCGCCGGCCAGATCGCGCGTCATCACCGGCGCCGGCGGCACCATCGGCGCGCGCGACCGCCAAGGCCTTCGCGGCGGCGGGAGCGGAGGTCGCCCTGCTCGATCTCGACGAGGGCGCGGCCGCGGCGAGAGGCGAAGAACCTCGGCGGCGCGGCGCTGGCGGTGACATGCGACGTCACCGATGCCGCTTCCGTGTCGCGCGGCCTTCGAGCGGGTGGTGGAGGCATTCGGCGGCGTCGATATCGTGGTGTCGAACGCGGGCGCGGCCTGGCAAGGCCGGATCGGCGAGGTCCCCGAGGCGGTTCTGCGACAAGAGCTTCGAGTTGAACTTCTACGGCCATCAGCGCGTGGCGCAGGCGGCGGTGAAGATCATGCTCGCGCAGGGCACCGGCGGCTGCCTGCTGTTCAACGTGTCGAAGCAGGCGGTGAACCCGGGACCGAATTTCGGACCGTACGGCCTGCCCAAGGCGGCGACGCTGTTCCTGGTGCGGCAATACGCGTTGGACTACGGCGCCGACGGCATCCGCGCCAACGCGGTCAACGCGGACCGCATCCGCTCCGGACTGCTCACCGACGATTTCATCGCCGAGCGCGCGAAGGCGCGCGGCGTTGAGCGAGAACGATTATCTGCGCGGCAACCTGCTCGGCCGCGAGGTCACCGCCGACGACGTGGCGCAGGCATTCCTGCATCAAGCGCTGGAATTGAAAACCACGGGCGACGTGACCACGGTCGACGGCGGCAATATCGCGGCGGCGATGCGCTAGTCGGCGCCACGTCCCGCGCTGCGCCCAGCCGAATGCGCCGTACGTGAGCGCAACCGGCACCAGCGAGTCCCACAGCTTCCGATGCTCACGTAGGCGATGGTGCCGGCCGCGGTCCCGAGCAGAAACTCGAGCATGACCGGAAACAGGCCTGCGACGACGCATGCAGGCCGCGTCGTAGGCCGCGGCGGCAGCGGCATCGGCCGGAGCGCGGCGGTGGGCGTGCCACGCGAATGCCAAGTTCGGTCGCGTCGATGGCGATTTGTGTCGTGTTCGTGGTCATCACGTTGGTCGATGCCAACGTTCTTCATCAGCAACCGCACCGTCGCGCTCTGCATGCCCATGGCGAAAAGGCCGAGCAGGCTCGCGATCACCACGGCAACCGCGTTGGGATCGGCCAGCGGCGCCCGACAAATACACGAACAGGAAACCGGTCAGCACCACGCATTCCAGTCCCAACGCCCAGGCGACCGCCGCACGGCCGCGGCGCTCGACCATGACCGCGAGCGAGGTCGTCACGACTGCCGCCAGCAGGAAGACCGGTGATCGCCAGCACCTGGTCACGCGCCTTGCTCCATGGTGACAAACGCCGCCGCCGCCAGCACGAAGCTGCCCGTGACCTGCGCCACGAACATCCCGAACAGGGCCAGAACCGTGAAGCTGTCGATGAAACCGGCTGCGAAGCTCAGCAGCGGCAGGGCGCGGCCGGAACCGGCCGCGGCCAGTGAGCAAGAACCTCGCTCATGATCTCCCCGGCCTCGGCGGTCAAGCCTTCGAGCCACGTTCCGATCCGCTCCACCGCCTCGCGCATCTCCGCCGCCGCGCCCGCGTAGCATAGCGCGGATGAAATGTCGGCCCTCGCAGCGGATCGAAATCGACGCCCGGCGTCGCCGCCACGTGCGTCTCCTCCAGCATGCGCTTGGCGAAATCGAAGCTGTCGTCGCAGAAGCGCGACACGTCGGCATAGAGATAGAACGCGCCATCGACCGGGAGGAACTTGTCGAAGCCCGGCCTTCGGCAGGCCGTCGAGCAGGATGCGACGGTTCTCCTCGTAGCCGTGCTTGACCGCCTCCATCTCGGCGCGCCCGTCGAACGCCGCCTCGGCGGCGATCTGCGACAGCGTCGGCACCGAGATCGCGAGATTGCCTGCTGCAGCCGCTCGATCGGCCGCACCAGCGGCTCCGGCACCACCATCCAGCCGATGCGCCAGCCGGTCATGCAGAAATATTTCGAGAACGAGTTGATGATCACGGCGTCGTCGGACAACCGCGCCGCGGTCTCGGCCGGCAAACGCATAGTCGAGGCCGTGATAGATCTCGTCGGAGATGAAGCGGATGCCCTCGCCGTCGGCGGCGCGCGATCAGATCGCGCAGCGCCTGCGCGCGTCATCATGGTGCCGGTCGGATTGGCCGGGACTTGCGACCAGCACGCCCTTGAGCGGCGCCTTGCGATGCGCGCGCCAGCAGCATCTCGGCGGTGATCGCCCAGCGCGTCGCCTGCGTCGGTCTCGATCAGCACCGGCTCGCAGCCGAGCGCGGTGAGGATGTGGCGATAGGGCGGATAGCCGGGCAGCGCGACCGCGACGCGGTCGCCCGGCTCGAACAGCGCGAGGAACGCCAGGATGAAGCCGGCCGACGAGCCGGTGGTGACGACGATGCGCTCGGGATCGACGTCGACGCCGTAGCTTCCGCGATAGTGCCGCGCGATGCGCGCGCGCAGCGACGGGATGCCGAGCGCTCTCGGTATAGCCGAGCGCGCCCGGACGTCGAGCGCGGCGCGCGCCGCCGCGATGCGCGGTCGTGCGGCGCCGGCGCCGCCGGCTGGCCGACCTCCATGTGGATGACGCGACCGCCCGCGGCCTCGATGCGGGCCGCGGCCGCCATCACGTCCATCACCATGAACGGCGGCACGTCGCTGCGCGCCGACGGCGTCGATCAGCCGTCTTGCCGCATCCAAGCATCGTGTTCACGGCCCTCTGACGTCGACGGCTGCGACCCTGCCCGCTGTCGCCGCATTTCTGCGGGCATTATCGGTCGCTCGAGGCCCCGCAATCAGACGTGATCGTGGCCGCGTTGACCCGTCCTCGGGGCACCACTAGTTTGCGCGCGAAAATGGTGCGAAGCCAGCGGACATGATCGGAACGCAGAGACCTATCAGGGCGCGGCCGAACGACGCCAGCGGCGCGCGTGCTCGCGCTGGTGACCGGCGAGCGCGCTCGTCACTGCGCCAGCGCTCCCGCGCAGGCGCAAAGCGAGCGTGCCGCCGGTCATCCGCGACGCCGAGATCGAGCAGTTGCTGCGCGACTACACGCAGCCGATCCTGCGCGCCGCGGGCCTCGCCCAGCAGAACATTCAGGTCGTCATCATCAACGACCGCTCGTTCAACGCCTTCGTCGCTGGACGGCCGCCGCATCTTCGTCAATGCCGGCGCGCTGATGGATCCAAGACGCCGAATCAGATCATCGGCGTGCTCGCGCACGAGACCGGCCACATTGCCGGCGGCCATCTGGCGCGCCTGCGCGAGCAGTTGGCGGCTGCGACCACGCCGTCGATCATCGCCATGATCCTCGGCGTGGGCGCCATGGTCGCCGCCGGTCGCGCGCGGCGCCGTCGGGCATGGGTCAAGCTGGCGCCGCCGCCATCGCAGGCCCGAGCATCGGCGATCCAGAACTCGCTGTTCAGCTACCATGCGCGCGCAGGAGGAGCCAGGCCGATCGCGCCGGCGTCAAGTTTCTGACCGCCACCGGCCAATCCGCCGAAGGGCATGCACGAGACGTTCAAGCGGCTCGCCGACCAGATCTCGTATCAGACGCGCTACATCAGATCCTTACATGCAGTCGCATCCGATGCCGAGCTGAACGCGTGGCGGCGCTCGAAGGGCTGGCGAAGGCGAGCCCGTACTGGGACACGAAGGATCCGCCGGCGCTGCAAGCTGCGACATGACCTGATGCGCGCCAAGCTCTACGGGCTTCTCGAGCGGCCGGACGCTGGTCGCGCGCCGCTATCCGCCGAGCGACACGTCAGCCTGCCGGCGCGCTACGCGCGCGCCATCGCGACCTATCGCTCTCCGAGCGCTGCGCGGCGCGCTCGGCGCAGATCGACGCGCTCATCCAGGCGCAGCCGCACAATCCGTACTTCCATGAGCTCAAGGGCCAGGCGCTGCTCGAAGGCGGGCAGGCCGGCCGAGGCGATCGCGCCCGCTGCGGCAGCGCCGTCCAGCTCGCGCCCCAATCCCGCGCTGATCCAGATCATGCTGGGACAGGCGCTGATCGCGACGCGCGATCGCCGGCGCCTCGACGAGGCGGTGTCGATCCTGCACAGCGCGCTGTGAACCGCGAGCCGGAATCGCCGACGGCTACAGCCAGCTGCGCCATGGCCTATGGCCAGAAGAACGACCTGGCGCAGCGCCGATCTCGCCTCCGCGCAGGCGGCGTTCGTGCGCGGCGACGTGAAGACCGCGCGCGAGATCGCCACGCCGCGCCAAGACGCGCTTCCCGGTCGGCTCGCCCGGCTGGGTGAAGGCCGACGACATCGGCCAGCTACAAGCCGCCGCAGAGCGCCTGGCGCAATTGATCGCAAAAGGACGAACGACCATGAACATGCTTCGCTGCCCACTCGCTGCCGCGCTGCTCGCGGTCGCTTCTGGCCCTGCCGGCCGCGGCTCCGGCGCGCGCGCAAACCATCTCAGCGCCGATCAGCGCGGCGAGATCGAGAAGATCATCAAGGAATATCTGCTCACGCCATCCCGAGCTGCTGCAGGACGTGATGAACGAGCTCGAGAAGAAGCAGGCCGACGGCCGAGGCGCGAGAAGCATCGCAGGCCACGGTCAAGGAAAACAGCGCCGCGATTTTCGCCTCACCGCGCCAGGTGACGCTGCGGCAATCCGCAGGGCGACGTCACCGTGGTCGAGTTCTTCGACTACAATTGCGGCTACTGCAAGCGCGCCATGGGCGACATGCTCGAGCTGATGAAGAACGACGCGAAGCTCAAATTCGTGCTCAAGGAGTTCCCGGTGCTGGGCGAGGGCTCGGTGCGAGGCGGCGCAGGTCGCGGCGGCCGTGCGCATGCAGGACAAGACCGGCAAGAAATATCTCGAATTCCATCAGAAGCTGCTGAGCGGCCGCGGCCAGGCCGACAAGGCGCGCGCGCTCGCCGTCGCCAAGGAAATCGGCCTCGACGTGGCCCGGATCGAGAAAGGACATGGCCGGCGACGAGGTGAAGCGCCACGACTCGAGGAAAGCTTCAAGCTCGCCGAGGCGCTCGGCCTCAACGGCACGCCGAGCTACGTGGTGGGCACCGATGTCGTGATCGGCGCGTGTCGGCGCTCGATACGCTCAAGGAAAAGGTCAACACCGCGCGCTGCGGCAGGCGACGTGCTGACGGCGACGCGCCTGACGGCCTGGCGCGCCTCCCGCCGGCCAACGGCTCTGCAACGACCCTGCATGCCTGGCTGAATGAGGCACGGTGCGCCAGCGCAGGGTGCGACGCCGGTCAGCCCGGATACGCGGTGCTATCTCGTTGCGCGGGCTTGGCTTCCCCTTTGCGCGCGAGGTCCTATAAAGCGGGACCCTTCCTGGTCACGGCGCCGGACCGTCCATGGCGAAAACCGTTTACGTCCTCAACGGCCCTAATCTCAATCTCCTCGGCACGCGCGAGCCTGAGACCTATGGCCACGCGACGCTCGGCGATGTCGAAACGCTTTGTCGCGAGGCTGCGGGGCGGCGCACAGCTCGCGATCGAATTTCGCCAGTCCAACCACGAGGGCGAAATCGTGGATTCGATCCATGCAGGCCGGCGCCAAGAAGACCGCGGGATCGTCATCAACGCCGGCGCCTATACCCGCACTCGGTGGCAATCCGCGACGCCATTGCGGCGATCGCGGTGCCGGTGATCGAGGTCCACATCAGCAACGTCATCCGCGCGCGAGAGTTTTCGTCATCATTCCCACATCGCGCCGGTGTGGCCAAGGCCAGCCTGTGCGGCTTCGGGATCGAGGGCTATGCCGCTTGCAATCGAGGGCTGGCCGCGATGATCGACGCGCGGCAAAGGGCTGAAGGCATGGCCGGCGAGCGCAAGAGCAAGGACACGCCCAAGACAAATCCGCGTGGTCGATCACGCGCATCATCCGCCGCGAGCTGGCGCCAGCTTCTGGATGAGGCCGGGCTGACCGAGATCGAGTTCGAACGCGATGGCCAGCGCGTGCGGGTTGCCCGCCAGGCGCAGGCGGTCGTCGCCGCGCCGCTGCGTGCTCCGGTGCGACGGCCCTCCTGCCCGTTCCCGTCGCCGCGCCGCTCGATCCCGCCAAGCATCCGGGCGTGGTGACTTCGCCCATGGTCGGTACCGCCTATGTCGGGGCCGAGCCGGAGCGCGACCGCTTCGTCGAGGTCGGCAGCCAGCCGGGTGGAGACGGGCGACGCCTGCTCTATCGTCGAGGCCATGAAGACCATGAACCAGATCCTCCCGCGCGCAGCGGGACGGTGATCCAGGTTCTGATCGAAGACGGCCAGCCGGTCGAGTTCGGCGAGACCGTTGATGATCATCGAGTGATTTGCTCCGCCCTCATCCCGAGGCCGAGCGGTGAGGTTGGCCGGCCGAAATGTTCGACAAGATCCTGATCGCGAACCGCGGTGAAGTCGCGCTGCGTGTCCTGCGCGCGTGCAAGGAGCTGGGGCATCCCGTCGGTCGCCGTGCATTCGACCGCCGACGAGGACGCCATGCATGTGCGGCTCGCCGACGAAAGCGTCTGCATCGGCCCGCCCGCCGCGCGCGCGACAGCTATCTCAACATTCCGACGCTGCTCGCCGCCTGCGAGATCACCGGCGCCGACGCCGTGCACCCGGGCTACGGCTTTCTCTCGGAGAACGCGCGCTTTGCCGAAATCCTGGCTGAGCAACGACGTCCATTTCATCGGTCCCAAGCCCGGAGCATATCCGCCTGATGGGCGACAAGATCGAGGCCAAGCGCACCGCCAAGCGCCTCGGCATTCCGGTGGTGCCGGGATCGGACGGCGCCGTCTCCTCCCGACCAGGAAGCGATATCGATCGCGCATGCGATCGGCTTTCCGATCCTGGTGAAGGCCGCGGCCGGCGGCGGCGGACGCGGCATGAAGGTTGCGCATGTGCCGGAAGACCTCGCCGTGGCAATCGCGACCGCGCGCGCCGAGTCCAAGGCTGCCTTCAACGACGACGCTATCTATCTGGAGAAGCATCTCGCGCGCCCCGCCACATCGAAATCCAGGTGCTCGGCGACGGTCGCGGTCACGCCATTCATCTCGGCGAACGCGACTGCTCGCTGCAGCGCCGCTACCAGAAAGTGTGGAGGAAGGCCCCTGCCCCGCGCTCAATGAAGCCGCCCGCAGCGCCATCGGCGAAACGGTGGCGAAGGCGATGCGTGAATTCCAGTATCTCGGCGTCGGCACCGTCGAGTTTCTCTACGAGGACGGCAAGTTCAACTTCATCGAGATGAATACCCGCATTCAGGTCGAGCATCCCGTCACCGAGATGATCACCGACATCGACCTCGTGATCGAGCAGATCCGTGTCGCCGCCGGCAACGCGCTGGAGCTGACACAGCAGGACATCAAGTTTCACGGTCACGCCATCGAATGCCGCATCAACGCGGAAAACCCGGTCTCCTTCCGTCCTTCGCCCGGCAAGATCGTGCATTATCATCCGCCTGGGGGATTGGGCGTGCGTGTCGATTCCGCCGTCTATCACGGCTACACGATCCCCTCCGTATTACGACTCTCTCGTCGGCAAGCTCATCGTTCACGGCAAGACGCGCGGCGAATGTCTGATGCGGCTCAAGCGTGCGCTGGACGAATTCGTGATCGACGGCATCGAGACCACGTTGCCGCTGTTCCGCGCGCTCGTGCGCGAAAGGACATCATCGACGGCGACTACCACATCCGCTGGCTCGAGGAATTCCTCGCGCGCGGCGGAATGGACGAGTGACCGCTTGCGCGGCGCACTATCGCAAGGCCGCCAGGCCTTCGGTTCAAATCGTGCCGGCCGGCAAACCACTGAGCGGCAACGGCGAAAATCGCCGTTACCCACCCCGCAAAGCCGCTCATGCAAACGTTTGGACCCGCGCGTGCTTGGCTGCGATCAATTGATTCAGCAGGCGGCCGATACTGAACGCATCATACGGCTTGGGCACGAACATCGCGCCCTCGACCCGTTCCAGCCGATCCATGGTGCAGCGCCCGGATGTGTAGATCACCGGCAGATCGGGAAGCAATTGGCGCGCCCGCCGCGCCAGCGTGCGCGCCGCTCGACGCCGCCAGCCAGATTGATGTCGGTGAACAGGATGTCGATCGTGCGTCCGCTCGCCAGCCGGCGCAGCGCATCGAACGCATTCGACACCACTTCCACCACGAACCCCTGCTCCTCCAACGCCTCCACCGCGAGCTCGCTGATCAACGGCTCGTCTTCGACCAGCAGCACTCTGGTCCGCCTTCGGATCTGACTACGTTGCCCATGACACCCCTCGCCGCTCTTGCGCGCCATGATGGCGCGCGTCCCGCTTTGCGAGTGTAACGCAGCGGTGTGCCGATGGTTTGAGTGTCGCGAAAATTCGCTCAGATCGTGGCTAAAGTCGGGTTAATCCCGCCGCAGGTGTTGCGAAAGAATTAACGTTACGAACGCGCTAATGCGCTCGGACTACGGCACGCGCGGCAGCGTGACGGTGTCCTCGATGATCCGCTTCTCGAAATCGCTGACCAGGATTTCGACCCGCAGGCTCCAGCGTCCGGCGACCGGAACGCGCAGATCGTCGATCCGCCAGAGTACTCGTGCACTCGTGCCGCGCTCGGTGCCGTGCTCGCGGCATCCGCTCCCCACTCACGCCCGCGCGCGTCGCCATCATGCGGATGGGCTCGATCCCGGCGGCGGGGTTGGCGAGCACGAGCGTGACCTCCTTGGCGGCGAGCGGCTGGAACGCCGCCATCGAGCACCAGCACGCTTGCATGCGGGCTTTGCTCGCTTGGCGCGCTCGATCTCGATCTGAGCCATGGCTTCTCTCGCCGTGGACATGTACGGAGACCGGCGCGTCGGTCGACGAGCGCGCGCGGCGGCGGCGTAAAGCGCCACAGCGCCACCAGTCGCCAGGATCACCAATGCGATGACAAGCTCGAACGCTATCGAGATCTCGCGAGCGGCCGCGCGCGCCGCGCGGCCTGCGGTTTCGAAGCTTGCGGCACCAGCCAGCCAGCGGTTGGCGGCGGCGAGCGCGAACAACGCGACGACCGCGGCAAGCTTGCAGCGCGAGCACCCGGCCATAGCTCGTCGTCCACAGCGGCATCGATGCGGCCGAGCTGAACGAAGGCGAGCCATAGGGCCGGTGAGCAGCAGCGATGCGATCACCGGGACGATCGTGTTGGAGAAGCGCGTGAGTTCGCCGCCGCCGGAAGGCGTGGCACGTGTGCCGGCATCACGCACGCCCAGAGCGAGCGGCAACAATGCCCCGATCCAGAACGCCACGCAGACCGCGTGCAGGAACACGGCCGGTCGGCTGACAAGCCTGCGGCGCGGCCGTGCTGGCGTGCCCGCTGAGCGAAAGCGCGAGCCCCACGCCGAAGCAGGCCGAGGAGCGCGCAAGCCTGCGGGCGGTGCGCGCGGACTCTGCGCGACGCACGCGAAGAAGCCGGCGAACAGCGCGAACGCGGCCGCGATCGCGGTCGGGCCGTAGGACGTCTCGAGACCTGTCTGCCAGCGTTACCTTTGCGCCAAGCCCGGAGAGCGGCAGCTCGAGCGCGTCGACGCCCTGCAGGGCGACCGACGCAGGCGCTGCCATCAGCCCGGCGGCGAGAAGCATGAGCAGCCACGGTCCGCGACTGCCGCGCGCGAGATCCGGATCGGCGATCCAGGCACGAGAAGAAAGCGCCGCCGATGCCCACGAACAGCCCGAGCATAGAGCGACGACCTTGGCCGCCCACACGGCAGCGTGAGCACGCCGCGGTCGGCGCGCACGATCGGCTTCGCGCCGCGGGCTGCGCGCTCGGTGCGCCGATCGAGAACATCAGCGAGCCGCCGACCGGATGTCCATCGGCCGAGATCACGCGCCAGCTCAGCACGTGCGTGCCGCGCTGCAGGGGCGCCGCGTGCGGTGACCGTGACCGCGTGCGTTTTCGGCAACGACGGCGTCCGATCGCGATCGCCTGCCCGTCCGGTCCGATCGAGACGGATCACCAGCGGCGAGACCGGCTCATTGAAGGTCAGGCGTCAGCACCGCCGGCGCGCAGCGGCAGCACCGCGCCGTCCGCAGGCTACGCCTTCACCAGCGAGGCATGCGCGCACGCGTCGGCCGGCGAGCGCCAGCGCGATCAACAGCGCGACGATGCCGATCGACAGTTCGGCCTCGAGCTGCGGCCCGTCATGACCTGCCGACGTCACATTTTCGGCAGCAGCTTCAGCGCCGGCGCCGGCTCGGGATAATCGCCGCGACTGATTTGCCGCGGCGGGAATCTCGATCCAGCGAGTGGACGCCCTTTCGCATTCCTGCACGACCGGGAAATAGAGCAGCTTGCCGGCTTCGAGATCGCCGGCGAGAAAGCCGGTGATCACGAACTCGTCGTAATAGGCGTCGGGCAGGTTGCCGCCGGTGAAGCTCACCTCGGTCACGCCCTCGGTGAGCTTCGCGCCGTGAAAGTGGCTGTAGGTCTGTGGCATGCTGCCGCTGACGGTGTCGATCTTCCAGCCCGGCTTCGGCATCGGCTTGACCGCGATCATCCCGTCGGGAACGCGCATCGCAAGCGCGATCGTGGCCGGTGCCCTCGCAGCCATGCGGGACGCGCAGCACCGCCTTGTAGGGTGCGCCGACCGGCGCTTCCGCGGTTTCGAGCGTGACATGCGCGGATGCGGCAGCACGGAGAACGACGCGGCAACGACGCCGGCGGCGCCGAGAACCAGCTCGCGAAACATCTTGGATCTCCAGAGCTCAGAAGCATGCGAACGAGCGGGCGAAGCTGATCCGCCCGCGACGGCGAAATGGCGTTCATGCCAGCGCTGGAGGCGCCTGCGACGGCCCGGCGCGCACTCGCCTGATGCAGAAGACCACGATGAAGCGCCGGAATACGCGACCAGCCGCGGATTGCCCGCGTGGCCGCACGGAATCACGTTCGGCACGGCGGGCGGCGGCACCGCGGGCGCCGCGCGACATGCAACGGCGCAGCAGAGGTGCCAGACCTTGGCGGCTCCGGCGCGGTCGCTGTCGCGTCGGAATCGGCGCCGCCCGATCCATGGCAGATGGCAGCGGCCGATTGGATCGGAGTGCAGCGTCGCGCCCGTCTGAGCGGTCGCGACGCCGGCGAGGAACGCCTGCAGCACCACGAGCCACGCCGCGATCGAGACGATCGGCGCGGCGGCAGCAGTGCGCGGACAAATCCGGTTGGCACTGCGAACCTCTCGCGTGGCACCCTAGCACACCATATCTTGCTGAATCATCCGCGCTCGCCAGCCGACTGCAAAGCCCGCATGGCCAACCGCGAATACCGCCTTCATCGAGATCACGCCGGAAGTGCTGCTCAAGGCCTATGCCTGCGGCATCTTTCCGATGGCGGAGAGCGCCGACGACCCGGCGCTCTATTGGATCGAGCCGGAGATGCGCGGCATCATCCCGCTCGACCGCTTCCACGTGCCGGCGCGGCTCGCCCGCACGGTGCGCTCCGACCGCTTCACCGTCACCGTCAACCGCGATTTCGACGGCGTGCTCGACGGCTGCGCCGAGCCGCAGCCCGGCCGTCCGCGCACCTGGATCAATGCGCGCATCCGCATGCTCTATCGCAAGCTGTACGAGCGCCGCCATTGCCACAGCGTCGAAGTCTACGACGGCGACGATCTGGTCGGCGGCCTCTACGGCGTCACGCTCGGCCGCGCCTTCTTCGGCGAGAGCATGTTCCACCGCGCGCGCGACGCGTCCAAGGTCGCGCTGGTGCATCTGGTCGCGCGGCTGCGAGGCCGGCGGCTTCAAGCTGCTCGACACGCAGTTCGTGACCGATCACCTCAAGACCTTCGGCGCGATCGAGGTGCCGCGGCGGCAATATCACAAGCTCCTGGAAGCCGCGCTCAGCGGCGAAGGCGATTTCGCCGCGCTCGGCATGCAAGCGTCCGGTCACCGGCGCGCAGGCGCTGCGAGCTCGCCGCAATCACTGGCGAGCAAGCGACTCGAAAGCGTCTATCACGGCGCAAGTCGCAGCTCAGTCGCCGGCGGCGAAATCGCGTCTGCGTGCCGCAGCTAGCTCGTCGGCGCGGCGGTCGGCGCTGCGGCGCGGCTTGCGGCTGCGGCGCGCTGGCGCGCTGCGGCGCGGCGCGGCTGCGCCGGCGTCGGCGCGCGGGCCGCCTCGGGCGGCGGCGGCCGCCGCGACCGCCGGACTTTTGCAGTCGGTGAGCCAGACGTCGTAGATCGGATGCTCGACCGCGTGCAGGCCAGGGCTCGCGGCGAACATCCAGCCGGTGAAGATGCGCTTGACCTCGCCCTGCAGCGTGACCTCGTCGACCTCGATGAAGGCATCGGTGTTCGGCGGTCTCGGTCGGCGGGCGGGTGTAGCAGATGCGCGGCGTCACCTGCAGCGCGCCGAACTGCACGGTCTCGCCGATCGGCGACGTCGAAAGTGATGATGCGGCCGGTGATCTTGTCGAGCCCGGAGAACAGCGCGCCCTTGTTGGTGATCTTCTGCGACGGCGGCTCGGGATGACCTCGTCGCCGGGCTGCGGCGAGGTGTCGGACGGCTGCGGCGTGCCGCGCGGCTGGCGCTGGCCGGGCGGGATGCCAGGCACGCCAGGTCCGCCGGGCGTCGCGCGGTCGGCCGCCGCCGTGGTTCCACCGGGCGGCGGCAGCGGCTGCGTTCTGGACGCCGCCTGCGGCGGTGCCTGCCGCGCCTGCCTCGGATAGGGCTGCTGCTCGGGATAGCCTGGCGTCGCTGCTTGCGGATAGCCCTGCTGCTGCGGCGCCTGCGGCGGCGGTGGCCGCCGCCCGGGACGCCGCTCGGGCGGACGCGGCGGCGTGACCGAACAGCGCCTCGAACGGATTGACGAACTGCGCCGTCGCCGGAGCGCGCCGAGCGCGGCCGTGAGCGCGCGGCAAGCAGGCAGGCGGTACGGAACGATCGAGCCATCGCGCGAGGTCGGTGCTCAAGGACTCGCGAGATACGCTGGTTCAGCCCGCGCCGGTTAACACGGGGAATACGGCGAATCGGAAGGTGCGGGCGACCTGCGACGCGACCTGTTTGATCACGGCAACACCGTTGAAAGTTAACAACCACAATGGCTTCCATCGTCCGGCCCGGAGAACCTGCCGCAACGCGTCAGCGGCCCGGGATCCAGGCCTTGTAGTCGCCGGTCGCTTTCGGCCCGGCGGCCCTGGGCCAACGTCAGAGCCGGTCGGGACGGTGCGGCGCCGGGCGTGCCGGTGAGGTTCGGCCGGTGCGGCTTCCACCACGGGCGCGGCGTGACCTTCGTCCTGCGTCGGCGGCACGTCGACGGTGTGATGCATCCAGCCGTGCCACGACGGCGGCACGCGTCGAGGCTTCCGCGTACGCCGTTGTAGATCACCCAGCGCCGCTCGAAGCCGAGCGCCGGATCGATCTTGCCGCCCTTGGTGCGGTAGTAGCGGTTGCCGAACTCGTCCTCGCCGACGAGCTCGCCGTAGCAGCGAGGTCCACAGCAGCTGGGTGCCGAACGTCTGACCCCGTTCCACCACGTGAAGAAGCGCAGGAAAACGGTCTTCATCAGCTCGCCAGTGGAAGTCCGGAGGGGAAGGCGCGTTCATGCCGCCATCGATGCGCGAGAGTCCAGGCGGCGGGGCCGGTTGCATGCCGGGCTCGCGCGCCTATCCTGACGGTCTTGGCGGCGTGACGCGGCGGAGCGCCACGATTTGACCGCCACCAGCGCCAGGGGCGAGCGGCCCCTTGCTCTGCCGGACGAGCGTGTGCAGGAACGGATGGCGCTCACCGAAGGCGCGGTCGCATTCAGAAGATGATGCGATGGACCGCCAGCGCGCAGATCACGATCAGCCCGGCGCAGGTCCCACAAGCGGACTTCGCACCGGGCGGTGAAATCGACATAGAGCAACACCGTGCCGATCAGATTGGTCGACCGGTGGTCCAAGTCCAAGCTGCGGGACGGTCAAGTCGCCAAGCCGTAAAGTGACCGACAGCAAGGAAAGCTTCGATCGAGCTGGTGCGCGCTGGCCAGCGCGCTTGGGCCGCGGACGCATTCGACACTGCGCTGCGACATCCGCGAGCAGCTGATCGCGCCTTTCTCTGCAGCAGGGAGCACCCGACCGCCCCGCCCCCGTGCGCGTGCGGAGCGCTCGCGAGCCGATATGCCACCGAGGCGCGGCAGGACGCTGCGCGCCCGGCCTGCGCGAGGACACGCAGCGGGACCGCGAGCGCCGGGCCCGAACAGCGGCCCCATGACCCACCCTGCCGCCAGTGCCGCTCTCTCGGGGTTCGCCGCCTATGCTGCGCTCGGCGACACAGGCAAAGAAAAAAGAGCGCGCGGGAGAAACTCGATGATTGCATTGCCGATCTCACTGCGGACCTGGCATCTGGCCGGCGCGCGGTGTTGTTGGCGCTGCCGCAGGTTGCGGCGGCGCAGGCGTCGCCGCCTTGGCCGGGCGGACGATTCGGGCGATCGTTCCCCTTCGCCGCCGGCGCCGCTCCAGCGACATCGTCAGGCGGATCGTGCTGGAGCAGGTCTCGAAACAGGTGAACCAGCCGATCGTGGTCGAGAACCGTCCGGGCGCGGCGGCACCCATCGGCGTCACAGCGGTCGGCAAGGCGCAGCCCAACGGGTACACCCTGCTGGTGCACTCCTCCTCGTTCAGCGCCGCCTATTCGCTCTACAGAGCCTGCCCTATGACACGCTCAACGATTTCACGGCCGTGCTGGCGGCACTTGGGAAAACGCCGACCGTCCTGGGTGACCTGCGCCGACCAAGGGCTTCCAAGACCGCGGCCGACCTGATCACCGCCGCCAAGGCCAAGCCCGGGGCGATGAACTTCGCCTCCGCCGGTATCGGCTCGAGTATCCCACCTCGCCGCCGAAGCGCTTCGCCTGAGCGTCCGGGATCGACGCCCAGCACATCCCGTTCCGCGCGGCCGAACGAAGCGCTTCACCGAAGTGATGGCCGGACGGATCGATTTCTATTTCCTCCGCTCGCGCCGCGCTGCCGCTGGTCAAGGAAGGCCAGGGCTCGTGGCTTTGGCCGTGAGCACCGGACACGCGGGCCACCGCCCTGCCCGATGTGCCGACCACGATGGAGCTCAGCCTGGTGGATTCGGCCTATCTGTTCTGGACCGGGATTTCCGTGCCCGCGAAACTCCGCGCGAGATCGTCGACCGCATCCACGCCGGAATCGGTCAAGGCCATGCAGCTCCCGGTCGTGCAGGAGCGAGCTCGCCAAGGTCGGCAGCGAGCCGATGCCGATGAGCGTCGATGAATTCGGGAAATACTTCGCGAGGACGTGCTCGCCACCGCCCAGCTGATGCAGCGGGTCGGGGTCAAGCCGGTCGAATGATCGCACCGGTCAGGCGCATGATCCTGAAAAGCTGCAGGCTCTTCGGATAAGATCAGGATCATGCGGCCAAACAGATCCTTGGAGCGAAATCGCGATCCAGTTTGAAGCGATTTCGCCTGGCGCCGGACGTGGGTGCAGCCTGCTGGCGCTCAGCCGCGATCGCGGCAATAGACGCGCTGCAGGTCCGCAGGATCGTATGCGGGGCGCAGTATTGCGCCAATGTGCCCGCGCCTTGCACGCCGGCTCGGGTTTGCACCAGCGGTGAGGGCGTCGCCATCAGGGCGAGCGCACATGCCAGTCCGAACGTAACCGCATATTGCTTCGCTGCCGTTTTCATCGTCGTCCCTCGCTCTGGAAAAGGCGGCCGACGCGAACGCCGGCCGCTTTGGAATGGTTCGATTGAATCCAGATCAGAAGCCTCGCCGCCGGCATCGCGGCGCATCTGCAGGCGAACGTTCGCATCCGGGTCCTGCCCGATGCTCTTGCCGCCCACGACGACGTCGTTGGGAGCACGCGATCGCGGCCTGGGTGAAGATCGGGGCGACGAGACGCGTGGCGAGGGCCACGGTGGCGATCAGGTCTTCATGTTGCGTCTCCTTTGCGGATGTTGGTCCATCAGTCTGGGTGCATCAGCGTGAGGCCGGGTGGCCAGCGCCTGCTGACCGTGAAATGCCACCGCCACCTCCGGGCCGATGTGATGCGCATCACACTGGCAGCGGTATCTTTCGCGACTGCCGGCCTATTGGCGGAAACTATCGCGCTATAAATATATAGATATAACATACACTTATATTAGTATATTTATAATACACTTCAGCTCCGACACAACGCCGTGATCGCAAGTTGAAGCGAAATCTGAGCTTCAGTCTCAAGCAAAATCTGAGGATGAGGAGCGATCAGCGCTTTGCGCGCAGCCCTTGATCCGACGCCGCGGTCCACTCCGCGGGCCCTCTCGCGCGCCACGTTGCCGGACCGGACCGGCCGCCTACGATGCCTGCCCGCGCTGGCGCGCCGCAAGAGGCCGACCACCGGCTTCGACATCACGAACACGACAGGGAGGTCAAAGAGATGACGTCATCGCGCCTGTGGTGCGCCGCCTGGGGCGTCATGCTGGCCGCATGTGCTGCGGCCACCGCCTTTGCGCAGGCTCCGCGCCCGCCGCCCGACCGCGGCCAATCCCTGGTTCCAGGGCGCGCCATTCCCGGAAGCGTCGGAGGAAGTGCTCGGGCGCGACCGCGGGCGGCAAGCTCTACGTCTTCGCCGGCCTCGCACCGGGCTGGAAGCCGAAGGCGCATGGTCTACGAATACGATCCCGCATCCAATCAATGGGCGAAGAAGACGCGCCGATGCGGCTTGCCTCCCACCACGTCGCGTTCGCGACCTTGAACAACAAGATCTACGCCTTCGGCGGCTTCACTTTGCCGGAGCCGGTCCGCCGGCCTGGAACCCGGTCGAACAACGCCTGGGAATACGACCCGGCAACGGACGAGTGGAAAGAGCTCGCGCCGCATGCCGACCAGGCGCGGCGCCGCGGCGGCCGGTGTCGCCAACGGCAAGATCTACGTCACCGGCGGCGCCAACTCGCTGCCCGGCGTCACCGAAAACGGCATCCATCCCGCGCGCCGCACAACGTGATGGCCGACGGTCGAGGAATACGACCCCGCGACCAACACCTGGAAGACGCGTGCGCCGCTGCTGCTCGCGCACGCAATCACCACGTGGCGCGTCGGCGTCGGCGACAAGGCTCTATGTCATCGGCGGCCGCGTCGGCTCGGCCTTCATCTCCGGCACCAGCAACAACGTCGACCTCGTCGAGATGTACGATCCGGCGACCGATCTCTGGACCGCCGCGCGCCCGCATGCCGACCGCGCGCAGCGCCATCGGCGCCGGCGTCTACAACAACCACATCCTGGTGGCCGGCGGCGAAGGCCAGGACCAGCGCTTCCTCGCGGCGTTCAAGGCGGTGGAAGCCTCACGATCACCGCGCTCAACCGCTGGCAGGTCCTTGCCCTCCATGCCGCGCCCGCGCGCACGGGCTCGCGGTCGGCGCCATCGGCAATCGCCTCTATACCGTGAGCGGCGACGGCCAATCGGCCGGCAACGGCATCGAGCACTCGGCCGTGCCCTTCAACGAGATCCTGCAGGTCGATCTGGTGTTGAAGTAGCGGCGGGGCGCGGGTCGTCGTTGAGTCCACGCGAAGCTGGACATTCCGGGGCGCGCCGCTCGCGTGTCCCGGCCAAGCGAGCGCCCAAGCTAGCGCCGAGATGCTGTCGGTGGCACTGCGCGAGCGCGGGCCGGGACCCAGAGTCCCGCGCCCGAATTTTCCGCGCGAGATCTTTCTGGAACTCCTGTCCTGTTGGGGTGGACGGCCCCCGACGGCATCGATGTGCCAGAATGAGGTCGTTGCAGATCTCAAACAGAGGAGCCGTCCGTGGAGAAGCTTATCCGCATTGGTATGGACACGTCCAAGAGTGTTTTCGTGCTGCATGGCGTGGATGCGGCCGAAGCAGCCGGTGCTGCGCAAGAAGCTGCGTCGGCAGCAAGTGCATGAGTTCTTTGCGCAAGCTGGCGCCGACCCGGATCGGGCATCGGAGGCCTGCGGAGCAGCGCATTATTGGGCGCGCGAGCTCGAAGCGTCTCGGCACACGAGGTGGTTCTGCTGCCGCCGCAATATGTGAAGCCCTACGTCAAGCGCGGCAAGAACGATGCCGCCGATGCCGGAGGCGATCTGCGAGGCGATGAGCCGGCCGACGATGCGGTTCGTGCCGGTGAAGACGCGCCGAGCAGCAGGCGGCGTTGATGCTGGTCGGGCGTGCGCGATCGGCTGGTGCCGCACGCGCACCCAGTTGAGCAACGCCATCCGCGGCTATGCGGCCGAGTTCGGGCTGACCGCCGCCAAGGGGCTCGACCAAGATCGAGCCGCTGCTGGCGCGCATTGCTGCGGACGGACTGACGCTGCCGCAGCTTGCGCAGGAGCTGTTCGCTGCGCCATGCCAGGGACATATGCGCGGCTCAAGGCGCAAGATCGACGAGGTCGAAGCCAAGCTGATGGCGTGGCATCAGGCGCAATGAACTGCAGCCGACGGCTTGTCAAGATCCCCGGCGATCGGCCCGATCGGTGCCTCTGCTGGCCGATGAAAGCGCCCGATCCCGAGATGTTTCCGATCGGGCCGGCACTTCGCGGCCTGGATCGGCTTGACGCCGAAGGATCACTCCACAGCCGGCAAGGTGCGGCTCGGCGTGATCACGCGGGCCGGCGATGAGAGCCTGCGCAGCACGCTGGTCGTCGGCGCCACCGCCGCTGATCCAGCAGGTCCGACGCGGACGAGGACGTCCCTCGCCCTGGCTGATCGATCTCCTCAAGCGCAAGCCGCCCAAGCTGGCCGCCGTGGCGCTGGCCAACAAGACCGCCCGCATCGCCTGGAAGCTGATGGTCAGCGGCGAACGAATCCTACGCCCTGGCGAACCCGCGGACCGCATGCGCCTTGCTCGGCGCGTGGCGGCAATCACCCAGGCATAACAGATTCGACGTGAGAGCGACTCATCTCGCGCCGAGGCCGGATAGCTTGCTCGAGGACGAGCAGATGGTGTGATCGATCGATCCAAGACGCGAGACACTCCGTGAGATTCCAGTGGCACGTCCAGAGGTCGCGTCACTGTTTGGAACTCGCGTCGCGGAAACCATCTTGGCCAGCGGTCATGTGCGACCGCACCAACAGGCCGGACATATGAACGCAAGCGATCCGATCCAAACCACTGCCACAACTCTTGCAAGCCGGGGCGTCCACATATGGGTCCCGGGCCTCGCTACGCTCGCCCGGGACACGAGTTCCTGCCCGTCGGCAAGAACGGATCGTCAATACCGAGAATCGGCAACCGCGACTCCGATCCGCAGCCCGCAGTGTCGCTGACCGGCGGCGCGTGGACACCGCCGCGACGGCCGTTCGGCCGCGTCGGAACCGACGTCCGCGAGGGTCCCATTCGCAGATTTATCCCTTGACACCGATTCCATGACACCCGCGTGACCCGGCTGTGGATGAGAGCCTTCCGAGATCCGGTTTCGATATCCGATACTTGCCGCATTGCACCTGAGTCGCCCCCGAATTTCACAGCTTCCCACCACATTTAGCAGTTTCTTTACGGGGGCCATACTAAGCCTTGACGAGCGAAAGGGGCCGTCATAGCTTGAATGGGTTCGGCGCGAAGTGGTTCGAAGTCCCGCCGGGCGCTCTCCTGAAAGGGGTCTGCGTAACCGCTCCGATCGCCCACACCGGCGCCGGAGAGAGGCTTTGTGTTGCCTCCAGGGACGAGCGCGCCGCGGACGTGCCGCAAACAAATCCGAGGCCAGCCAAAGGCCCGGGACGGCGAGGCGTTAAAACAGAGCAGACTTGAACGAGCAGTCCGAGCGCGGCCTGAGGCCAGGGCGCGTCGCGGGAAACGTGTCGGCGGCTTATATAAGTGGGGCTCCCCCGCAGGCTGCCGCGTCAACGACAAAGGGGCAAAGGATGCGGATCGAACGGCGATACACCAAGGCAGGACAGTCCCCCTACGCGGACATGGCGTTCCGGCTGACTGCGAGCGAGATCCGCAATCCCGACGGCTCGGTGGTGTTCCGCGCCGACGATGTCGAGGTGCCCGCGTCCTGGTCGCAGGTGGCCGCCGACGTGCTGGCGCAGAAATACTTCCGCAAGGCGGGCGTGCCCGCGCGCCTGAAGAAGGTCGAGGAAGAGACCGTTCCGTCCTGGCTGTGGCGCTCGGCTCCCGACCAGGCGGCGCTGCAGGCGCTGCCCGAGAAGGAGCGCGACGTCGGCGAGCATTCGTCGAAGCAGGTGTTCGAGCGGCTCGCCGGCACCTGGACCTATTGGGGCTGGAAGGGCGGCTATTTCGATACCGAGGAGGACGCCCGCACGTTCTTCGACGAGCTCGTCTACATGCTCGCGATGCAGATGGCGGCGCCGAACTCGCCGCAATGGTTCAACACCGGGCTGTTCTGGGCCTACGGCATCGACGGCCCGAGCCAGGGGCATTTCTACGTCGACTTCAAGACCGGCAAGCTCACCAAGTCCAAGTCCGCCTACGAGCATCCGCAGCCGCACGCCTGCTTCATCCAGTCGATCGCCGACGATCTCGTCAACGAAGGCGGGATCATGGATCTGTGGGTGCGCGAGGCGCGGCTGTTCAAATACGGCTCGGGCACCGGCTCGAACTTCTCGCGGCTGCGCGGCGAAGGCGAACGTCTCGCCGGCGGCGGCAAGTCCTCCGGCCTGATGAGCTTCCTCAAGATCGGCGACCGCGCCGCCGGCGCCATCAAGTCGGGCGGCACCACGCGCGCGCGCCGCCAAGATGGTGATCGTCGACACCGATCATCCCGACATCGAGCAGTTCATCGACTGGAAGGTGATCGAGGAGCAGAAGGTCGCCGCGCTCGTCACCGGCTCGAAGATCAACCAGAAGCACCTCAAGCTGATCCTGAAGGCCTGCGTGAACTGCGAGGGCTCGGGCGACGACTGCTTCGATCCGGAGAAGAACCCGGTGCTGCGGCGCGAGATCAAGGCCGCGCGCCGGACCCATGTGCCGGACAACCTGATCAAGCGCGTGATCCAGTTCGCCAAGCAGGGCTATACCGACATCCACTTCCCGGTCTACGACACCGACTGGGATTCTGACGCCTATCTCACCGTCTCCGGCCAGAACTCCAACAACTCGGTGCGCGTCACCGACGAGTTCCTCAAGGCGGTCGAGTCCGGACGCCGATTGGGACCTGTTCTGGCGCACCAAGCCCGGCAGGATCGCCAAGACCGTCAAGGCGCGCGACCTGTGGGAGAAGATCGGCCACGCCGCGTGGGCCTGCGCCGACCCCGGCCTGCAGTACCACACCACCGTGAACGACTGGCACACCTGCCCGGCATCGGGGCCGATCCGCGCCAGCAATCCGTGCTCGGAATACATGTTCCTCGACGACACCGCGTGCAATCTCGCCTCGATGAACCTGCTCGCGTTCCGCACCCACTCCTCTCCCTCTTCCGCCAGCGGCGAAGGACTGACCTGGGGGCAGTTCGACCTCGACGGCTACGAGCATGCGGTGCGGCTGTGGACGGTCGTGCTCGAAATCTCGGTGCTGATGGCGCAGTTCCCTCGCGCGAGATCGCGACCCTGTCCTACGAATTCCGCACGCTCGGTCTCGGCTACGCCAACCTCGGCGGCCTCCTGATGTCGTCGGGCCTGTCCTACGATCCGGATGCCGGCCGCCAGATCGCGGGCTCGCTCACCGCCATCATGACCGGCATCAGCTACGCCACCTCGGCCGAGATGGCGGGGCTGCTTGGCGCCTTCCCCGGCTACAAGAAGAACCGCGAGCACATGCTGCGCGTGATCCGCAACCACCGCCGCGCCGCCCATGGCGAGCGCACCGGTTATGAGAAGGTTGCGTCGCCGCCGGTGCCGCTCGATCACAAGGCCTGTCCCGATCCGCGCATGGTGGAGCATGCCCGCCGCGCCTGGGACCGCGCGCTCACGCTCGGCGAGCAGCACGGCTACCGCAACGCGCAGGTCTCGGTGATCGCGCCCACCGGCACCATCGGCCTGGTGATGGATTGCGACACCACCGGCATCGAGCCCGACTTCGCGCTGGTCAAGTTCAAGAAGCTCGCCGGCGGCGGCTACTTCAAGATCATCAACCGCGCGGTGCCGGAGGCCTTGCGCGTGCTCGGCTACTCCGAATCGCAGATCGCCGAGATCGAGGCCTATGCCGTGGGTCACGGCAGCCTGGGACAGGCGCCCGGCATCAACCACACCACGCTCAAGCAGAAGGGCTTCACCCGGAGGCGATCGAGAAGGTGGAGAAGGCGCTTCCGACCGCCTTCGACATCAAGTTCGCGTTCAACAAGTGGACCTTGGGCGAGGACTTCGTGGCCACGCTCGGCATCGCGGCGGAGAAGCTCGCCGACCCGCGCTTCGACCTGCTGTCCGCGCTCGGCTTCACCAAGCGCGAGATCGAGGCCGCCAACATCCACGTCTGCGGCGCCATGACGATCGAAGGCGCCCCGCACCTCAAGGCCGAGCATTATCCGGTGTTCGACTGCGCCAACCCGTGCGGGCGCAACGGCAAGCGCTATCTCTCGGTCGAGAGCCATATCCGCATGATGGCGGCGGCGCAGCCCTTCATCTCGGGCGCGATCTCCAAGACCATCAACATGCCCAACGACGCCACGGTCGAGGATTGCAAGGCGGCGTATATCCTCTCCTGGAAGCTCGCGCTCAAGGCCAACGCGCTCTACCGCGACGGCTCCAAGCTCTCGCAGCCGCTGCAGTCGCAGCTGATCGCGGACGAGGATGAGGACGACGACGTCATCGAAGCCTTCATCGAGAAGCCGGCGGCGGCGCGCGCCTCGGCGCTGGCGGAGAAGGTGGTGGAGCGGGTGGTCGAGCGCATGGTGATCATGCGCGAGCGCGAGCGCATGCCCGACCGCCGCAAGGGCTACACCCAGAAAGCCGTGGTGGGCGGTCACAAGGTCTATCTGCGCACCGGCGAATACGACGACGGGCGCCTGGGCGAAATCTTCATCGACATGCACAAGGAAGGCGCGGCGCTGCGCTCGCTCCTCAACAACTTCGCGATCGCGGTGTCGCTCGGCCTGCAATACGGCGTGCCGCTGGAAGAATATGTCGATGCCTTCACCTTCACGCGCTTCGAACCGTCCGGGACGGTCCAGGGCAACGACTCGATCAAGTTCGCCACCTCGATTCTCGATTACGTCTTCCGCGAGCTCGCGGTGAGCTACCTCGAGCGCTTCGACCTCGCCCACGTCGATCCGACCGAAGGCGGCTTCGACGCGCTCGGCAAGGGCGTCGAAGAAGGCAAGCCCGGCAGCGGCCCGGCCTCGACCAGGTACGTCTCCAAGGGGCTCACGCGCTCGCGCACGGACAAGCTTTCGGTTCTGGCAGGAGGTGCGACGACCTCCTCCGCCCCGCCCTCCTCCCTCGCGGGAGAGGGTCGGGGTGGGGAACGTCACCGCCTTCGGCGGCCGCGAGACCCGCGCCGAAATCTCCGGGTCAGCCGCGCTCAAGGCCGAGCCGGAGCACAGGCTCTCGCCCACCGAGCAGCTTGGAGCAGCAGAACCTGCCGTTCGTTCGCGCGGATGCCCGCGCTGATGTTGCTGACGCTCGCGCAGGCGCGCGAGCGACGGCGGCCGAGCGGCGGGCCGAAGCCAAGGCCAGGGGCTACGAAGGCGAAGCCTGCGGCGAATGCGGCAACTTCACGCTGGTCCGCAACGGCACGTGCCTCAAGTGCGACACCTGTGGCGGGACGACCGGGTGTAGTTAGGCTGGCGCAGCCGTAACAACTGCAAGGGCGATCGCTCAACCCGATCGCCCTTTCTGTTTCAGCCTGTAGAGCGAAATAGCGAAGCGTATTACGCCAACCTCCCCACCGCCCCAGTTCTTCGTTTTCGCTGGATCCCTTATGAGCGCCGCGCGCCGGACCGAAACCGGCGCTGACGCAAGACCGGACATCCGCCCTCGTGGGCCAGTGCACCGCAACACCTCGATTCAGAACAATTCAGGATTGCGCCAAGGACGTGAGCTCGGCTCGGGCCCATGGTGTCCGAACTAACAGGCATGCTCGTCGATCGGACGCCGGAAGAGTGACAGCATGACGTGCTCGCCCGCGGTCATCGGTTGCACGGATTTCAATTTTGGCTCCGCAGGTCAGGCGGCATTGCCGCCGGACGATCGCGAACCGGGCCCCTCAGGTTCCTTCGCAAGAGTGATCCTCCTCATACTCGCGGCTCTTGGTCCGGCGCACTACTCGCCGGTTGGTCGCTGCCCTGACAACACTGGGAGTATGCACCATGGCAAAACATACCGGATTCCCCTGTTCCATCTTCGACGATGACGACGTCTTCGACTTCGGCCACGTTAAGGATGACGTCCTCGGCTTCCCCGGCTGGGGTGGCCGCGATGACCGCGATCATGATGATCATGGACACCATCACCACCAAGGGCGAGGCCACCACGACCATGATGATCATGGGCACCATCACGACGACGGGAAGGAACCTATCTCTCCGCTGCCCTACAACGCGGCAGCCTTTCCTGACGGCGTCTCGTCCGGAGACGTGACGCAGACGTCGGCGGTGCTTTGGGCCCGCGCCGGGCATACCGGGAAGGTGACGTTCCAGGTCGCGACCGATGCCGATTTTCGTCACATCATCGACGTCGTGACGGTCAACGTCGGCAACACGCTGGTGCCGGCCAAGGTCGAGGTCGACGGCTTGCACCCGGATCAGCGCTATTACTACCGCGCAGTGGATGCGAGCGGCCACATGGCCGAGGGCACTCTCGAAACTTCGGCAAAGCTCGGCCAGCACGTGGGCTTCGCCTTCGGCGCCGCAGGCGATCTGCAGGGCGAACTCGCCCCGTATCCCTCGATCAAGAATGCGCCGACCGCCGGCCTCGATCTGTTCGTCAAGCTGGGGGACATCCCTTACGCCGATGCACCGTCTCCGGCTGGCCCCCTGCGCAGACGCTTCAGGAGTTCGAAACCAAGAACAACGAGATCTACAGCTCGCATCTCGGCATCAACTCTTGGGCCGCCCTGCAGTCGACCACGCCCGTTCAGTCGGTGATCGACGACGACGAGGTCGCCAACGATTTTGCCGGCGGCGCATTGGCGAGCTCTGATCCGCGATTTGCCGGCCCGGGCACCTATGTCAACGATACCCCTCTGTTTCAAAACGCAGTGACCGCCTTCGAGCAGTACAACGCGATCCAGACGAAGGTCTACTCCGGCACCGGGGATCCGCGGTTCGACGGCAAACCCGATCTCTATCGCTACGACATCCACGGGTCGGACGCCGCGATCTTCATGGTCGATACACGCACTTTTCGCGACGCTCAGCTCCCCGAGCCCTCACTGATCGACACACCCCAGATCCTGGCGGCCGCATTCAACCCGACCCGGACGATACTCGGCGGGACCCAACTTACCCGGCTCGAGCACGATTTGCTCGATGCCCAGAGCAAGGGCGTTACGTGGAAGTTCGTGAACATCTCCGTGCCGATCGAGAATTTCGGCCCGATCGGGATAGCAGGTCGCTTCGAAGGGTACGCGGCGGAGCGTAGCGAGCTGCTGAAGTTTATCAACGCTCATCATATCGAGAACGTCGTGTTCGTGTCTGCCGACAACCACCTGTTCTCGGTGAACAATTTGACTTATCAGGATTTTTTTGGCGGGCCGCAGATCGTCACGAGCGCCATAGAGGTCGACACCATGGCGGTCGCGTCCCCCCTGATCGTCACAGCGATCCCGGCGCTGCTGGCCCAGGCGGGCGTTTTGCCGCCTGCGCAATTGGCGCTCTACAATCAGCTGCCGCCGTCCGGCAAGGATGATTTTCTGAAGACGCTGATCGACAAGACGTTCCTGGCTCCCCTCGGCTATGATCCGATCGGTCTCGACGACAATCTGCCGGTCGCCGCTTTCAACAATCATGCGCAGTTGCTGCAGGGCAGCTACTTTGTGTCGAACGATTTCGGTTGGACCGAGTTCAAGGTCGACCCAAGCGATGAAAGCCTGCTCGTCACGACGTACGGCATCCCCGCCTATACGGCGACCGACCTCGCGAGCAACCCCGGCGCTATCCTCGCCAGGACGCCGACGATCGTCAGCCAGTTTCGGCTCACGCCGGCGACCGAGCACTCCGAAAATGAATCCACTGACATTTCCAACCTTGTCGCGTTCGGTGATAGTTTGTCGGATAACGGCAACCTGTTCAAACTGATTGGGTCTCCTCCACCTCCGGCTTGGGAGGGCCGATCTTCCAATGGCCCAGTCTACGTGGAGCAGCTCGCTCAATTGCTCAATGTCCCGCTCGATGATCTGGCCGTTGCAGCCGCCGAGGCGAGCGACAGCTCACCGCCCGTGTTGGTGAACCCGGTTACGCACAATCCACTGCCGATCAATCTATCCAATCAGGTCGCCGAGTATATTGCTCAGCTGAACGGGGCTGGCGCTCCGGCTGGTACGACAGCGCTGATCAATATCGGAACTAACGACTATCAGGGTTTTTTTGCATCATTTTTCCCAAACGGCCCTCTCCCAAGCTCCCTGGCAATCAGCAATTTCGTGGCGAGCGTCGTGGGAAGCGTTGAGAACGGCCATCGAGGCGCTGACGAGCGTTGGAGTTGAAAAAATCGAGCTGTTTACGCTCCCTGATTTTGGCTTAACGCCGGCGGCACAATTGGCTGGAGTCGCTGCGTTTGCTCACGCGCTGGACGATGCAAACAATGCGGTACTGGAGCAAATGGCCGCCAATCATCCTAATCTCCATATCGTCGACGACTTTCAGCTCAACGAAGCGCTGTTCGCCGATCCGCGGAGCTTCGGTTTTATCGATCCGCTAACTGTACCGTGGGTCAATCTTCTGGCGGCCCATTCCACGCAATTCGCGCCCAACGAGGTCGCCTTCTTCGATCAGATACATCCTACCGCCGCGGCCCATGGCATCCTTGCGGCGTTCGCGGATGCGGTGCTGACCTCGGACCACGTTCAATTCCTCGATGGCACGCAGACCATTATTCACGCGCAGGATGGGGACAACTTCATCTTTGCAACGAACGATCTGATCCATCCCGTCGTGAACGACAACTATACGATCTACGGCGGTTCGGGAAGGGACCTGATATTCGCGGGCCCCGGCAATGTGACGGTATACGGCGGGTCGGGCAGCGACCTCATCGCCGCCGGCTCAGGGAATGCCAAGCTGGTGACAGGCGACGGGACCGACGTGCTGGCAACCAACTCGCTCGGTACGAACGTGCTCGTTGGCGGTCACGGTGAGGACGCGCTCATCGTCAATCGAGGCGGGACGAACACGCTTCTCGGGGGCTCGGGCCACGACCTTTTCATACTCAAGGAGAGCGCGAGCCTCGTCAATGGTGGCAGTTTCAATTTCGGACAGCAGGTGATTGACGGCGACAAAGGGGGCGCGACACTAAAGTTCATCATCAACGATCAGAATCCCACCGCCGAGAATGCTCTGATCGCCGAGTTTCAAAAGATCGTATCGGCGTTCAATGCGGCTGCCAATGATCACCACGCGGGCAGCTTTCAGATAGACGGGCTGCAAGCCACGGGTATTACTGGCCTGGAGCTGCAAATCGATTCGGTCTCATCTGATCCACGGACTCCTTATCTTATAACACACAATGTCGTGCAGGCAGTCGGTGAAGTTCCAGAGGCCAGTACGCACTTGGACAACTTGCTCCATATTGCGGAGTCCTGGAATCTCCTGGCCGTTTGACAGGACGAGCAGCGTGTCCTTGCTCGAAATTGGCCTGACGACCGGTGGACGGGTGCGAGCAGGAACATCCGAACCTCCGCAAGCGGCTCGACGCTCATAGCGATGGTGCAGACCTGTGCGTGCCGAAAACGTCGTCCGATTTGATCTGGTGACAGAAGTCATGCGGTGCCACACTGTTTGCTGCGGTGTGGCTTCGCGAACGAGCGCACGTCCGCAAGAATGCGGCGTGACAACAAAGAAAGACTTTGGGAGGACGCCCGTCGTGATCAATCGGCTTTGTAGACGCGCGCTGATAGGCTTGGGCCTCTTGCTTGCCGCGCTTTCGACGCAGGTCCACGCGCAATCGACCCCAAGACTGTGACGCTGGTGGTTCCCTATGCGGCCGGCGGCGGCACGGATACTGTGGCACGCCTCATCGGCGAGCGGATGTCGCGCGCGCTCGGCCAGACCGTCATCATCGAGAACGTGGTCGGAGGCGGCAGCACGCTGGCCAATGATCGCGTTGCCCGATCGGCACCTGATGGTTCCACCGTCCTAATCAATCACGTCGCGCTGCTCGCGGCGCCCAGCCTGTTCACCAACCTGCGGTACGATACGAAAACCGCATTTGAGCCGGTCGGCCTCGTCAACAACGCGCCGATGGTCCTGATCGGCCGTAAGTCGATTCCCGGCGAGGGACCGAAGGATTTTGTGGCCTGGATCAAGGCGCAGGGCGACAAGGCGAACTTCGCGCACGGTGGTATCGGGACGAACAGTCACCTGTGCGCCGTGATGATGGGCAATGTGCTCGGCTTCAAACCGACAGTCGCGGCTTATCGCGGGTCGGCTCCGGCAATCGCCGATCTCCTGGCGGGGCAGATCGATCTTCTGTGCGATCAGGTGACCAACGCGCTGCCGCAGATTCAGGCCGGAACACTTCACGGCATCGCAATTACGTCGTCAGAACGGCTTGAACAGTTGAAGGACGTGCCGACCACCGCCGAGCTTGGCATGCCTGAGGTCAGCTACACGATGTGGCATGGGCTCTACGTGGCGAAGGGCACGCCCAAGGAGACCATCGGCGCGCTGAATTCGGCGCTCCGCAAGGCTCTGTCCGACCCAGGCCTGCTGGAGAAGCTGAAGCAGCTCGGAACCTTGCCATTCCCTGATAACGAGATGACGCCTGAGGCACACGCGCGCCTGTTCGCCACCGACCTGCCACGGGTGGCAACGCTCGTTGAAAGCTCGGGAATCAAGGCGAGCGAAGCGAAGTAGGCCCTCTGGCGGGTGAACAGCCGCGACATCTTCGGCCCCTCGATCGCCAGCAGGTCGTCGTCCCCGGGTCATAGGGATCACGTCGACCTCGATCGGCCCATCCGGCAGGTCGATCTCGTGATCGGCGTAACCGCCCGCGTGCTCTGCTCTTACCCTCAGGACGTACCGGAGTTGGAGGAAAAGGGCATAAAATGATTTGATGTTCATCAGCGTGACCCCTGAAGATAGCCAACCCACCCTCCGAAGGCGTAATCTGCTTCAGAGGTGTCATCGACGCATGACCGAGCTGTCTTTGGTCAGCCCGCGAGTGGAGCGCCGGCTCATGGCCGTTCTCGCGGCCGATGTCAGCTGGCTACAGTCGGCTTGTCGGTGCTGACGAGGAAGGCACGCTCGCCCAGTGGAAGGCACATTGGCGCGAACTTATCGCGCCCAAGATAGCGGAGCACCGAGGCCGAATTGTCAGGATCGCCGGTGATGGGCTGCTGGTGGAGTTCGCGAGCGCGGTAGCTGCGGTACGCTGTGCCGTCGAGATTCAGCGCGCCATTGTGGGCCGCAACACCCACGTGCCGCAAGAGCGGCGGATCGAGTTCCGAATCGGCATCAATGTCGGCGACATCATCGTCGACGGCAGCGATATGTGGGGCGATGGCGTAAACGTGGCGGCTCGGCTGGAGGCGGCTGGCGGAGCCTGGTGGGATTTGCATTTCCGGCCGAGTGCAAGAAGACGTGCATGGCAGGGTCGATGTTGCCTTTGAGGACATGGGGGAGCGCCGGCTCAAGAACATCGCACATCTGGTGCGAGTCTCATCGCTCGCGACCAGAAGGGACTGCAGAAAGCTTCTCGGACCCGCGCTGCCCGGTAGGCCATCAGTCGCCGTCTTGCCGTTTAAGAATATGAGCGACGATTCCGCGAATGAATACTTCGCCGACGGCGTTGCCGAAGAAACCATCACTGCCCTGTCCCGAATGGAGTGGCTGATGGTGGCCGCGCGCAATTCCAGTTTCGTCTACAAGGGTCAGGCGGTGGACGCGCAGCAAGTCGGCCGCGAACTGGGGGTGTGCTACGTGCTCGAAGGCAGCGTGCGCAAGGCGGCGAGCCGGGTGCGCATCTCTGCGCAGCTCATCGACTCGTCGACCGGGGCGCATCTCTGGGCGGACCGATCTCGAGGGCACGCTGGAGGACATCTTCGATCTCAGGACCAGGTGACGGCTAGCGTCGTAGCCGCCATCGCGCCGAAGCTGGAGCCGGCGGAGATCGCTCGCGCGAGCGGCAAACCGACACAGAGCCTCGATGCCTACGACTGCTACTTGCGCGGAATAGCAAACCTGCACCGGGGAGCCGCGGAATCCAGCAATGACGCGCTGCAACTGTTCCACAGGGCTATCGCGAGCTCGATCCTGATTTCTCGTCGGCGTATGGCATGGCCGCCTGGTGCCACCTTCGGCGCATGTACGCCGCGGATAGTGAGGAACGTAGACGGCGCGTCATCACTGCAGCCGAGGCGAGGCATCACCAGGTAGGCCGTTTCTCGGCGTACCCCCACGCATCCCAGTCTTCACGGGTCGTGTGGAGGAACTCGAGCGGCTCGACGCCATCCTCATCAAGGACAACGCCGCCGCCGTGGGACAGACAATCGGGCTTGCCGCCGTGCAGGGACTGGGTGGTGTTGGCAAAGACGGCGCTTGCAATCGAGTACGCCTATCGCTTCAGGCGCCTTTATGAAGGCGTGTGTTGGTGCCCGGCTGTGAGACGCGGGTGGGGCTTTTGAGCAGCCTTGCGGGCCTCTTTGGTCTTGTTGGGGGCTCCGGCGGCAGAGGAAGCCGATGTGGAGAAGGCTGCGAAGGCTGCCTTGCGTCGGCTTGCCGAGCAACGCGCGACTTGGTTGCTCATCTACGACAATGTTTCGAGCCCAGACGAGATTGCCGATCTTTTGCCATCCGCAGAAACCCGGGTTCTCATTACATCCCGCTTTTCTGATTGGGGCGGCTGGGCGGAGGAAGTCTCGCTTGATGTGCTGCCGCTCGAGGAAGCCGTCGCCCTGCTTCAGCGCCGCTCGGGACGCAGCGATGCTGAGGGCGCAAAGGTGCTTGCGAAGGCTCTTGGCAACTTGCCGCTCGCGCTCGAGCATGCGGCAGCCTATTGCAAGCGCACGCAGATGCGCTTTGCCGACTATGCGGTCAAGGCCTCTAGCCTTATCGTTGCGGCGCCGCGGGGCGAGGGTTATCCGAGGAGCGTCGCCGCGACATTCGCACCTCGCCATCACCGAGGCGGTAGCTCAGTGTCCGGCCGCCGAACCGATCATGGCGTATCTTGCGCGGTGCTCGTCCGAGCGCATCCCAATGACGTTGATCGAGGGCGCGGTCGAGGACGAAGCGCAGCGCCTGCAGGCCCTCACCGCGCTGGCAGAAGTCTCGCTGGTGAAGCACCACCCTTCGAGGACACTACAGCCGCGGTAACTCTGCATCGTCTCGTCCAATCGTCGCACGAACTCGGTCTCAGGCAACCGGTTCAGCGCACGATGCGGTCGGGCGACTGATCGCACGGCTGGTGGCGATCTATCCCGGCGAGGGCCACAGCGATCCGCACTCATGGCCACTGTGCGCCCAGCTTACACCGCATCTGCTGGCGCGGCGCGATGCGTGCTTCGATCACGCGTTCGTCTGTGCAGCCGGGCCCGAGCTCCTGGATCGGGCGGGCAGATATTTCCACGGGCGTGCAGCTCACTCCCAGGCTGCGCAGCTCTTTCCGCGATGCATTGGCAATACGCGAAAAGACGCTTGGCCCCGAGCATTCTGACACGGCGACGAGCCTCAACAACCTCGCCGACCTGCTGCGGGACCAGGGCGACTTTGCCGGGGCGCGGCCGCTGCTACGAGCGGGCGCTGGCGATCCGCGAAAGGGCGCTCGGCCCGGAACATCCCGACACCGCGACCAGCCTCAACAACCTCGCCATCCTGCTGCAAGGCCGAGGGCGACTTTGCCGGGGCGCTTCCACTCTACCAGCGCGCGCTCGCGATCCGCGAGAAGGTGCTCGGCCCCGAGCATCCCGATACGGCGACGAGCCTCAACAATCTCGCCAACCTGCTCCGCGACCAGGGCGACTTTGCGGGAGCGCGATCGCTGCACGAGCGGGCGCTGGCGATCCGCGAGAAGGCGCCTCGGCCCCGAGCATTCCGACACGGCGACGAGCCTCAACAACCTCGCCGTGATTCTCAAAGCCCAGGGCGATTTCGCGCAGGCGCGCCGCGCTCTTCGAGCGCGCACTGAGCATCTACGAAAGGGCGCTTGGCCTTGAACACCCCGCTGCGGCGTTGAGCCTCAATCAGCTGGCCTTCCTGCTGCAGGCCCAGGGCGACTTCGCGGGGCTCAGCCGCTCTGCGAGCGGGCATTGGCGATCCGCGAAAAGGCGCTTGGCCCCGAGCACCCCGCCACGGCGAGGAGCCTCAACAACCTGGCCAGCCTTCTCAAGGCGCGGGGCGACCTTGCCGGCGCGCGGCGGCTGCACGAGCGGGCGCTGGCCATACACGAAACGGCGCTCGGCCCGGACCATCCCCATACTGCGACGAGCCTCAACCACCTCGCCGTCCTGCTCCAGGCCCAGGGCGACTTTGCCGGAGCGCTTCCGCTCATGGAGCGGGCGCTCGCGATCCGCGAGAAGGTGCTCGGCCGTGCGCACCCCGACACGACGACGAGCCTCGACAGCCTCGCTGTCCTCCTCGAAGGACAGGGAGACTTCGCCGCCGCGGCTGCTGTGCGAGCGCGGGAGATGGAGGGGGCTGCAATGAAACTTCCCCGCAGACAATTTCTGCATCTGCCGCAGGTGCTGCCGCGCGCTGCCGGTCGTCGCCAGCGTGATCGCAGCGGCGGCGCAGGGCTATCCGACCCGGGGTCCAGTGCGCATCGTTACGTCCCTTATGCTGCCGGTACCTCGCCCGACATCATTGCGCGCTCTCGTGGGTCAAGCGCTATCGGAGCGGCTCGGCCAGCAGGTGATCATCGAAACCGAACGGGCGCCGGCGGCAACATAGGCACCGAAGTCGTCGTCAGGGCACCCGCCGACGGCTATACGCTTCTACTGGCGACGGGAGCGAACGCGACCAACGCTGCACTCATGGAGACTTAACTTTGATTTCATTCGGGACATCGCGCCGGTCGCCGCCCTCCGGTGGAGCTGTCCTTATCATGGTGATCAATCCATCATTTCCGGCCAAGACCGTTCCCGATTTTGTCGCTTATGCCCATGCCAATCCAGGCAAGATCAACATTGGCCTCGGCCGGCAGCGGGACCACGGTGCACTCGCGGCCGAACTGTTCAGAGATAATGACCGGCGTTGATTTTGCCCCTGTCCAATATCGGGGGCCAATCCCTGGACTGACATAATCAGCGGACAGGTGCAGGGTTCCTTTGGTGTAATACCCGCGTCGCAGGAGTACATCAAAACCGGCAAGGTGCGAGGTCTCGCGGTAACCGGTGCGACGCGCTCGGAGGTGCTGCCGCACGTTCCGACCATGGCTGAGTTCGTACCTGGCTACGA
>ERZ1370068.8183-contig-7058_pt1 | contig 49427 bp, 48 predicted proteins | sample MGYA00561227_ERZ1370068 | MGnify/ENA primary metagenome ERZ1370068 (study PRJEB38410, sample SAMEA6850437) | metagenome | study: Metagenomic assessment of the ecological functions of the soil: analysis of the soil microbiota associated with the... | reverse complement strand
GGTGCACGATTGGGTTACGTATTGCTGGGCCGACGAGCGCGGGCTGACGATTCGCCCGATCGATCGCGCAGGACCTCGCCGAACCGATGGCAGACCGTTACGCGCCACCACACGCGGCTGCCCGCCTGGCTGGTGAGCGAAAGTCGAAGATAGCCACCTGACATATACCGTTAACGGGAAGGGCACGGCTTTGGCGCTCGCGGGTGCCTCGGCGGTCGGCCTCCTCAGCCGCCGGTGCGCGGCCGAACAGCGTCTCCCGCCCAGATCCGCTCGAACGCCTCGGGGCTCGCGATATCACTGCTGCGGCCGCACGGCTCGCCCTCCGCCGCCAACGCGTTCCAGCGAGACGAGCCGGTAGCCCCCACCACGTTTCGAGGCTTTAGCACGCGGTGCCTGCGCGTCTGTGGAGGAAGGCCGCGGACGAGAGGCGAAGGGGCTTGAGCTTGGAAGCGCCTGCTCAGGGACGAGGTCGCGGACCAGGCGCCCCTCGGGAAGCTGCGCTAGTAGCCTGAGTCCAGGTCACTCGGTCATCCGGGGCCAGGGCCCGAGCCAGCACGGGATGCAGCAGCGTGGGTTGGACACCATGTAGGCACTCTCTCGGACCGCGACCGCCAGGCGGGCTTCCACGTCGTCATCGGAGGCCGCCCGCAGGAGGCTTCCGGCTCGTCAGTGGCGAAGCGCGACACCTGCTCGCGCTTGCGACACTCGACACTTCAGCGCCAACGGCATTCAGCGCACCTGCGAGCCTTGGCTTCGCCCGCGCCCCATCTACCTACCACGTCTGCCGACCCTACGGCGGGCGCTCTCACCGCACCCCGGCGAGCGCGCGCTGCTCGCGGATGGAAACATCATGGGCCTCCTTCGATGGCTGCGTGACTCTCTGGTCGGGTTCCGCGTTCTCCGGAGTTGCGCCTCCCGGCCTCGGGGCACTGCACGCATCCTCGAAGCTGGGGGAGGGCGAATGAGCCATCGCTGCTGCCGCCGAGGACGGGGACCTGCAGGCGCCTCAAAGAGGTCGCCCTCAGACGCTCCAAGAGGAGCGACCACGACGGCGCCAGCTGCGTTCTGCAGAGGCCCCGCGCAGCGCGGCGGGGGTCAGCCACCCCGGTATCTCCGCTTCCGATCTCCGGCGTGGGCGAGAGAGCGCGGCAGATGGCGTCCGTCCCCGGCACGATGGACGCACTGCCTGGGGGACGCTCGCCGCGCGGCGCGCCGCACGGCGATATCACCATCCTCCGCGGAGGCGCTGGGACCCTGGCCAGGACATGCACCACGGCTGGCCTCACCGCGCTGCAGGCGTGGGCTCAGTGCATCTGCGACGTTCTCAGCCTCAGAGGCAGCTGTTCCATGACGCACGCGGGAGACAAAGCTGAGGTGGGCTTCCGGAGCTGGCGCGACTGGCTGCCGGACGACGCCGCGCGCGCGCGCGCACCACTTCGGAGCTCACGCTGCCGGGCGTCATCGTGGGCACGCTCTACGGCACACATGGCCGCCCGAGCAGATCCTCGGCCACGCCGTGGACGCGCGGGCCGTGGCGTTCTTCTCCGTCGGCTCGGCTTGCTGGCCCGCAGGCGCTGGCCGGCGCACACCCCACCCTTCGCGCGCGACAGCGTGGGCGCGCGCCCTCGCGGCCACCCTCTGCGAGGCCGCCGGCGCTCGAGGGACTCAGCCGGCTCTCTGCCTGCGGACGCCGCGCTGCGCGGCGCGCTGGCCAAGCCGAGCGAAGCGCTACGCGTCGGCGCAGCCGCCGAGGCGATCGAAGCCCTGCGCGCGGCGGTGAAGCGCGGAGGCAGCGCCGCCTACGCTGAAGCGCGGGACGTCGTTCGTGGACCGCCGATGCGGGCGAAATGAGCCTGGATCGAAGAGCGCCTGGCGGCGGCGATAACGCGGGCGCCGGCAGCGCGTCACTTGCTCGTGACCGGCGGCGGCAGCGGCGTGGGCAGACGCGCTGCTGCTGGCGGAGTTCCTGCGCCGGGTCCGCGCGAGCGCTCGCCCAGAACTCACGAGTGGGTGGCCGAGTCGTTGCTCGAGAGGAAGGAGGTCCGCAGGAGGCAGACCACTCCCCCGTTCCTCGACGCCGCCAGACGCCGCCTGCTCACGGGCGGGCGACCCGGAGCCTCCGGCTGCTGCTGAAGTACGCCCCCACCGCCTGCCTGCAGATGCCGGCGGGTCTCGTCCCCGACCCCGGACGGCTCCCTGCGACGCCAGACTCGCCGGCGCCGCAGGAGCGGCTGATCCGCGAGACCGGCGACTTCTTCGAGGCGGCGTCGCGCCTCTTCCCCATCCTCGTGGTCGTCGAGGACCTCCAGTGGGCCGACCCGGCGAGCGTGGACCTGCTGCATCACCTGGGCAGCCGACTGGCCCGCAGCGAACGCTGATCGTGGAGCCATGCGGCGGGCCGACATGGACGTGATCAACGCGTGCCCCTGAAGCGCTGTCTCCTCGATCTACCGCCGCTGGCGGCGCCGCGAGTATTGCGCTGGGCGCGTTCGGGAGTGGGACGTGAACTGCCTGCCACCTCGGGGCGATTCAGCCATCGGATGCCCCCTCGGTCGTTCGGCCCTGCAGACGCGCACCGAGGGGCTCCCTGCTCGTGCGGAGCCTGGTCGATCTCCTGGCGGAGCGGGGCGACTTCGTCTGGGACGGCCAGGCCTGGACGCTCGCCCGGCCCGTGGAGAGCATCGACTTCGCACCCGACTAAGGACCTGCAGGAGCTGGTGCGCGATCACCTGGAGGGGCTGGCCCCTCCCGAGGCGGGAGATCCTGGAGGCGGCGAGCCTGGCCGGACGCGCGACTCGCGAGCCTCCGGTGGTCACGCCGAGCTCGTGGGCCGCGGGGAGCGCAGAAGTGGAGAGAGCTCTCCGACGGCCAGTGATCCGGGATCCGGCGGCGGGCTTCTGATCGTCGAGACCGCGAGGAGCCGCTTTGCCCGGCGGCACTGCCGCCCGCCCGGCACTCGCGCACTCGCTCTACGCGCGAGGAGCGTTCGCGGGACGACGTCGTGGTCTCCACTGCCGTCTCGATCTTCACCGGGCGATGGCCGCGTGCCTCCGGCGCCGCTGGGGCCTGGCACGCGCGCCTCTCCGCCGCCGAGATCGTCTGCGCGGCACGGGCGGAGGACGGGACCACGCCGGCGCCATCGCCTTCCGCGGACACGCGGTGTGACAACGCCGGCAGCGCGCTTCCTTCTCGCGTACGCCGAGGCGGAGGCGCACTACGACTGGGCGCTGGTAAACTCGAAGAAGCTGCCGGCCGGCGAGCGCAGCGCATCCGCGACGCTGCCGCACCAGAACGCGGGTGTGCGGTGCGCTCGCCCCGAGGGCCGGTTCGGCCGGCCGACGGAGGACTTCAAACGATCGATGCTCTCCTGCGCCCGAGCGGCGGCGGCGCTGCGCCGGCCCAGCGAAAAGGCCGCGCTGGCCGGGACTCTGTGACGCTCCTTCTTCGCGCGGCGACAGCTCAGCGTTGTTAACATATTTGGCCCGACGCGCCGGCGCCGCTCCGCCTGAAGCTATTTGGCGGCCGCCGTCGGATCCGAGGGCGGCCGAGGCCGAGGCCGGCTGCGCGCGTGGGCCAGGCGCTGGTCGGCGAAGCGCGGTTCGCGAGGCGATCCCGCTGCCTCGATCCGAGGCGATCGCATCGGCCCGGCACGGACTACGGTCGCGCTGCAGACCGCGCACGCTACCGCGCAGCTACGTCATCACCATTTTCCAGGCGGAAGTTCGCCGCCACGGAAGCATAGCGTCAGCGCCGAAGCGATTCGGCTCTGCCCGCTGAGCAGGGCGAGCGCCGCTACGCCCTGGGGCGTCGGATGCCTGGCCGGGGCCGCCCCGCGTGAACATGGGCCGTCTGTCAGGCCGCTCGTCACCTGGCTTCGGACGCCACCGCAGCCGCACGACGCAATGCGGCGACTGAGTTCTGGGCTGCCGCGCCTCCCGTCCCATGTGGGCTGGGTCTACCGCGAGAAGCTGGGCGCGTTCGACCGCAGCACGGGAACGCGACACGGAGGAGGCTCGAGGCCTCGCGCGCGAGCACCCCGTATGGGGCCTGGAGGCGGAGGTCCTGCCTCGGCCTCGCCGTGGACGAAAGCCCGGCAGGGGTCGGCTGGAGGGAGGCGATCCGCACTCCTCCTCGACCTGCAGGCGCGCGCGCGCGCGAGGGCACCCTGGCTGCGCTGGCTCAGCCGAGCTGCGCATCGCGGCCGTCTCTGCCGAATACTGGGCCGTCCGCGGCGACCACGACCGGGTTATCGAGTGCGCCGCGACCCTCTCCGAGCTGGCACAGCGGGTGGGAGCGCGCTGCGATCTACCGTGATGTGCCGCGCCGCCTGCGGGCCGGAGCCGCGCTCCAGCGGGGTCGGGGCCTGGACGACGCGGCTTCAGCGCTGGAGGCCAGGCACTGGCGGCACCTGGGACGGCCGCCCCGCTCGAGGCGTGGAAGTCCGCGCGGCTCCTCGCGCTGCTGAAAGCGGCGCCTGGGTGTACGAGGAGGGCGCCCGAGCCGCTGTGGCTCAGATTGCGCGCCCCGTGACCACCATCGCAAGCGCCGGTACGCGCAGCGAGGAGTTGCGGGCGGGCTTTCCTGGCGATGCTCCGGTCAGAGCCCAGGAGCTGGGGACGCCGCGGAGGACCCGTGCGCATCAGGGGAAAGGGACGGGCAGGCGGCTCCAGCCGGCGTGCCGATCAGCGGACAGTGTGTACCGAGGCGCGGCACGCCGGAGGCCGCCGAGGCTGCGTTCCCACTGATCGTCGAAGATCTCGACATCTCCCGACTGATGGCACCGCCGGGCGCGTAAAATGGCTGGGCGCCAGTGCCACCGTTGCGCGGGACTTCGGCGCGCGTCACTGCACCGCTTTGTCGAGTCCGACGGAGCACGGCGCTTCCCCGGCTGGGCCGATCCGCGGGGTCCGATCAAGGCGTCCGGGATTGGACGGCCACCGGAGTTGGATTCGGCCCCCGCCGTCGTCTGCCCCTGTGCGGCGATCGCGGCGCACTCTTCCGGGGATGCCGGCCGTCCAGCCCATGGCCCGCGGCGGATGGGACGCTCGATCCACGCTGAGGGCACACTCGGGCAACGGCTGGGAACTCATCGCGCGCATCGGGCTGGCGCTGTCTGATGACCGGTTGCGCCGCAAGTACCGGCCCGACGCGCCCGCATACGGTCACGCTGCTGCACCGGTGGCGTCGCCATCACTCGGACGTCCGACCGCTCTCGCTCACCGCGGTGTCATCTTTGGCGTGGATGGTCCGGACGTTCGACGATCCGAACGCCCCTTCTGTTGATCGCCCGCCTTCGGGTGGGCGAGCGCGTCGATGTGTTCGTTGAGCCCAGCGTGGGAACGGCCGTTGGCTGCAACTCGGCCTTCGGCCCCGTCCAGTCCTGGGCTATCGACCAATGCGGCGGTGGCAGCGTGGTGCCCCTGTCGCCGGGCAGCGGTCACGTGACTCTACGACTTACCGGCCTGGCGCCCGGCGGGGCGGTCGTCCCTGGCCGAAGTGCACTCTCCCCGCAGCCTCGGCCTGGGCAGGTCAAAGAGCCTGTTCAGGCTCCACTGACGTACTACTGCTGCGGCCATCCTTCCCTGCCCCGCCGCTCCACTCGACCTGTACCGAGGAGCTGATCTGAACGCGTTCGAGTCGTTCACCGAACCCGCAGGTGCCGCGACGCACCGGACGCTGCGCGGAGCGGCGGGCGAGACGATGCTCTACAGTTCGAGCGACTTCAGGTACCGCGGAACGCCGCGCCAGGTCCTCGCGCTTGAGGCGCGAACTCGACGGTCGCCTTCAGGAAGCCGAGCTTGTTGCCGGCGTCGTGGCGGCGCCGTCGAACTGGTAGCCGTAGAAGGGCCGGCGCTGCGAGGGAGCGCATCGCCGTTCGGTGAGCTGGATCTCGCCGCCCTTGTCGCGCGGCGTCGTCTCCAGGATCGTCGAGATGTCGGGCGGTCAGGATGCAGCGGCCAATGATGGCGAGGTCGCTGGGTGCGTCTTCGCCGCTGCGGCTTCTCGACCATGTCGCTGCAGCCGGTAGACGCGGCCCGATGTCCCCTCGGGCGTGCCGTCGATCACGCCGTAGGCGGAGATCTCGGACTGCGGGACCTGCTGCACCGCGACCACCGGCCCGCCGTGCTCGCCGTAGCACGTCGATCATCTGGCTGCATGCAGGGCACTGTCGCTGTCGATGATGTCGTCGCCGAGCATCACCGCGAACGGCTCGTCGCCCGACCAGGTCGCTGCGCCATCAGCACCGCGTGGCCCAGCCCCAGCGTCTCGCCTCTGGCGGACGTAGGAGACGTTGATCATGTTGGAGATCGCGCGCACCTGCTCCAGCAGGTCCGTCTTGCCGCGCTGCTCGAGCAGCTGCTCCAGCTCGTAGGAGACGTCGAAGTGGTCCTCGATCGCGTTCTTGCCGCGGCCGGTCACGATGATGATGTTGGTCGAGGCCCGAGGCCACCGCCTCCTCGACCGACGTACTGGATGATCGGCTTGTCGACGAGCGGGCAGCATCTCTTGGGCTGCGCCTTGGTGGCTGGAGGAAGCGCGTGCCCAGGCCGGCGGCGGGAAGACGCGCTTTGCGGAGACGCTTCGCCATCGGCGGCGATGCTACCAGCGGTTCGCGTGCTATACTGCGCGACCTCGTTGAAGGAGCGGCTGTCCGTGCTGGACCTGAAGCGCGTCGTGGACGGAACGACGAGGTGCTGGCTCGGCTGCGACGCCGATGCTGCGACGCCGAGCAGGCGCCTGCTGCGACGCGGACGCGTGGGCGCTGGACGCCGAGCGGCGCATCGTGCCCTGCAGCGAGGTCGAGGAGACTCCGACACCGCCAGCGGATCGTCGGCGAGGACGATCGCCACGCGGCCGGGCGGGTGAGGACGCCGCCGGCGCTCAAGGCGCGACATGAAGGTGCGTCGCCGGACGACCGATCAAGGAGCTCGAAGCGCAGCTCCGGAGGTCGATCGAGAAGCTCCGCCGGCGTCCTGCTGACGCGATGCCCAACCTGCCGCGACGCGCGCGTGCCCGTCGGGCGCCGACGCCGCCGCCAACGTCGAGATCCGGCAGGTCGGCGAGCCGCGCGCGCTTCGACTTCGCGCCCAAGCCGCACTGGGAGCTCGGGCCGGCGCTCGGCATCCTCGACTTCGAGCGCGCGGCCAAGATCTCGGGCGCGCGCTTCACGGTGCTGCGTGGACGCGGGCGCGCGCCTGGAGCGCGCGCTGCATCCAGTTCATGCTCGACCTGCACACGCGCGAGCGCGGTTACCGCGAGGTGATCCCGCCGCTATCTCGTCGACGCGCGGAGACGCTGCTCGGGCACCGGCCAGCTCCCCAAGTTCGAGGGCGACCTCTTCAAGACCGCGCGGGCGACCGCGATCTCTACCTGATCCCGACCGCCGAAGTCCCGCTGACGAACGCTCCACGCGCGAAGAGATCCTGGAGCCGCCGGCGCTGCCGCTCCACTACGTCGCGTTCACCGCCGTGCTTCCGCATCGGAGGCCGGCTCCTACGGCAAGGACGTGCGCGGCCTGATCCGCCAGCACCAGTTCCACAAGGTGGAGATGGTGAAGCTCACGCCGGCCGAGACGCTACGATGGCCGAGCTGGAGACGATGATCGCCGGACGCCGAGGAGGTCCTGAAGCGGCTCGGACTCGCCTATCGCGTGGTCGTGCTGCGCGACGGGCGACATGGGCTTCAACGCCGCGAAGACCTACGACATCGAGGTCTGGCTGCCCGGACAGGACGGCTACCGCGAGATCTCGTCCTGCTCGAACTGCACCGACTTCCAGGCGCGCCGCGCCGAACATCCGCTACCGGCCCGAGCCGAAGGCCAAGCCGCGCTTCGTGCACACCTTGAACGGCAGCGGCCTCGCCGATCGGACGCACGCTGATCGCGGTCGCTGGAGAACCACCAGCAGAAGGACGGCTCGGATCCGCGTCACCCGCCGCCCCGCGTCCGTATCTCGGCGGCCCCGGTCCGAGATCCGACGCGCGCCCTAGCCCGGGGCCCGCGCCACGGGCGGCGAGCGGAAGCCGCCTCGACCCGGAGGGCTGGAACCCCATCCTCTATAAAGGGAACGCACAACCCCATCCGCCCAGGCTTCCGGGCGGCGGGCGGCGCGCACGTCCCCCATCAGGAGGGGCCTTCCGGGCCTCGAAGCACGCCTCGCGCAGACGATTACCCTCGGGTGTCATAGACGAGATTTCGTAAACAATTCTCTTGCAGACATGTGACGGATCCGCCGGTATATTTCGGTGGTGGGGCCTCGCAGCGTTTCTGGGGCAAGTTCTGGATGAACGACCCTATTTTTCGCCACGGCACAGGGGTGCAGTCAACGGCGAGTGTTAAGCGATGTAACCAAGCCCCACGTCGACACGATCGCTTAGAGGCGCCGTGACCTCATGAAGTGTCCCACCACACTTCGAGTCACGCACTCCGGCTGACTCGAGCCGTAATCGGGCGCGCGCGTCTGAAGATGCAGCGCAGGGTCTCGCCCGGCCGACCACAGCCGTATCGTCCCGGCACTCCAGCTCGGGTAAGGCGAGCGGGCCCCCACGATGCCACCTCGCGCACTCCCTGCTTCTCCGGAGGACGTGGCGGTCAGCCGTCCTGTCCACGATGACGCTCCGGCCGACGGCCGGCTGAGGTAAGCCTCCGGGCTCCTGCCACCGTCGAACCACGGCATTCCATCGGGGTTCGGGACCGTAGGTACACCTACGCGGCCATTCGTCCGCGTCTGAACGCCGTCGTTCCCGACCCTCTTGTGTTCCAGGGAGGGTCCATGATCACCGTTCGTCGATCCCGCGTGGCCGCCGGCGCGGTCGCAGCCGCACCTGCATCCTCGTCACCCCGGTCCGCGCCGGCGCCGGGTGAGCCCGCCGCGATGTTCTCCACCAGGCGCAGCAGCTGCCACACCTATGGCCAGGAGACACGCGTCGTCCAGACCTCAAGGGGCGACGGCGCGACACCCCCGCGGCTGGCTGGTGAGCTGGATCCGCCTCGGAGCGGATGATCCTGGCGAGGCGTCGCCGCCGTGTCGCTCTTCCGCCGCTGTCGGCAGCAGCGGATGCCGGATCACCAGCTCTCGGACGCAGGTCGAGACACTCCTCGACTACCTCGCGGCCGGCGGTCCGGAGGCGGATTCCCGCAGGGCGGTTCGCCCAACCTCATGCGGGCGCGAATGACGTCACGCTGGGACGCGACCTCTTCTTCGGCCGCCGGAGCATGAGCAGCGGTCACTGCGGCCTGCTCCTCCCGCCGCCACCCCATTAGATAGTGACCCGGCAGGGCACGGCCGGCGGCAGCCTGGGCCCGGACCTCACGGAGGGTCTACCCAGGCGCGGGACAAGGCCCTCGCAGTTCCTCGAAGCGCGGGACCTCCGGCTCTGCCCGCGGCTGTCTGCGTACCGCGACCCGCAGTCACTCACAGCGACAGAGTCCTTCGCCATCCAGTGCGTACCTGCGCAGCGCGGGACGGGGGACCCATCTGGCGCGGATGGGGTGCGGGCGCCCTCCCGACGATCACTCCAACGACCGGTGAGCTTGACGCCCACGCACACCCTTCGCGGCCGCACCGGGCCTGGCGCTCTTGACCCTCGGGTCCGTGTCCGAAGTGCTGCGCGCCATTCTGCTCGCGCGCCACCCCTGGACCGGTCGGCCCCTGGTCCGGTTACGCACGCCTGGCTGCGCTGTGGGGCGCGCGGGCGAGGGCGGGTAGGGCGAATTCGGACTCCCTCGTCATCCACCTTGCTGCTGGTGGTCTTCCCGCGCCAGGTCACCTGATCTGGAACCAGCGGCACTGGCGCCTCCCTGCTCCTCGAGGGCTATTGGGGGCGTTGCCTCAGGAAGTGAGCCGCGCTGGTGGGGCTCATCGGTCTCATCGTGCGCGTAGCGTCCGCGCGCGCCGGACCCGGGCACCCCTGGCGCGTCCCTCCATCATCGACACGGCGTTTCTCGGCCTCCTCCTGGTCAACACGGTGATCCGGACTCGCGACCGCGCTGCTCTACCGGTGGTGCCTCCTCTGGTCGACGGTGACGGTCGTTCCGTACGTGCGGTCGCTGGCGGAGCTGGAGAGGCGCGCGTTGGCTACTCGGTCGCGGGTCTGCCCTACATGTGGGTGAAGCTCCACGTCTTCTCCGCCATCGTCATGGTGGGGGTCGCTTCCAGGTTCACGCCGCGCCTTCCACGCAGGCGCTCGTGCACCCCATCGGATCGGGTTCTGACCTCCGTGCGCGCCCCGCTGGCCCGGAACAGGCTACGGCGCGGGTGGGCGTCCTCGAGGCCTGGCCTCGTCGCGGGCGACTGCCCTTTCCCTGAACCGTGTAGGAGGACCGAGCGCGCCGTGATCGCGGCACGGCTGCTGGTCGAGCCAGCGGACGCCGTCGTTCGTGCCGTACTGCTGGGCGGCGCGGACGCGCACGGTTGCTCTCCACTTGAGTGGGCGTGCATCCAGGGGCACGCGCCCGGAGCAGCCTGATCGCTTCTCCCGCAGCTCCACGCCGGCGAGAACTCAGGATCCCCAAAGCCTGTACTGCCACTTCGGCGCCGCCACGAGCCGCCATGCCGGCACTCCTCCGGCGGGCGTCTGCATGAACTGCCATGGCCTTCTCAAAGGGAAACCGCCGAGATCGCGAAGCTCGCGGAAGCGGTCGCGCAGAACCGGCCGATCGAGTGGATCAAGGTGCACAACCTTCCTGACTTCGTCTACTTTCCAATCACAGCCAACACGTGCTGGGGGCGGTGGCCTGCCAGCAGTGCCATGGCCCGGTGGAGTCGATGGTCCGTGTGCGCCAGGACAAGCCGCTCACGATGGGCTGGTGCCTCGACTGCCATCGCCGGATTGGCGTGACGCCTTCGGAGACGCGCTCGTGGCGAGCCATGCGAATGGCGTGGAGTGGCCCGTCATTCCACGGGGAGGCGGTGGCCTTCGCGGACATCACTCACGCGCGTCCGGAGGCGCTCCAACCAGAACGGCCGCGACCCGGCCTGGACTGCGGTAAATGCCACTACCGAAGAGCCGTGCGTCCGCGTCGCCTCCTCGGCGAGACCTCGTACTGGAAGAGCCTCGAGGAGCTGCGGACGGACTCGCGCCTGTTGGCCGAGCGACGCCGCGAGTTCCGGAGCCCCTGCCCTGGCAGGAGGGCGCGGTCCCGCCCGACGCGCCCACGGTGACGCGCCGCGATTTCCTCGCCGTGATGGGTTTCAGCCTCGACCGCCGCCACCTGGCCTGCTCGCGCGCGCCCGTGGAGAAAGCCGTCCCCTTCGTCAACAAACCCGGGAGGAGCTCACCCCGGCGTGGCCAACTGGTATGCGACCACCTGCGGCGGGTGCTCGGCCAGCTGCAGCCTGCTCGTCAAGACGCGCGCGACGGCCGGCCGATCAAGATCGAGGGCAACCGCGACGTCGCCGCTGTTCGGCGGCGCGCACCTGCGCCGTGGGCCAGGCCACGGTGCTGTCGCTGTACGACGAGGAGCGGCTGCGCGGGCCCGATGTGGCAGGGCCAGGCCCGCCTCGTGGGCGCGAAGTCGACGAGCAACATCCGGCGACGACCTGCGCGCACGCGCCGCGCCGCGAGGGCACGTGTCGTCCTGCTGTCGACGCACGATCACCAGCCCGATCCACGCGCGACATCGTCAGGCGCTGGGGCGATGCCATTCCCCACGCTTCCAGCCACGTCGCCTACGAGCCGCGGTCGCCGAGCGGCGCTCCGTCGCGCCTACGAGACTGCGCACGGAGCGGCGCTCGTGACCCGCACTACCGCTTCGACCGCGCCGCGCGTGATCGTCGGCCTGGAAGCCGACTTCCTGGGGACGTGGCTGTCGCCGGTGGAGTTCACCCGGCAGTACGTCAGCCACCGCCGCCCCGATGCCGCCGAGTTCGTCTCACGTCACGTCCAGTTCGAGTCGGGCTGTCGGTCACCGGCAGCCAACGCCGACCGCCGGGTGGCCATCGCCGCCGTCCCAGCAGGGTCGGATCGCGCTGGACTTCTCGGCTCGCTGCGCGCAAGGCCGGCTGGCGCGGCCTCGCGGACGTGGCGCCGGGTGGCTCGCCGTCCGCTCGCGACGATGTTCCGGCGGCGGTTCAAGAGGCCGTCGACGCCACCGCCGACGAGCTGTGGCAGCACCGCGGCGAGTCGCTGGTCGTCACCGGCGCCCAGGATGTCGCGACGCAGATCCTGGTGGCGGCCACCAACGACGCTGCTCGGCAACGTCGGCCGCACCCTCGAGCGTGGAACGGCCCGTCGCTGCAGTCGGCGGGCGACGACGCGGCCATGGCGCGCGCTCATCGAGTCGATGGAACAGCGGAGAGGTCCAGGCCGCTGATCGTCTACGGCGTCAACCCGGCCTACGACTACCCCGACGGCCGCGCGGTTCGTGAAGGCGCTGGAGCAATGTCGCGCTGCAGCGTCTCGCTCGCCGAGCGCATGCGACGACACCGCGGCCCACGCTCACGCCGTCTGCCCCGACCATCACTTCCTGAGGCCTGGGGCGACGCCGAGCCGGTCCGCTCGGCATCTACAGCCTGGCCGCAGCCGCACCATCGCGCCGCTGTTCGACACCCGCGCGGCGCCAGGACAGCCTGCTGGCCTGGCTGGCCACGGAGCACTCCGACATCCGGATTACCACGTCTGCCTGCGTGATTTCTGGCGCAAGAGCCTCCTCCCGGCAGACCGCTACGCGGACTTCGACGACGTTCTGGGACCGGACGCTGCAGCGCCGGCGTCTTCGAGCCGTCCCGGCAGCCCGCCGCGGTGGCTCCGTTCGCCGCGCGACTGGCGCCTCGCGCGGCGCCGCGAAGTGCGCGAAGCCTGCGGAGCAGCCGGCGGGACCAGACCGCTACGAGCTCGCATCTCTACGAGACGCGTCGGCATGCGCGACGGCCGCCACGCCAACAACCCGTGGCTGCAGGAGCTGCCCGATCCCGTCACCAAGGTCACCTGGGGCAACTACGCCGCGGTGGCGCCCGCGCTGGCCGCGCGGCACGGCCTCGAGGACGGCGACGTGATCGCCCTCGTCCCGTCCGCCGGCAAGGCGCGACTCGAGCTGCCGGTGCTCGTGCAGCCCGGACAGGCGCGCGCGCACCGATCTCGGTCGCGGTCGGCTACGGCCGCAGCGCGGCCGGCAAGGTCGGCACGCGGCGTGGGCGTGAACGTCTATCCCCTGGCCGCCCGTCGTCGCGGGCGCCGCCGCTCGACGCGACCGGGGTAGCTCTGCGAAGACCGGCACGCCGCGAGCCGCTGGCCGCCACCCAGACGCACTCACTCGATGGAAGGCCGGCCCATCGTCCGCGAGACCACGCTGGCCCGAGCCGGCAGGGCCCGTCGGCCGCGAACGAGGACCACCGCGAGCTGCCCATCGCTGTGGGCGGAGCACGCGCCGGGCGACCACGCAGTGGGGCATGGCCATCGACCTCGACGCCTGCACCGGCTGCTCGGCCTGCGTGGTCGCCTGCCAGGCGGAGAACAACGTCCCGGTGGTCGGCAAGGACGAGGTGCGCCGCAAGCGCGAGATGCACTGGATCCGCATCGATCGCTACTACAGCGGCAGCCGAGGACGACCCGACGTCGCGTCATCCAGCCGATGATGTGCCAGCACTGCGAGCAACGCGCCCTGCGAGACGGTCTGCCCGGTGCTCGCCACCGTCCACAGCTCCGACGGGCATCAACCAGCAGGTCTACAACCGCTGCATCGGCACGCGGTACTGCGCGAACAACTGCCCGTACAAGGTGCGCCGCTTCAACTGGTTCGACTACACGCAGAACGAGCGCTTCGACTTCAACATGAACAGCCCGCTCGGGCGCATGGTGCTCAACCCCGACGTGGTGGTGCGCTCGCGCGGGGTGATGGAGAAGTGCAGCGCTGTGCGTGCAGCGCATCGCAGGCGGCCAAGGTCGCGGCCAAGCAGCAGGGCGCGCGCGTCGCGGACGGCGACATCCAGACCGCCTGCCAGCAGGCCTGTCCCGACCCAGGCCATCGTGTTCGGCGACTGGCAGTGATCCGACGAGCCGCGTCTCGCGGCTCCTGGAAGGGCCACGCGCACTACCGGTCCTCGGCGAGCTGGGCACGCGGCCCAACGTCGCGCTACCTGACCAAGGTCAGGAACCGCGAGGAGGCGTGAGCTGGCTGAACGGCCCGCCGCTGCGTCCGGACGCTGGGTGGAGGGTCTGCCTCGCTGCGCCAGATCACGGACGAAGTCGCGGCCCCGCTCGCGCCATTGCCCGGCGCCGCCGTGGTCTGCCTGCTTCGCGGTGGCGCTGCTTGCCACTCCTTCGGTGGCGGCGCGGTGACCTACCAGGTCGCCACCGGGGCATCGGTACCTGGGGCCTCAACAATCACGTGTGGCTGGGCGATGCGACATCACCAACTTCGTGTTCTGGATCGGGATCGGCCACGCGCGGGCACGCTGATCTCGGCCATCCTCCTGCTCTTCCGCCAGCAGTGGCGCACCTCGATCAACCGCGCTCGGCGGAGGCGATGACGATCTTCGCGGTGATGTGCGCCGGCGCTCTTCCCGCTCATCCACATGGGACGGCCCTGGATCGCCTTCTGGGTGTTGCCCTACCCGAACGCGCGAGGGCCGCTGTGGGTCGAACTTCCGCGTCCCCGCTGCTCTGGGACGTGTTCGCCATCAACACCTACCTGACCATCTCGCTCGTGTTCTGGTACCTGGGAATGATCCCCGACCTGGCCACGCTGCGCGACCGCGCCCGCGGCGAAGGTCAAGCGGTTCCTGTACGGCCTCTTCAGCCTGGGCTGGAACGGCTCGCATCGGACCTGGTCGCGCTACGAGACGACGGCTCCTGATCCTGGCCGGCCTGGCCACGCCGCTCGTCATCTCGGTGCACTCCATCGTGAGCATGGACTTCGCGACCTCCGTCCTGCCCGGATGGCACACCACCATCTTCCCGCCCTACTTCGTGGCCGGCGCGGTCTACTCCGGCTTCGGCATGGTGATGACGCTGCTGATCATCACGCGCCAGAGCGATGAACCTCGGACGCTACATCACCATGCACCACCTGACCGCATGGCCAAGATCATGCTGCTCACCGGCTCCATCGTGGCCTTCTCGTACGCCACCGAGCTCTTCACCGCCTGGTACAGCGGCAACCGCTACGAGCGGTTCACGTTCGTGAACCGCGCGCTTCGCCCTATGCGTGGGCCTTCTGGACCATGGTCCTGTGCAACGTGGTCGTGCCGCAGCTCCTGTGGTGGCGCCGCGTGCGCGGGAGCGTGCCCTGCTGTTCGCGATCTCGATATTGGTCAACGTGGGCATGTGGTTCGAGCGCTTCGTGATCATCGTGACCTCGCTGCACCGGAGCTACCCTGCCCTCGAGCTGGGTGATGTACACGCCCACCGCCATCGAGGTGGCGACGCTCATCGGCAGCTTCGGCCTCTTCTTCACCTGCTTCCTGCTCTTCGTGCGCCTCCTTCCCATGATCGCGATGTGGGAGGTCCGCGGGCTGGTCGGCGCGCGCAGCGGACGCGGGCGGCCGGCCAGGAGACCGCTCGTGCATAGGGAGTTCCTGGTGGCGACCTTCACGGAGGAAGGCGGCCTGCGCGGCGGCGGTGCGCCGCATCCGCGAGCGTGGCTTCCGTGTCTACGACGTGTACGCGCCCTACCCGGTGCACGGCCTCGACGAGGCCATGGGCCTGCGCCGCTCGCGGCTCCCTGGATGAGCCTGGCCGCGGGGTGTTCGGCCTCAGCGTCGCCATGGGCTTCCAGTTCTACGCGGGTGTCTTCGACTGGAACCTCAACGTGGGCGGCAAGCCGGACAACTCCACCCTGGCCTTCGTCCCCATCGGCTTCGAGCTGACGGTGCTCTTCGCGGGCCTGGCCACGGTGGCCGCCTTCCTGCTGCGCGCCGGCCTGTTCCCCGGCGCGGGAGCCCGCCTCCTGTCGGAGGGCATCACCGAGGACACGTTTGCGCGTCGTGCTCCGCCGCCGCGATGCCACCTTCGACGCGGGCGAGGCGCGGCGGCTGCTCATGGAGACCGGCGCCCGCACGGTGACCATCAAGTCGGTGGAATGGTGAGCGGCCCACGGCCCGGGCGCGCAAACGGTCCACGCGGGTGGCTCGCCCTCGCCCTGGCTGCGGGCGCGCTGGGAGCGACCGCCGGGTGTGACCACGAGCCAGCGAGGGCTCGAGTACATGCCGGACATGGCGCGCTCGCTGCCCTACGACTCCTTCGCCAAGAACCCGGTGACCCGTGACGGCAAGACGCTGCAGGCGCCGGTGGCGGGAACGGTGCCGCGCGGCTTCCTGCCCTTCCGCTACCAGCGCACCGCGGAAGACGCCACACGCGCGGGGCAGGAGCTGCTCGATCCCACTCCCGAGACCCCGGAGCGCGTCGCCCGCGGCAAAGTCCTCTACGAGACCTTCTGCCTGGTGTGCCACGGGCAGAACGGACGGGGCGACGGGCCGCTGGTGCCCCGGATCCCCAACCCGCCGGCGTATTCGTCCGAGCGCGTGCGCTGCCTTCCCGCCGGGCCAGATCTACCACGTGATCACGCTGGGCTCCGGACGCATGCCCGGCTACGCCTCCCAGATCTCGCCCGAGCAGCGGTGGCTGATCGTGGGATACGTGCAGACCCTGCAGGGGAGCGGAGGGTCTTCGTGAGCGCGACGCCGGCCATGGAGGCGGCGGCGCCTCTCGTCCTTCCCGCGCGGTATGGACGCCTCGCGATGGCGCTCATGGCGGCCGGAGTCCTGGCCGTGGCCGCAGGGCTTTGGCAGGCGCCCCAGCGCACGTGGGCGAACCTGCTCCTCGGCAACCTGTACCTGCTCTCCATCGGCCTCTTCGGCGCGCTCTTCCTCTGCTTCCAGTTCCTCTCCGGCGCGGGCTGGTGCGCCGCGCTGCGCCGGGTTGCCGGAGGCGATGATGGCCGGGCTGCCCGTGATGGCGGCCGTGGTGGTCACCGTGTTCGTCGGCCGGCACGCCCTCTACCCCGGGAGCGCAGCGGAAGCGATCAGTCGCGGCGAGGCGCTGTCTCCCGGCAAGGCCTTCTACCTCAGTCCGCCCTTCGTCCTGTTCCGGAATGGTGGTCGTGCTCGAGGTTGTGGATCCTCCTGGCCTGGAGGATGCGGCGGAGTCGCTGCGCCAGGACCTGGACCGCTCGCTCAGCCACCATCACGCGCTGGTGCGACACGCGGCGGTCTTCGCGGTGGTCTTCGCGGCGTCCTTCTCGGTAGCCAGCACGGACTGGCTGATGTCGCTCGACCCGCATTGGTCCAGCACGATCTTCGCCGTCTACGTCTTCGCGGGCCTGGTGCAGCTGGGCCTGGCCGTCACCACCCTCATGGTGCTGATCCTGAGGCAGCGCGGACCGTTTCGCGCCGTGGTGGGCGAGAGCCATCTTCACGACCTGGGCAAGCTCCTCTTCACCTTCAGCACGTTCTGGGCCTACATCTGGCTGTCCCAGTACCTGCTGATCTGGTACGGCAACCTGCCGGAGGAGGTGACGCACTACATGAGCCGCACGAGCCCCGCCTGGATCCGCCTGTTTCTCCTCAACCTGGTGGTCAACTGGGTCGTCCCGTTCCTGGTGCTCCTGCCGCGAGCCACCAAACGCAGCCCGGCGGTGCTGGCCGGCGTCTGCCTGCTCATCCTGGCAGGCCGTTGGCTCTGACCTGTACCTGCTGATCATGCCGGAGACGTTCCGCATTCCCGCCTTCGGCGTGTGGGAGGTGCTGATCCCGTTGGGCTACGCCGGCGTGTTCCTCCGGCTGACCACGCGAGCCCTCGCCCAGGCGCCCTTGCTGCCGCTGGGTGACCCGTTCCTCGAGGAGAGCCTGCATCACCACGGGTGAGCGGCCCTGATCGGAGGCACTGTGCGGAGCACGTGGAAGAGCGCGCGCTGAGGTCGTTGGCGGTGGCGGGAGCCGGCCTGCTCGTCGCCCGCCTGGTCTACCAGCCGGTCACTGACGTGGCGCAGCTGCCCAACCGCATTCCCGAGGCCGCGCCCTACGTCGTCGCGGAAGCGCTGTTCTACCCCCGCCGTTCGAGGAGTACTGGCAGACCGTTGGACAACCCTGGACAGTGCCAGTCGTGCCACAAGCGGATCTTCGACGAGTGGAACGGCTCCATGATGTCCAACGCGTGGCGCGACCCGATCTGGCGCGCCGCCTTCTTGCTCTCTGCCCGCCAGACGTCCACGGACGGCCACTGCTCGGTCCCCGCTCCACCCGACGGGACCGCACGGGCGCGGCACAACCCGTTCGCCAAGGAGAATGCGTGCTCCTCCGAGTTCGACATCGGCACCTCGCGCCACGCTCTGTCGCGGCCGGGCTCGCTGATGGACAGCTTCTGCGCGCGCTGCCACATGCCGACCAACTACGTGGACAACGTCCCCCTGCATGGGGTCACCGCACGACACCTCCTCCGGGCTGGAGCACGGGCAGGTGGACCCCAACTTCAACCCGTGTCGGACAACGGAACCGGGATTGCGTTCGCCAGCCTGGACGCGCAACGGCGGAACACGGAGTCGGGACGCAGCGGCGTCTTCTGCGCCGTGTGCCACACCATGGCGGAGACGCGGGACATGCCGTTCCACAACCTGCCGCGCTCGGTCGCAGCCGAAGGGGCGGAGTACTTCCCGGCGCTGGGCCACCAGTCGCGGGCCAGCCTGCTGTCGTCGCTCAAGCGGGACATCTTCAATCCTCCCGATCCCGGCCGGAGCAACCTTGGCTACGCGGCGGGCTCCGGCAGCTTTCGCCTGTCCCCGCACGCCATCGCCTTCCCTGAGCGTCTCGGTCCGCTGGCCGAGCACCCGCCGGAATGGAGTGGCAGCGACGCGTACCTGGGCGGCGTCTTCAAGGAACGCCTTCCCTACGAGCGCGCCGATACGAGCAAACATCAGGGCTTCTACCACACGCTGCTGACGAAGTCGGAGATGTGCAGCGCCTGCCACGACGTGACCAACTCGCTCACCATCAAGAACAGCGCCGGCAAGTGGGTGGGCGGCTTCCCCATCGAGCGCACGTACACGGAGTGGGCGGGCAGTCGCTACGCCGACCGTCCCGGCAATGGCCGCTTCGACCGCGCCTTCAAGCGGGACTGCCAGACCTGCCACATGCAGCAGGACTACGGCCAACCGGGGACGGCGCAGACCCTGTACGACGACGGGCACCCGCGGCCGCCCCTGCGGAACCCGGTGGCCACGGACGGCGCGGTGCGCCCGTACTTCAGCCACCACTTCGTGGGCGGCAATGCGTACGTCACGCGGATGATCGGGGCCGACGTGGACGAGATGGGGCACTCGAAGCCGTATCCCGACCTCTCGATCTTCAGCTTCTCGTCGGACGACAAGAAGAGTCCCTACGCGAACGCCTTCTGGACGGGGTGGACAAGCGCGGCGCCCTGGTCCAGCACGCCCGGCTCGCCTGGGATCGGCTCCGCAACGTCCTCGACCTGGACCTCTCCGGTCCCGCAGAGCGCACGCGCCGGGCACCCGCGCGCCGCTGACGGTGAAGGTGACCAACAGCGGCAGCGGGCACAAGTTCCCCACCGGCTTCCCGGAGGGCCGCATCGCATGGCTGGCCGTGCACGCGTTCGACCTGGCCACCGGGCCGAGAGCTGGACATCTTCGATTCCTCGTGGAGCCGCACCTCGAACGGCGTCGGCAACCTGACGTCCCAGGACGTCATCGATCCGAACTTCCCGAACTGTCAATGGGTGCTCCCCGCGGGATCCCCGGACCCGTACGCGCATCCAGTTCAAGGCGGTGGCCTCCCTGGGCGATGGGTGTCCCGACCCTGGATCTCGTCGTACGCCGCGGCCGCTGAACCTGGTCACCGACGGCACGGGCCGGCCCATCGACGAGCGCGGCGTGGTCATCGATCGGAGCTCGCCCAAGGGTCTCCCGCAGTTCCGTGACCTCGACGGCGACGGCGACGTCTACGACGACGCCTTCCTGCGCGACACGCGCCTGCAGCCGCTGCCCGTGGCCGGCGCCTCGGTGACCCTCGACCGCTACTCGGTGGTGATCCCGGCGGGCACCGTGGGCCCGGTGGCGGTCACCACCGCCGTCTACTACCAATCGGCGGAGGCCATGGTCACCAAGAAGTTCCTCGGCAACCTGGCCGACACCGACACCGACTTCGTGCTGGAGCCCTGCGTGCTCGGCGGCCCCTGCGACGGTCGGGCCCCACCACGGAGCCGGCGGTGGTGGAAGGCGCGCCCCCGTGCCCATGGAGGTGCGGAACTGGATCATCCGGGTGGCGGGCGCCAGTCCACCGCGCACGCCGCCACGGGTCACGCCCTACCCCGCCCCCGGGGCCCATGGCGTCTTCCAGGACGTGGTCGTCAAGGCCACATTCTCGGAGCCGGTGCGCGGCGTGGACGAGCCAGACCTTCACGCTGGTGGACTCCGTGGCAACCGGGTCCTCGCCGCCGTCGACCAGATCGGTGGGGGCACCTGGGGCCTCTTCCCGGACCGCATCTTCCTGAAGGCGGGTGAGACCTATACCGCCCGCGTGGCTGCCGGCCTTTGCGGAGCCGAGGGCAACTGCACTCCGCGGGAGGTCGTGTGGAGCTTCAAGACCGCGCCGTCACGCGATGAAGGCCATGGCGACACCAGCGTGGCCTTCGGATTCCCGGGCCCCTCGCCCGACCACCCCGGGTCGCCGCCGGCGGTGTCCTCGGTGCGCACGGAGGGGGATGCCGTCGTGGTGTCGTTCTCCGAGCCGACGATGAACGTCAACACGACGACGCTGGCCCTGCGCCGCACGACGGCCGCCGGCTGCGGGCGGCGCGGTCCGCCCGTGGCCGGCAGCCTGCGCTCCAACCCGGAGGGCGACGTCTGGACGTTCGTCCCCATGGCACCGTTGGACCCCGTCGCGACCTACTGCGTCACCGTGTCCGCCGGAGTCTACGACCTGCAGGGACAGGCCCTTTCCCCTGCCGTTCGCGACCACCCTTTCCCTCGCCCCAACCGCTGCTAGCAGGCAGGTGCCCTGAAGCCAACACCCAACAACAAAGACCAAGGAGGAGACAAATGTTCCATCGAGCGAGCCTCGTGATGCGCAGGAGCCTGAAGACCGTCGGCCTCACCCTCGCGGTTCTCTGTATCTCGATATCCGCGAGCCACGCGGAGGATCAGATCGGCGGCCATTTCGGCGTGCTCTTCGCACCCCCTTGATCACCTCCCAGGACGACTCCACGATCTTCGACAACTTCACGATCGGCTTCCCCATGGGGATCACCGTGAAGCGGGGCGACAAGTGGGCCTTCGACCTCGAGCTGGTCGCGGGAATCGACTCCGACCCGCTGAGCATCGGGCTGGTCGTCCATCCCGGCGTTCTCCGCGACATGGGGAGCCATTGGACCCTCGGGTTGCGGGCCGCTTTCGACGTCAGCGGGAACGCGTGGGGTTTCACGCCCCTGGTCAACAAGGGTTTTCCCACGGGCAATCACGCCCTCTTCATCGAAGGAGTGGTGCCCATCCGGTTCTCGGAGGATGCGACAGGCGACAGCCAGAGCTCCATCGGCCTGGGCATTCACGTAGGGGTCGGCTTCTAGAAGCCGCTCGTTCTCGTCATCGATTCACTCCGGCCGCCCGCTTCGCGTGGCGCCGGAGCGCCGGGGGACCGCGGGGCCGGACACGAACCCGGCTTCCCGTCCCCCGGCTCCATCAACGATCCTTGAATTCCTTCCAGAGGCGGGTGTGGCGGGTCTCCGTCGACTGGGGATGCCGTCCACGATGACGTCGGTGACCTCGACGCGATGGTCCATGATGTCGCCGGTGGCCAGGAACAGGTTGGCCGCCTTGCCGACCGTGATCGAGCCCATGCGGTCGGCCACGCCGAAGATCTCCGCCGGCGACAGCGTGATCGCGCGAGCGCCGCGTCGGCCGGCAGGCCGAACGCACGGGCCATGGCCGCCTCGTACGGCAGGTTGCGCGACTGGGACGCGTCGTCCGAGACGATCGCGAAGCGCACGCCCGCCTTCTCCAGGGCGGCCGGGTTGGCGTAGGCGGCGTCGTAGGGATCCGTCTCGTGCGCGGGCAGCCGGTCCACGTTGACCAGCACGGACACGCCCTTGTCCTTCAGCAGGTCGGCGCAGCGCCAGGCCTCCAGCCCGCCCGCGATCGACCAGCTTCAGCTTGTGCTCGCCCGCGAACCTGACGGCCCCGCGGATGTCGTCCTCGCCGTCCGCGCGGAAGATGATCGGCAGCTCGCCGCGCGCGACCGGGGCCAGCGCCTGCAACGGCAGGTCCGGAGCCACCGCCGCACCGCTCGAGCCCGAGGCCCCCGCGGCGTAGGCCTTCGCCTCCTCCAGCAGGTCGGCCAGGCGGGCCAGCTCCTTGTCCTGGTTCTTGCGCTTCTCCTTCTGCCTCTCCTCGAACGTCTTCAGCTCCGGCTCGTCGAAGATGCGGGAGAAGTCGAAGGGCGGCCGGCCCGTCGGGTAGACCGCGTGCATGCCGACCGGGGCCTTGATCACGAGCGCGTCCGGCGTGTCGCCGGCCAGGCGGATGAGCGCGCTCTGGCCCGAGATCAGCCCGCCGTTGGGCGCCGCCAGCGCGGCCGTGATGCCGTTGGCGCGCGCGACGGGCAGCAGGTCGCTCTGCGGGTGCACCGCCACCCAGGCCTTCGCGTGCGGGTTGATGTCGCCGACCTCGGACACGTCGTTCGAGCCCGACACGCTGCCGATCTCGGTCAGGCCCAGCGTGGTCAGCCCGTCGATGAGCCCGGGATAGAGGGTCTTGCCCGCGCCGTCGATCACGGTCGCGCCGGGAGGGATCGCGGCGTTCTCGCCGACCGCGGAGATGCGTCCGCCCGTGATCACGACCGTCCCCTTCTCGATCGGGGATGCGTCCACGCGCATCACACGCGCATCCCTGATGGCGATCGTGCGCTCCTCGGCGGCGACGGCGGCGGCGGCGGCGGCGGCCGGCAGCGCGGCCGCTGTCAGCACGACCAGCAGGGCGCGCTTCACTGGCCCGCTCCCGCCGGGGCGGCCCGCGCGCGGACAGGTCGCGCGCCCGGTCGAACACCACCGTCCCTTCCACGAGGGTCATCTCCACGTGCGCCTCCGGCGAGAAGGGATGCGCGCTGAAGATGGCGATGTCGGCGTCCTTGCCCACCTCCAGGGTCCCGACCTGCTTGTCGATCCCCGAGCTGCCAGGCCGGGTTCGCGGTGATCATCTTGAGCGCCTGCTCCTCCGTCATCCCGCCGTACTTCATGACCTTGCCCGCTTCCCAGTAGAGCCTGCGGGCCAGCTCGTCCGAGTCGGAGTTGAGCGAGACGTTGACGCCCTTCGAGGTCATCACGGCGGCGTTGTACGGGATCGCGTCGAACGCCTCCAGCTTGTAGGCCCACCAGTCCGAGAACGTGGACGCGCCGGCCCCGTGCTTCGCGATCTCGCGGGCCACCTTGTAGCCCTCCAGCACGTGCTGGAAGGTGCGGATCTTGAAGCCCATGTCGTCCGCCACCCTGATGAGCATGAGGATCTCGTCGGACCGGTAGCAGTGCGCGTGCACGAGCACCTTGCCGTCCAGCACGTCCACCAGCTCCTCCAGGCGCAGGTCCTTGCGCGGGGCACGGGCTTCTCGCCCTTGGCGCCCACGGCCTTCAGCTTCTGGTCGTAGTCCGCCCACTCGCGCTTGTACGCCTTCGCGTCCTCGAACGACTTGCGGATGAGCGCTTCCACGCCCATGCGCGTGCCCGGGTAGCGCCGCTGGCCGGGCACGTTGAAGTTGGAGCGCTTGGGGTTCTCGCCCAGCGCGAACTTGATGCCCGCGCGGCGCCTCCTTCATCACCAGGTCGCCCGGCGCGGTCTTGCCCCAGCGCATCTTCAGCACCGCGTTCTGGCCGCCGATCGCGTTGCAGGAGCCGTGGAGCACGTTGATGGTGGTCACTCCGCCCGCGATCTCGCGGTACATGTTGACGTCGTGCTGGTCGATCACGTCGGCGATGCGCACCTCGGCGGTGACCGCGTCCGTGCATTCGTTGACGTTGCCCTCGATCGCGGTGTGCGAGTGGGCGTCGATGATCCCCGGATGGCGTACAGGCCGGTCGCGTTGATGACCGGCAGCCCGCTGGGCAGCTCCACCTTGTCGCCGATGGCGGCGATCTTGCCGTCCTTCACCAGGATGGTGCCCTTCTCGATCCTTCCCTCCGGGCCCGCGGTCAGGATGGTCGCGCCCATGATCGCGAACGAGGCGTCGCGGGCGGGCGGCACCGGCGGCAGCACGCCGCGCGTCGCGGCGGCGGCTGGGCTTGTCCGCGTCCGGCTTGTCCGCCTTCTTCTCGTCGTCGGGCTTGCCGCCGCCTCCTCGGCCCCGCGTCGGGCTCGTAGAGCCGGCCGTCCACGAAGACCATCTTGACCTTCGCGTCCTTGGTCAGCGGGTCGCCGGACCAGGCCACGACGTTCGCCGCCTTGCCCGCGTCCAGGCTGCCCGTACGGTCGGCGATGCCGAGCGCCTCGGCCGCGCCCAGCGTGAGCGCGCGCAGCGCGGCCTCGCGCGGCAGCCCGCGCTCGATCGCCTTGCGCACGCCGGCCAGCGCGTTGGGCGCGTAGCCGGAGACGAGGGCGAAGGGAACGCCCGCCTTGTTCAGCTCGGCCGGCGTGCGCTCCGCCTCCTCGATCTCGCGCCGGTCCTTGTCGTCGTCACCGCCGCCGAAGAAGGTGGCCGCGCGGGGCGGGTCGAAGTTGACGCTCAGCAGCAGCGGGAGCTTGCGGGACTTGAAGAGGTCGGCGACGCGCGCCGCCTGCCCGCCGCCCGCCACGATGACCTTGACCTTGAACTCGTCGGCCAGCGCCAGCGCCCGCCGCACGTCGTTCTCGTGGAACGCGGTGACGATCAGCGGGATCCGGCCCGAGAGCACGTCGTCCCAGGCTCCGAGCGCCGGGTCGTAGGTGGGCCGCTTCTTGCCCGAAGGCGCCTTCCTCGTAAGCGCTCCAGGACTCGCGGTAGCGCCTGGCGTCGTAGAGCGCCTGGCGCGCGTAGGCCATGGTGCCCATCAGCGAGCCGGGATACTGGCGGCTCAGCGTGGTCATGTGCAGGTGCAGCGCGGCCGGCTCCTTCCAGGCCATCTGCTCGGGCGTCTCGCCGGAGAGGCTCAGGAGTACGCTGCGCCCGGGCAGTACGCCCTCGCGCGGGATCACGAGCGCGGTCGTGAACGCCGCTGTCGCGCGCCTTCAGCGCATCGGCCGCGCGGATCTTGTCGAGCACCAGCGTCTGGGGAGCGAGCGTGGCGTCGCGCGGCGCCGGCGGGTTGCCGCCGCCGCCGCCACCCGGCCCCGCGCGGCGGCCCCGCGGCAGGCAGGCCGATGCCGCCGAAGCCGTCGATCAGCCCTGGCGTGAGGGTCAGGCCCTTGGCGTCGATGACGCGGGCGTCGGCCGGGATCTTGACGCCGCTGCCCACCGCCTCCACCACGCCGTCACGGAGGACGACCGTGGCTCCTTCCTGGATGGGCCCGGACACGGTCACCACCCGGCCGCCGGTCAGCGCGTAGACCGGCGTCTTCTCCGCCCGGGCCGAAGTGGCCGATGACAACAGGAGCGCGCACAGCACCGCAGAGGGACGGGTCATGGCTGGCACCTCGGTGTTCCTGGACGTCCGGAAAACGAGCGGGAGTATAGCTCCGCCGACATCCGCTCGGGGCTAGTCGGCGAGACGAACGGCGTGCAGGTAGGCGGCCGCGGCGCGCGAGGCGTACGCGCCCATCAGGCGGTCGTCCTCGTTCTCGGTGGCGGGGTCGAGCAGGACCAGCGTGCCGACGTCCGTCTCGCCGGTCGTGAGCGGCACCAGCAGCAGGTCGGCCCCGGGCCGGAGGCCTCAGGCGAGGGCCACGTCCGCCGCGGCCACGCGCGCGGTCTCGCGCACGAGCAGCGCGATCGGCGCCGCGCGGCCCTGGAGCTTCTCGAACACGCCGGTGGAAGCGGCCACCCGCGGGCCGTCGGTGGCGGCCAGCACCAGCAGGCCCGCGCCGTAGTCGCCGATGCGCAGGCTGCCCTCCAGGATCAGGTGGGCGACGTCGTCCGGGTGCTTGTCCGCGAACACCGCCTGGTCCACGTCGACCAGCCGCTCCATCAGCATCGCGTAGCGCCGGATCTGCTCCAGCAGCTGCGCCTTGCGGATGGCGGAGGCGGCGGAGAACGCGACCGCCTTGGCCCGGTGCAGGTCCTCCTCGTCGAAGGGCTCGACGCGGTGGCGATCGAGGCAGAGCAGGCCGATCACCTCGCCCTCCACCAGCAGCGGGATGCCCGCCCAGGACCGGATCTCCTCCGACCCCTCGATCGTCACGAACCGCGGATCCTCCTTCACGTCTGTGATGGAGACGGGCCACCGGCTCTCGAGGATGGCGTCGGAGAGGCTGTCGCGGAACGTGCGTCCGACGACGTCGTGGTCGCCGAAACCGCGGCCGGCGATGATCCGGAAGGCCCCGGCCTCCAGCAGCGCGAGCGAGCAGGTGTCCATGGCGACGATGCGGCTCAGCTGCTTGAGGACCTCGCCGATCGTCTCCTCCAGCCGCGCCTGGCGGCTGATGGCCTCCAGCACGTCGCGCAGGGTCTCGGCCTCGACCCGGCGCTCGCGCTCGTTCTCGACGGTGGCGGGGAACTCGGGGGCGCGACGGTGCTCGCGGCGGATCTCCTCGCGGAGCACCGACAGCACCTCGTCGCGCGCGGCTCCCTCGACGTCGGCCAGGCGCCGCTCGACCTCGCGCAGGAGGCGTTCGGGGTTCATGACGGCGGGAGGAGGGACACGGTCCCGCGAATTCTAGCAGAGACGCGCGGGCGGGCAGGGAAGACGCGTCCATGCGCGAAGTTGCGCATGGACGCGCGACGAGCTCGAGAGAACGGTCGCCCCTAGGCGCGAGCCGTACGGGGGACGCGTCTTGGGCACCCGCTCGCGCGGGATGTTGTACCGCTGGAGCCGCAGGTAGATGGTCCGCCGCGTGACGCCCATCGAGGCGTGACACGCGTGCGATGTTCCATCTCGTTGCGGTTCAGCAGCAGCAGCAGCTTCTCGCGCTCCATGTCCTCGATCGGCGTGCGCTCGAGGTAGGTCTCCCAGGCCTCCGACCGCGCCCCGCGCGGCTCGGAGCGCCCGTGTCCACGACCGCCTTGGCGAGGATGCGCGAGAACTTGCCCATCCGCTCCAGGTCCTGCGCGGTGCAGAAGTGGGGATCCAGGCTGTCGACATACAGCAGCGCCACCAGCTCGTCGCCCTCGAACACGGGCACCACGGCCGGGCTGGCGGCACCTCCGCGCTCGCTGGCTTTGAGGCGGCGGTCCGTGGCGAGGTCGGCCGCGTAGAACGTCTCTCCGCCACGAAGGACTCGCGGAAACGGTTCCAGACCGTCTGGATCGCGTCCAGCACGTGCTGGTCGATGCCCCGCGAGGCGAAGAGGGTGACTTTTCCGTCCTGATGCGTGAACACGGCCCCGCTACGCCCGTTGCTGAGGGACATGACGACTTCGAGCGTCCTCTCCGCCAGGCGCCGGGGTCGTCGGCGCCGACTACGAGATCGGCAAATTGATCGATGAGATCGACTCGGCGTTTCACCAGACAACACCTCCTGGTGGCTGAATCGTAACCAGTTGGCAATCGGCAAATCAATCCCCGGACATTCAAAAGTCATTAACGCAGCCTCCGGACCACTTTTTAGTATACGCTAATGGACACGATATGTATACTCCCTTCCTGAAATGCGGCGCGGCCGCGGGAGGAAGAAATGGCGATCCTGTTCGGGCTCTGGCTGGTCGTCTTCGGGATGAGGGACGCGTTCTGGGAACTGGCGATCGTCGGATACGGCGACCATCCCGGCCAGCGGTGGGGATGATGTCTCCGCGTCGGAAGGCCCGGTGAACCCCGAAGCCGTAGGGGCAGGCCCGGGGGCGGGCCTTCATGCGTCTTCCACGGCCCGCCCCGTGACATCCTCTTTCTGTTGGGGACGCCTTGGGCTAACGTTGCGGCGACGAGCGGGCCATGACACTAGCCTCTTTCACTCATCGCCCTCGCAGGGGTCGCGTTGCTCCTGGTGACCCTGGCCGGGCTCATCGTCCGCGGGCGCTGGTCGTCGTGGTACTCCTTCTCGCTCTACCTGCTGGTCGTCGCGGGATTCAGCCTGGCGTTCGCCGTGTACCCTCGCGCCGTACACCCAGCTGGGCTGGTACCTGCAGGTGAACGCGCTCACGGTCCTGCGCTTCGCGGTGGCCATGGAAGCTGGCCATACGGACCTTCCGCGCGTTCCCCGGCGCGCGGGCCACGCTGCGGCCCATCCTGCTGGTGCTGCTCGTCGTCACGTTCGCCCTGCTGGTCGCCGGTGCCGGCCTCGACCGTGGACTACGTGACGTTCCTGGAGGAAGTGCAGCCGCGGCTGCTGAACGGGACCGTGTGGATCTTCACCGCGATCGCCGGGCTCATCCTGTGGTACCGGCTGCCTGTCGCGCCGCTCCACAAGTCGATCCTGCTCGGGTACGTGCCCTACCTCCTCTACGACGCGGTGTTCCTGAAGGCGCTGCTGCAGGCGAGCTGGCAACGGGACCTGATCGGGTACGTGAACCAGTCGATCTCACCTCCTGCTGGTGTCCCACTGGGCCTGGGTGGCCTGGCGAACTCGACCCTCAAACGTCCACCACGCGCGGCGGCCCGCCGCCTGAGACATTCGAACCGCGCTCGCTCTCCGCCGCGTGCTAGCATCGCGGAGTCTCACATGTGGTGGATGGTGGGGCTGTCGGCCCTCTCGGGGCCTGATCGTCCTTTTCCTCTTCGGCCGCCGCAACGAGCGGGCGGTCCGGCGCGACTGGGAGCTCCTGATCACCCCCGGGGCGAGCGCGTCTTCAAGAGCATCGAAGGCCGCGTGCAGACCCAGATCGACCTGGCCGAGATCACCTACGACGAGGCGCTTCGCGGTGCGCGAGCTGGGCTCGCTGGACGAGGCCAGGCACCTGCTGGACGTCGGCTTCCAGCGTGATCGAGCAGTTCTCGCCCAGCATGCTGCGCCTGCTGTCGGCGATGGCCACGTTCTCGCGAATGGTGTCAGCCATGGCGCCGGTGACGCCCCTGCGGCCGGCCGGACTTCCGGCTGGCGCAGCTCGGCGAGCCTCGCCTACCTGAACCAGTTCCTGCACCAGTTCCTGGTCTCGACCGGCGAGCGCTTCCGGCTGCGGCTCTACGTGCTGGGGCGCGGCTTCGGCCTCGCCACCCGCTTCCTGCTCCAGTCCACCAGCGCATCGCGTCGGACGCGCCGGAGTCCGAGCGGGAGTGGCGAGCAGATCGAGGCCCTGCGCGGGGACTTCCAGACCCTCACCGACGAGTCGCTGGCCAGCCTGCGCGGTGCTGCTCACCTCGCTCTCGGCCGAGAAGCCGCGAGCACCTGCTGGAACGCCTCTAGCGTCCTAGCGCGCGCCGTGCTGGCCTCGCGCACCACGTCGTAGAACACGCCCACCGAGCTCTCGCACGGTCGCTTCCTGGATGCGCTCGTCGTCGCCGTGCGCGGTCGCGATCTCCGCGCTGGTCGTCAGCAGCGGCGTGAAGCCGTAGGCGGACGATGCCGCAGCGGACGGTAGAGCACGCACTCGGTCGCGCCCGCCAGCATGGTGGTCGTTACCGGCACGCCCGGGTAGTGGCGCGCCAGCACGCGCTGCGATGGTGCGGAACAGCGCGCTCTCGGGCGAGCTGGCGTTGGGTCGCCGGAAGTCGGGCGGCGTCACGATCTCGACCGACGGGTCGTTGATGACGCCTCGCAGCTCGGCCAGGAACGCGTCGGATCCTCGCCGGGCAGCAGCCGGACGTCGAGCTCCGCCTCCGCGGTGCCGGGGATCACGTTCGTCTTGTATCCGGCCCTCACGATCGTGATCGAGATGGTGTTGCGCAGCAGCGCGGACACCTCGCGGTCGTCGTAGAGACCCGCGCGGCCTCCTCGTCCTGGATCGCCTTGGCCAGGTCGCGGTACCAGCCGGCGCGCGGCTCCGCCACCGCGGCGCCTGGTCGCGGAAGAACTTGGCGACGGCGGGCAGCACCTTCGAGCGGCGTGCGGTGCTCGCGCATCGCGGTCGAGCGCGCGCACCAGGCGGTTGAGCGCGGAGTCCTCGATGGGGCGCGACCCGTGGCCGGGAGTGCCGGTGGTCTGAGCGTCAGCCAGAACGGCCCCTTCTCGCCGGTGGCGACGCCGAAGTACACGCGGCTGTCCCTTGTCGTCCAGGATGTTCTCGCCGCCCTCCGTGATCAGGAACTCCGCCTCCTCGATGCGCGATCGCGCCAGCCCTCGGGGCGCAGCGCCCGCAGCGCGCCCGCGAAGCCGACCTCCTCGTCGGCGGTGGCCAGGAACACGAGGTCGCGGTCGAGCTTCGCTCCCTCGCGCTTCGCCCGCACCAGGGCCAGCGAGCTGCAGGATCGCCTCCGTCTTCATGTCCTCCGCGCCGCGGCCCCAGATGATGCCGTCCCTGGCGCGCGCCCGCGAACGGCGCCACCTTCCAGCGCGCGGGGTCGGCGGGCACCACGTCCATGTGGTTGGCGAGGATCAATGGGCGCAGCTTGCCCGGTGCCGCGCAGCACCGCGATGAGGTTCGCGCGCCCTGGCGCGAACTCGTCCACCTCCACCGCGATGCCCTCGCGCTCCAGGACCTCCTTGAAGAAGAGGGCGGCCTTCAGCTCGTTGCCTGGCGGGACCGTGGTGTCGACCTGCAGGTACCGCTGCAGGAGGTCCACCGCCTCGTCCTCGTAGCGGGCTCGGCCTGGGGGCTTCCGGGGGTCGAGAGCAGCGTGGCCAGCAGGATGGGCACCAGAGCGCGCATATCACCTCGCGGTCATCGGTCGGAAGCGTCCGGATCGTACCCTGGACGAGCGCGTCCGGCTCCGGCCGCCTTAAGATACCCCGCCATGCGCCAACTGCTCGCCGCGTCGCTGCTGCTCACCCTCCGTGGCCTTCCCCGGCCCGGCCGGAGACGCGCGCCCCCTGCGCGTCGAGGACCTGTTCGCGCTCAAGGACCGTCGAGGACCCGCAGCTCAGCCCCGACGGCCAGTGGGTGGCCTACACGGTGACCGCGCTGGACGCGAAGGAGGACACGAGCGACATCGGACCTCTACATGGTCCCGTTCGCAGGCGGCGCGCCCGTTCGGCTCACCTCGGGCAAGCAGCCGGAGACGCTGCCGCGCTTCAGCCCGACGGCCGCTACCTCGCGTTCCTGTCCGAGCGCGAAGGCAAGCACACGCAGGTGTACCTGATGGACCGGCGGGCGGCGAGGCGGTGAAGCTCACCGACTTCCCGGCCGAGCGTGTCCGAGCTGCGCCTGGTCGCCCGACAGCACGCGGCTCGCGCTCGATCGTGTCCGACGTGGACCCCGACGACCCGATCCCAGCGCGGCGAGGAGGAACGAGGACGTGCCTCCCAAGCCGATCGTCATCACGCGCCGTGCAGTTCAAGCGCGACGGCGAGGGCTACCTGCGCGACGTGCGCGAGCACCTCTCACGTGTTCGACGTCGCGCGCAAGACGAGCGTGCAGCTCACCGCGGGCGCGTACGACGACAAGGCCCCCGCCTGGTCGCCCGACGGCACTGAACCTCGTCTTCGTCAGCAACCGTACGGCGGACGCCGACTCCAGCCAGAACACGGACGTGTTCGTGGTGAGGCCCGCGACCGGCGCGACCGCTGCGCGCGCTGGTCGACCGCGCCTGGCGGCGACGAGCGCCCACGTTCTCAGCCCGACGGCTCGCTGGTCGCGTACGTCGCCGGCGGCGATCCCGAAGGACCTGTGGTACGGGACCAGCCACGGTCGCGGTGGTGCCGTTCGCCGGCGGCACCGTGCGTCCGCTCACGCCAGTCGCTCGACCGCAACGTCGGCGCAGCCGCGCTTCGCGCGCCGACGGCAAGTCGGATCCTCTTCCTGCTCGAGGACGGCGGCAACAGCCACCTCGCGCGCGTCCGGCCGGCCGGCGGCGCCGTCGAGCGCGTGGTGGCGCGGCGAGCGCGACGTGCAGCGACTTTCGACCTGGCGCCGCGGCGGGCAGATCGCGGTGCTGGAGAGCCAGCCGCAGCATGCCGGCGAGGTCTCCGCGCGTCGAGCAGGGGACGGCCTGCGGCGGCTGACGCACGACGAACGACGAGCTCCTGAAGGGCATCCAGCTCGGCACGGTCGAGCGCTTCAAGGCGAAGAGCGCCGACGGCACGGTCATCGACGGCTTCCTGACGCGCCCGCCCGGCGCGCCCGCGGGCAAGAAGCTGCCGACGATCCTGCGCATCCACGGCGGGCCCGGTCGTCGCAGTACTCGACGCGCGTTCAAGCTCGAGTGGCAGATGCTGGCCGCGCACGGCTACGCGGTGGTCGCGGCCAACCCGCGCGGCTCGTCCGGCTACGGGCGCGCCTTCAGCCGCGCGCATCTGGGCCGACTGGGGCAACAAGGACTACGACGACGTGATGGCCGCGGTGGACCACGCGGTCGCGAGCGGCGTCGCCGATCCCGGACCGCCTCGGGCGTCGGCGGCTGGAGCTACGGCGGCATCCTGACCGACTACGTCATCACCAAGACCGGCGCGCTTCAAGGCCGCCATCTCGGGCGCCAGCGAGTCCGAACTACTTCGCCGACTACGGCACCGACCACTACCAGTACGAATGGGAGACCGAGCTGGGCCTGCCGTGGCAGAACGACGCGAGCTGTGGGTGAAGCTGTCGCCCGTGGTTCGCACGTCGAGAAGATCACGACGCCGACGCTCCTCCTGTGCGGCGCAGGACGACATGAACGTGCCGCTCCTGAACTCCGAGCAGCTCTACCAGGCGCTGCGCCGGCTGGGCGGCGCCGACCGAGCTCGTGATCTATCCCGGCCAGGACCACGGCATCCGCAAGCCGAGCTACCGGAAGGACCGCTACGAGCGCTACCTCGCCTGGTACGACAAGCTACCTGAAGCCGGGCGAGCGCCGCAGGCGGACGCCGCCGCCGAGCCCGAGGCGCACGTCGCTCCTCGGGACGGCCGCTGGTCGCGCCGGCGCTGAGCGCACGAGCGCGCAGGAGACGCTGCGAGGCCGAACCTCGATGCCGCGACCGCCGAGACTTCGTGAAGTGCGCCGGACGAACGCCGACGCCATCATCTGGCTGGGCCGGCGCTACCGCCGTACCTGGGCCGCTTCCGCGAGTCGATCGACGATCTACACGCGCGGCCTCAGCCAAGCACCCGCGGCGACCGCGCGCCTGCTGCGCCACCGCGGCCACCGCTACCTCACCGTGCGCGAGATACGACAAGGCCATCGCCGACCTCACGCGCGCCTCGAGCTGATCCGCGGGACCAGGACAAGGTCGAGCCCGACGGCGAGCCCAACGCGCCACGTCGCCGACCGGCACGCTGCACTTCAACGTCTGGCTACCACCTGGGCCTGGCGCGCTACCTGAAGGGCGACTTCGCGGGCGCGGAAGCGCGCGTCACCGGCGGTGCCTGGAGGTCTCGAAGGACAGCCCGGACATCGGTCGCGGCACTCGGACTGGCTCTACCTCACGCTGCGCCGCCGGGGCAAGGACGCGGAAGCGGCCGCGCTGCTCAAGCCCATCACCAAGGACCTGGCCGTCATCGAGAACACGGCCTACCGCGACCGCCTGCTTTTGTACAAGGGCGAGAAGACGGCCGCGGAGCTGCGCGCGGCCGCGACCGCACTCCGGTCGATGCGGCCACCGCGCTCTACGGGATCGCCACCTGGCACCTGGTGAACGGCCGCGTGGACCTGGCCCGCTCGCTCTACCAGGAGAACGTGGGCAACCCCGCTGGTGGCCCTCGTTCGGCGTGCTGGCCTCGGAGGCGGAGCTGGCCCGCATGCGCTGACGTCGCCCGGGGTCAGACGGGGCCGCCCTCCGCCATGGCCTGGAGATCCTGCCGCCGCTCGACCAGGAACTCGAGGAACGCGCGTGGCCGAGGGCTGGAACCGTCCCAGCGACACCGCGGCCACCTGGCGGCGCAGGCGGTGCCCCTCGATGGGCAGGCGCGCCAGCCAGCCCCACGCCACTTCGTCCCGCACGGCCCAGGCCGGCAGCATCGAGATGCCCATCCCGCGCTCCACCATCGCCTTGATGAAGTAGGTGTCGTTCGGCTCCAGCGCGGTGGCGGGCTCGATGCGCACCTCGCGAAGAACGCGTCCGTGGACCGCCGGATGGAGGACCCGCGCTCCAGCAGGATCAGGGCTCGCGCTTCAGGTCGTCGAGCGTCGCGTGCGGACGCCCCGAGAGGCGGCGCGGATCCCACCACCACCACCAGCTCGTCGTCGAATAGCTTCTGCACCTGCGCGGAGGGAAGTACACCAGCAGCGCCGCGAAGCCCGTCGGCCGCGCCGTTCACGATGTCCGACACCGTCTGGTCGGTGCTGGGCGTGCCGCGGAGACGTGAGGTCCACGCCGGGGTAGGTGCGCATGAAGGTCTCGGCGTAGCGGCGCGAACGGGTGCACGAACGCCTGGGTGGCCGCGGCCACCTTGACGTGGCCGGTGAGCGGCCCGCGCTGGCCCGACACGCGCTCGCGCAGCTCCTCCGCCTCGTCAGCACGCGCACCGCGTGCATCCAGCGCCATCTGTCCGGCGCGCGAGAGCGCACGCCTTCTTGCCGCGGATGAACAGCGGCTCACCGAGCTCCTGCTCCAGCGCCTTGATCTGGTAGCTGACCGCGGACTGCGTCAGGTCCAGCGCTCGGCCGCGTGTGAAGTTCAGCGTCTCGGCCACGACCCGGAAGGTGCGGAGTTGGGAGGCTCGCCCGGACGGCGATGATCCTCCAGCAAGCGCCGTACCCTGCAGGCCGGCCGGCGCCCGGCGCGCATCTCGCGGCCGTGCAGCAGCTGACGGCTTGGAGCGACGCGAGCATGACCGACGGTTCTGTCGGATGGTACTCCCAGGCTGCACAAGACCGTACGTTCGGGCTACGTTCGGGCCCGCTCAGGCCGGCGCGACGTGCCCGCGCGACCACCTGCAGGAAGCCCGCCCCGTAGCGGTCCGGCCTTGGTGCTCCCGATCCCGTGCACCGCCAGCAGGTCGACACGCGAGCGCGGCTGCCAGGACCGCCATCTCGCGCAGCGTGCGGTCGCTCGCGACCACGTACGGCGGCACGCCCTCGGCCCGCGCGACGCCCAGACGGTGTGCGCGCAGCGCCTCGAACAGCGCGGCGTCGCCCGGGCCAGCGCATTCTCGCCGCGCGCCGATCTGGGCTTGCGGCGTGCGGTCGCGCGTCCCGCCGGCCGCGCGCGGCGTCCTCTCGTCGGCAGGCAGCACGCGAGCCGGCCGCTCCGCCTTCATCGACCGCGCGCCCCGCTTCGGTCAAGAGCGCCACCGGCCGCTCGCCGGGGGTGAAGTCGATCCAGCCGGCGGTGACGCAGCGGCGCAGCAGCCGCATGAGCCAGGTCTCGGAGGCGCTCGCGCAGCGCGCCGAAGGTGGACGTGCGGTCGAGGCCGGAACGGCTGAGCCGCGGGTCGTCCTCGCCCGCAGGAGGCGCACCGCCGCCTGCAGGCCGAACTGCCGATGGATGCGCGCGATCGCGCGCAGGGCGCCTTGCGCACCACCAGCGTCGCCGCTCCGCGTCGTGGCTCTCCCATGGGCGGCGTCTCGGCAGACGTCGCAGTGCCCGCAACCGTCGAGCGTCTCCGCCTCGTCCCCGAAGTAGCGCAGGATCGCGTCGTGCCGGCAGCTCCCGCCCTCCGCCCAGCGCATAAGCTCGAGGAACAGGCCCCACTTGTGCGCGATGCACGGCCTCGTTGCGGCCGCCGTCCTTCTCCGAGCAGCCGGCGGCGCAGCGGGATGTCGCCGGGCGCGATCAGCAGCGAGGCCTGAGCGGCGTCCTGTCCGTCGCGCCCGGCGCGGCCGACCTCCTGGTAGTAGGCCTCGATGCGAGCCCGGCGGGCCGAGGTGCACGACCGCGCGCACGTCCGGCCGGTCGATGCCCATGCCGAAGGCGTTGGTCGCGACCACCACGTCCGGCCGCTCCGTCCACGAACGCGCGCTGGGCGTGCCTCGCGCAGCTGCGGCGCATCAGCCCGCGTGGTAGACGCGCCGCCGCGCCATCCGCGCCGCGCGAGCGCGCTGCTGCTCCTCCTCGGCCGCCGCGCCGGGTGGGCGAGTAGACGATGGCCACGCCGCCGGCGGCCGCCGGGCGCGCCCAGCGCCTCCGACCAGGCTCGTCGTCCACCCGCGCTGGCGCTCGCGCGCGTCCTCGCACCTCGCGCGGCACGCAGGCGCAGGTTGGGCCGCGCGAAGCCGCGCACGACGCTGCGGCGTGTCGTCGGGCAGGCCCAGGCGCGCCAGGATCTCGTCGCGCACCACCGGGGTCGCGGTCGCGGTGCAGGCGAGCACCGCGCCCGCGGCAGGTCCGCGAGCAGCTCGCCGAGCTGCAGGTACTCCGGGCGGAAGTCGTGGCCCCATTCGCTGATGCAGTGCGCCTCGTCGATCGCGACCAGCGGGCACCGCGAGCTCTGCGAGCAGGCCGCGGAAGCCGGGAAGCGCGAGCCGCTCCGGTGCGACGTAGACGAGCGAGTACCGGCCCTCGGCGATGCGGGCCATGCGCCGGCGGATCTCCGCCGGCGTCGAGCGTCGAGGCCAGGAACGTCGCCGCGACCGCCGCGCGCGTGCAGCGCCTGCACCTGGTCGTCCATCAGCGCGACCAGCGGCGAGATCACGACGCGTGGTGCCGGGCAGCAGCAGCGCGGGGAGCTGGTAGATCAGGCTCTTGCCGCCGCCGGTGGGCGCCACCAGCAGCAGCCGGCCGGCCGCGAGCAGCGTCTCGATGGATTCGCGCGCTGGCCCGGGCGGAACGATCCGTCAGCCGAGGCGCCGGGCGCTCCGTCCAGATCGACCTCGCGTGCGGAAGCGGGCGACGTGCTCATCGCGCGATCCTCTCACGCGCCGTGCGTGCGCAGGTCCGTCCGCGGCAGCAGCGCGATGGGTCTGACCAATCTGCCCGACAGGCGCTGGATACGCGACATAATCGGAAGTCAGGATGACCGTCCGCGCCAAAGGTCCGACCTCTTTTCTCGCCCCGACCCGATCAGGCCCGCCGGACGCGTCGTGGAGCACGTGCGCCGTGCTGATCGAGCAGGGCAGCTCCATCCGCGGGACCGGCTGCCGCCGGAGCGCGACCTGGCGGTGAAGATCGAGAGCGGAGCCGGCCCTCGCTCCGCCCGGCCTGCAGAAGCTGGGCGCGATGGGCGTGGTGGTGCCGCGCCAGGGCGCCGGCGACGTTCGTGTCGGCCGGCCCGCCGCGGCTCGAGAACGGATCGCTGCGCTTCCTGGCGCGCGCTGCACGGGTTCACCCGCGACGACATGTTCGAGGCGCGGCGGGTGCTGAGGTGGGCCTCGAGCGGCCTGGCCGCCGAGGCGCGCGACGGCCGAGCAGCTGGGCGTGATGGCCGAGGAAGTGGCGGGGATGTTCGCGTCGCTCGACGACCCGCAGGCGTACCCGGTGCACGACATCCAGTTCCATCGCTCGGTCGCGGCCGGCTCAGGCAACCCCGTGCTGGCGACGCTCATCGACACCATCGCCGAGATGGTCTCACGAGACGCGCCGGCTCACGGTCGAGCGGGCGCGCGACCTCCGCCAGTCGGCGGAGATGCACCGGCGGATCTACCGCGCGGTGAAGGCGCGAAGGACGCGGACCTGGCTCGCCACGAGATGAGCGAGCACCTGGACCTGGCCTCGCCAGGCCCAGGCGACGGAAGAGGCGCGAGGCCAAGCCCGCGCGCCGAACCGCTCGCTGACCCGAGACGTCAACGGCAACCACAAGAGGCACAAAGGCGCAAAGGTACACAAAGAACGCACGAAGCCAATCGTCGTGCTTTGTGTCGTCCTTCGTGTTCTTCGTGTCTTTGTGGTCTCCGGTGCGTTGACGCCGGCCTCCAGAACGACAGGCGCGCGCCGAGCTGGATGTCGCGCGGGTTGTTGCGGTCCTGGTTGGTGAGCCCGAAGCGTGGTGCTGCGCGGGTTCAGGTCTGGCGTTCCACAGGACCGTGTAGTTGAGCGCGTTGATGGCCTCCACGCGGATCTGCAGCGTCATGCCGTGGCCGGCAGCGCGAAGGTCTTGTAGAGGCCCACGTCCAGCAGGTGCAGGTTCGTGCGTCCGCACGTCCGGCAGCGTGGACGGGAAGTAGCGGACGTTGTTGCCGAGCTGGATGCGCTGGTCCGTCCGTGCGCCGTGCCGCCGGGGACGTGGAAGCCGGTGGTGTCCCAGGCCGGGCAGTCGAGGCCGCGCGATGCCGCCAGGACACGCTGCTCGCCGATGTTGGACTTGAGGTCCAGCGGGTTCAGCGTGCAGGGTCGTAGTAGATGTTGCGTGTTCCAGGTGTAGCGGGAAGCCCGTCTGGTACTGGTAGTTCCCGGAGCAGCGCCCAGCCGCCGAGAATCGCGTCGAGCGCGCCGTTCCAGTCGCTGCCCCACTTCTGGCCGCGCGCCGAACGGCAGCCGCAGGGTGCGCGACCGGATGCGGTTGGGCCGTCGTGGCGAGATGCGGTCCTCGAGCACGCCGTCCGCGGGTTCAGGTAGTTGAGCTTGTCGCGGCCCGCGAGCGCGTGTAGGTGGCGATCAGCGAGTTGCCGCCGCTGAAGCGCTTCTCGAGGCGGATGGTGCCCGCATCGTAGGATCGGATCCGATGACTCCTCGGTGCCTACGCTCGATGGTGCCGGTGCCCGACACCGCGCCGTTGTTGGCGCCGCCCAGGAACTGCGGGAACATGCGCAGGAGCTGGCCGCGCTGCGATGGTCGCGCCGTTCATGGTCGAGCCGGGCAGCAGGCCCTGGAACGGGTTCGGCACCTGCTGCGACAGGAACGCCTCGTTCGCCGCGTCGCGCGTGCGCGAGGTGGAGAGGAACTCCACCGGGATGCCGTTCGAGCTCACGCACCACCGGCAGGTGGCTTCCGCGCGATCCCACGTAGATGAGCTCCACTACGAAGCCGGCGCCCAGGTCGCGCTGGATGCCCGCCTGCCAGCGCGTGTAGTACGGCGTCTTCGCGCTCGGAAGGCACGATGGTGCCCGAGCGTGAGGCCCAGCTGGCTGGCCAGCCCCGGCGCCGATCCCGGTGGCTGGATGAGCGTTCCGCTGGGAAGCGGGTTGCTGAGCGTGGGCCCCAGGAACGTCGCGCCGTTGTTGTCGGTCGAGATGATGCCGCGTCGGCTGCGAGAAGCCCGCCTGGTTGCCGGCGTCGAAGTAGTAGTCGGAAGCTGAAACAGGCCCATGCCGGCGCGCACCACCGTCTTGTCGTTCAGCAGGTACGACAGCGTTGGCTCGCGGCAGCGCCTTCTACCAGCGTGTTGTAGACGCGGCCCGTCCGCGAAGAGGACGCCGCCCTTCACCTGGAACTCGCTGACCGGGACCTGCCGGGATGGGGTTCGGCCGCATAGCGCAGGCGCGGCCGCCGCTTCGATGGGGCTGCTGGCGGCCGCGTCGAAGCCGGCCAGGTTGCGGTTCTCGGCCTCCCGAGAGCGCCTGCTCGATCTCCAGCCGCACGCCCGAGGTTCACGGTCAGCTTCGTGGCTGATCCGCCAGTCGTCCTGCGGAACAGCCCGTGCGAGATCTGGCGGAAGTCGCCCTGCGCGCTGATCTCGAACTGGCTGGCCGTGCTGCCGGGCGCGGCGACGGTGTTGGTCGCCGGTGGTGGGCATGCCGAGGAGGAACTGCGCCACTCCTGGGCCGGTCGTTCTGGGCCGCGGCGTTGTTGGCGCGCGTGTAGGTGCCGGCGAAGTGGTAGCGGCCGGCGCCGTAGCCGTCGTTCGTGATGTCCCACCGGCGCCAGCGCAGGTCATAGCCCCGCGCAGCGAGTGGCCGCCCCGCAGCCAGGTCAGCGGTGGGGGCGAACGAGATGTTGGTGAACGGGCGGTTGAAGCCCGCGTTCCAGTCCGAGCGCTGCGAGCCCAGCGAGGCGATGCGCGAGTTCGAGTTGGTGGTGCTGAACCCGCCGAACGTGATGAACGGCAGGTAGTCGTAGTCGCCCATCACCTGCGACCGCCGACTGCGCGAAGCCCAGCGAGGCGGGGTCGAATGGTCTGCGACGGATCCCGGAACTCGCCGAACTGCGCCCAGGCCGCGCGCAGGTCGAGCACCAGGGTGCTGGAGCGCGTGGACGTGAAGCCCATGGTCGCGCCGGTGTTGCTGCGGTAGTCGAAGCCCTTCGTGACCAGCGAAGCCGTTGATGACGCCGCTCGCCGGTCGCGTTGGCCGCGCCCTGCGCCCAGTTGTAGCGGTCCTCCTGCCGCTTGTTCCAGTAGCCGGTCGACGAACAGCCTGGTTGCGCCGAGCTCGAAGTTGTGGTCGATGCGTCCCATGCACCGCGTTGTAGTCGTAGGGCCGGAGCATGGTTCGTGAAGTAGTTGTCCGTCCAGGCCCGGCCTGGTTGGGCTGCGGGTACATCGCGGCGTAGGCGGCGGCCACGGGGTTGATGCGGCCGCTCGGGACGCGGTTGCCGGGGAACGCGCGTGCGCGGTCGTCGGCGCTCGTCGCGGTGAGGGGATCGTAGACGACCTGGTCGGTGAACTCGCGACAGGTCGCCCGCGCGCATCTTCACGGTCGGCACGGTGAAGGTGGACGGCTCCGGCTGCACGTCGCGCAGGTGCTCGAACGACACCATGAAGAACGTCTTGTCGCTTGACGATCGGGCCCGCTGCAGCGTCGCCGGTGTAGCGGTTGTAGTCGCGCGTGCGGCTTCGCGCCGCCCGCGCGCTCGGTCAGGAGCGGCGTCGACGAGCGGCTGTCGTCGCGGTTGAAGTACCGGCAGCTGCCGTGGAACGCGTTGGTCCCGCTCTTGAGCGCGAGGTTCACCGACGCGCCGGCGGTCTGGCCCGTCTGCGCGTCGAAGCGCGTTGGTCTGCACCTTGAACTGCGCGATCGCGTCCGACGGCGGCGAGAAGCCGACCACGCCGCGCGCGCGCTGGTTCGGCGACATCGGTTGGGCGCGCCGTCGAGCGTGAACTCGTTGCCGCCCTGCGACGCCGTTGGCGACGATGCCGGCCAGGTTGCCGTTGTCCGCCGGCCGCGCGAAGTGCAGGTCCGAGGAGTCCGAGATGCCCGGGCGCCAGGCGCGTCAGCATGTAGGCCGTGCCGTCGCCCAGCGGCATCTGCTGGATCTGGTTGCTGTCGATCACCTGCCCGGCGGAGCCTGAGGGACGTGTCGAGCAGCGGCTGCTGCGCGACCACCTCGATCACCTCCTCCACCGTGCCAGCCTCCAGCGTCCCGTCCACCGTGAGCACGTCGCCGACGCGGACCTCGAGCGGCTTGCGCACCACGCTCTTGAAGCCCTGGAGCTGCATCTGCACCGAGTACGTGCCCGAGATGAGGAACTGGACCCGGTACTGGCCCTTGCCGTCCGTGGTCACCGTGGTGGCCACGTTCGTGTTCAGGTTCGTCACGGTCACGCTGACGCCGGGCATGGCTCCGCCCTGGCTGTCCGTGACCACGCCCAGCACCGACCCGCGGAAGTCTGGGCCGAGGCCACAGGCGACAAAGATGAGACCGGCGAGCATCACCAGCGCCGCCGCCGCCCAGGTCGAAACACGCAACCGCATCACAACCTCCTGGCTCAGGACCCTGGAGAAGGACTCCCGGGCCGACCTAACCGGCTGCTACGCGGCTCGCGCGCGTGAGGAGGCCGCTATCGCCCCTTGCAACCCAACTGGTCATGCCAATCTCGAAAGTGCATTCCCTACTGGACTGATCTATTGCCGGTTTCTAGCACGACCCACGGAAGGCTGTCCAACCGTCTCGATGGATCCCATCGGGATCGCTCATGACCGCGAAATCAGCGGGTCTTGTCGCATCGGCGGGCGCTCGGCCCCGCCCGCCCGACGCGGCGGAGGGCTCGAGGAGCGTAGGACGATCGCCCGCTTTGGTGTGACCATTGCTCGAGCCGGGGTCATTCGCGCGTCCGCCAGGCGGGGTACTCGCGGTCCAGCAGGTCCTGCGCATAGGGCCCCAGCCAGCTGTAGTGGGTGCGGCGCTCGGCCTCGATGTCCGCGAGCGCGCTTCGCACGACCCCGTCCCGGCCCAGGAACATCGGCCGATTGGTGCCGATCTCGTAGAAGCGGGCCCAGGGGCCCGGCCGCCGGGTCCGGGCGCACGATCCACGTCGACGCCACCGGGGAGCTCCGGCGCCGGGATGCGCTCCGACGCGCTGGCCCGCGATGCGCGATTCGCGGAGCCAGGCCACGGCCGCTTCGATCGATTCGCGGACGCCCGGTCCCCGCTCGTCCATGAGGTACTCGACGATCTCGACGCTCTCGCGCCGCTCAGCGAGACCGGCTCGTGCGATGCGGGCGGGGCGCGGCTCGAGCGTCACCGCGTCGGCCTGGGCGCACCAGGCCGTGAGGCGGCCGTTGACGCGGACCTGGGCGGCCAGGATCGCGCTCCCGTCCGCGCGCGATCGCGCGCCGCGGCCTGGCGACGGGCGGCCGGCACGAAGCCGAAGGGAGGCGCCCCGCCGGCGACGTCCGCAGCAGGCGCAGCACGCCGACCATCGCGCCGTCGTTGAAGGTCACGTGCCGCGAGTAGTCGTCGCGCAGCGGAAGAACTGCGGCCAGCCGCCGCTGGGGTACTGCGCGGACAGCGGGAAGTCGAGCCCGCGCGCGAACGGCTCCTGGAGCCGCACGGCATCGCGCGGCCTCGGCCACCTGCGCCAGCAGGCGCATCTGCGTGTAGGTCGCGCCGTTGTCGATGGTCGAGTCGGCGTGGTCGCGCTCCGCCTTGAGGGCCGAGCGCTCCCGCGTCCGAAGGGGGCCGCGCCATGTCGACGTTCTTGGGCCAGCCGCCGCTCGCCCGCTGGTAGAGCGCCACGTCGTCCGCGATGCGCACGGCCTCGGCGCTGCCGTACCAGGACGGCGGCTGCTCCAGGATGGCCGACCAGGGAGACCGCAGAGCGCTCCTTCTCGATGCTGGCCAGGATGAACGGCCCGACCGCCTTCGGGTCGTTGTCGCGCATCTTCTCGCCCACGTAGTACGCGTACGTGCCGTCGCGATAGCGCTCCTTCTCGGGATCGCCGCCCAGCCCGGCCACCTGGCAGACGTGCTGATGGACGTCCACGCGGCCATCCGGGCCCGTGGTGACGAACTGCTCGAGCACGCCCTGGTACGCACGCAGGCCCGCCTGTCCGTACCGGGCGTCGATCGCGCCCGTGCGCGCGCCCTTCAGGAGGGCATAGGCGAGCATCGTCGAGACGGACGCCTCGAGGTAGTTCCCCTCGCGCCCGGGCTGGTCGAGCACCTGCCACCACACGCCGGTCTTCGGGTCCTGCACGCGCACGACGGCCGCGAGCCAGGCGGTCAGGATCGCGATCAGGTCCTTCCGGGCCCGCATGGTCCGGCGGCAGGTCGTCGAGCGTGTCCACGAGGCCCATCGCGTACCAGCCCACCGCGCGGCCCCAGAAGCTGGGCGAGACCCCGTCGCGGGATCGGACCAGCTTCTGCTTCCGGCTCTCGTCCCAGCCGTGGTAGAGCAGGCCCGTCTTCGGGTCGCGCGCGTGCTTCTCCATCAGCACGTACTGCTTCACCACGTCGTCGAACAGCGCGGAGCTCTCCGAACTCGCGCGCGTAGCGCGCTCTAGGGAACGGCGCGCCCATGTAGAGCCCGTCGAGCCACATCTGGAAGGGATAGCGCTGCTTGTGCCAGAAGCCGCCCTCGGACGTGCGCGGGTGGCCGCGCATCTGGGGCGCGCAGGCGGTCGAGCGCCAGCTTGTACTTCGGGTCCCTGGTCTCGCGATAGAGCGCGAACAGCGGCTTGCCCGGGTTCACGCGGTCGATGTTGAACTCCGGTGGCGTCGTACGTGCGGATCGCCCCGTCGGCGCCGATCATGCCGTCGTAGTAGTCGCGCACGTACTTGCCGTAGCGCGGGTCGCCGGTGCGCTGGCCCACCTCCTGGATCGCCTTCAGGAGCAGCCCGTGCGTGTACTCCCACTTGGGCTGCTCGGAGTCGAGCGTCATCGGGTCCGGATGGCGGGCCATCACGGTGTCCGCGGTCCGCACCGACCAGGGCGGCTCGGCGGCGGCCGCGCGCCCGTCCCCAGCCCCACCACCGCGCACGCCAGCAGCATCCTCATCATCGGCTCTCCTTGCGCGCGGCCACGAACGACCAGTCGTGCCCGTGGATCACGCCGGCCGGCGTGACCGTGTCCACCCGCCAGTAGTACGTCCGTCCGGCGGCCAGCGGTCCCGTCTCGAACGACGAGTCCTCACTGCTCCTTGCGGAACGGAGGCGCCTCCGCCTCGCCGAAATGGACGCGCTGGCGGCGCGCGTTGCGGCCGGGGATCCAGCGCAGCGTGACGCCCGCGCTCGGCCGCGCGCGCCGTTCTCCGGCCGCGGCACCGCGGCGAACGGCAGCACCGCGGGCAGCGTCGCCTCGGGGTCCCAGCGGCCGGCGAACGTCCACGCGGGCGTGATGTCGGCCTCGTCGGGCGCGCCCGGCGCCTGGGCCAGGTTGTCCGCGAACCATGCGAAGTCGCCGCCCTCGCGCCGGCAGCCCCAGTAGTAGTAGCGCGGGCCCCACAGGTAGTGGATTGTCCGCCTGCGCCTTGTAGATGGGGCGGTCGGCCATGTTCGCCGAGAGCACGTCGCCTCCAGCAGGTAGAACTGGCCGTCGCGATGGTTGCGGCCCAGCGGGAAACCGGGGACGCCATCGAAGCGGGAGCGGCGGATCACGAGCTTCTGGTCGCGGTCCTTGCTGCCAAAGTCGTGCCAGATGCTGGCGGTCAGGTTGCGCCCGTAGAAGCGGCTGTTCGTGATGTAGAGCCCACCCGCGCGGGCACACGTAGTCCACGTGGCCCTCGAACGCGCAGTCCCGCGTGGTAGTAGAGGCCGCTCGTGCCGTTCCAGAGGCTCAGCGTGTCGCCGCCGTCCGCGCGCACGTCCGCGTCCAGGATCGCGATGCGTCGTGGCGTTGCCGCCCGAGCGGATCGCGAACTGGTGGTCGTCCTCGCCGCCGTTGCGGCTCCCGTAGTCGTTGCGGACGGTCAGGTTCGCGAGCACCAGGTCGGTGACCTCGGGCCCGATGTTGAGGACGGCCGCGCCCCAGTCGTCGGGATGGTCCTTTCGCCAGTTCCGCCGCAGCTCCGCGAACTCGATGCGCGTCCGCTCGCGGTCCTCGCCCACCAGCGAGAGGTGGCCGGCGTTCACGTACAGCTTCTCGCGATAGACGCCGTTGCGCACGAGCACGATCTTGGGGCTCGTGTTGCCCGGCGGAATCGTGTCGAGCGCCTCCTGGATCGTCCGGAAGTCGCCGCTGCCATCCTGGGGCGACCACGAGATCGGCGCGCTTCGTCTCGCGGACGCGGGTCCGCGGTCCGCGGGTGCGCGCCACAGGCTGCGGCGGTGGCCGCGAGCGCCAGCGCCGAGAGGCGCGCGTCACTCCACACGGAACCACTCGAAGGAGGCGTGCCCGCCGGCCGTCCCGCCGCGAAGAGGCCGACGCGCGCGCCGACCCAGAAGCCCTGGCCGCGCCGCGAAGCGCCTCGCCGATCGGCGTCGCCTTCGCGGGCCCGCGCGCGTACGCGAATCGGCACGACGCGTCGGGGCCGACCTCGACCGCAAGCTCGACCGGACCGGCCGCGATCGGCACGCGCGCCTCCTCGGTCTCGGGCGTCTGATCGGCGCGGCGCACCGCGCCGCCGCACCACGAGCCCGCCCGCCGTCCGCTCGACCACGAGCGTCGCGTAGTCGAGCCCGAGCACGACCAGGCCCGCCTGCTCGCCGACGCGCAGGGCCGACGGATCCATCCGCGTGCGCACGGTGAACGCGGGAGCGGGCCACTTCTGGAGAAGCAGGCTCGGGGCCATCCAGAGGTTGGGCCCCGGCGCCGCGATCGCGCTCAAGCGGAGCGCGCCGGCATCGAGGGTCCACCACGATCGCCGCGGGTTGGCCGGCCACTGCCACTGCAGGCCCAGCGCGGTCGGAGTCGAACTCGTCGGTCGTCGCCGGAGCCGTCCAGCGCGCCGGCCGCGCGCGGCAAGCGGGCCGGTCGCGACGGGCTCGCCCCTGCCGTCGCCGTCCGGGTCGCTTCCGATCACGGGCCAGTCGTCCCTCCACGTCATCGGCTGGAGGTGGACGACGCGGCCGTACGCGTCGCGATCCTGGAAGTGCACGAACCAGTCCCGGCCGTCCGGCGCCGTGACCCAGCCGCCCTGGTGCGGGCCGTTGATCGCGGTCGTCCCGCGGTCGAGCACGACGCGGTCCTCGTAGGGGCCGAGCACGTGGCGCGAGCGCAGGACGGTCTGCCAGCCCTCGCTTCACGCCGCCCGCTGGCGCGGACACGTAGTACCAGCCGTTCCGCCGATAGAGCTTGGGGCCCTCGATGGTGGGATGGCGCTCGTGCCCGTCGAAGACCTGCGCGCCGTCGTCGATCACGCGCCGTCCCGTCCGGCGAGAGGCGCCGCACGTGCACAGGATGCTGTTGAAGCCGGCGCGGCTCTTCGCCCAGGCGTGCACGAGGTACACCGACCCGTCGTCGTCCCACAGCGGGCGCGGGTCGATCCAGCCCTGCGCCGCCTGCACGAGTGCAGCGGCTCCCAGGACCCGCGCGGATCGCGAGCGCGCGTCAGGAAGATGCCGCGATCGGGGTCGCCGAAGTGAGACCCAGAAACAGCCGTCGTGATGGCGCAGGCTGGGCGCCCACACGCCCTTGCCGTGCTGAGGGTGTCGAAAGTCCGGGCGAGGGAAGACGGTCGGCCGCGTGGCCGGCCAGCGTCCAGTTCACCGAGGTCCCGCGAGTGCAGCACCGGGCAGGGCGGGCACGCTGCCGAAGCTGGACGCGACCAGGTAGAAGTCGTCGCCGACGCGGACGACGTCAGGGTCGAGTAGTCGGCGTGCAGGACCGGGTTCTGGTAGCGCCCGTCGCCCAGGTCGGGCTGCCACGGCGACGGCGCGCGGAGCCAGGAGCGCGGAGCAGACCGCGCAGCAGCGACGCCTACATGGCTCGGCGAGGATACCCCAACGGTGCTGGCTTTGGTCTTACCAGTGGATACGACGCTCGTGTGCCTGCGCCGGTCCCCGGCAGCACCGGCCCCCACGTGAGCGCGCCGCGCTCGGAGTGGTCCGACAACGGGGTTATGATCCGCGCGGTTCGCTTCAACGAGGGACCCTGACGCGAGGAACTCGGTCGCAGCCGCGATCGCGGTGCTCGCGCTGTCGCGCCGGCCCGGCCGCGCGCAGACCCGCGTCGCGCGTCCGCAACGACCTGGACGAGGCGCGGTCCAGGAGGTGGTCGAGATCCCCGCTGCCGCGCTGGCGGCCCTCGCGAAACCCGCCGATCTCGCGAAGGTCCGCGTCCGCGAGGAAGGCGGGCACGAGCGGATCGCCGGGCAGGCGGTGGACCCCGGACGGCGACGCGGTCCCGGACCAGCTGGTGTTCCCTGTCCGACTTCGCCGCCGCCAGTCGCGGACCTTCGTCCTCGCGCTGGGCAGAGCGGCCCGCCTGGAAGAAGGAGGACTTCGCGTCTACGGCCGCTTCGTGCGCGAGCGCCGCGACGACTTCGCGTGGGAGAACGACCGCGTGGCGCACCGCGTCTACGGCGGACCTGGGGCGCTGGGACCAGGAGCCGCTCGACCGGCAGCGGCGTCGACGTCTGGACCAAGCGCACCGCGCCGGCTGGTCGTGAACGACTGGTACATGACGGACGCCTATCACGACGACCACGGCGATGGCGCTGACTTACTCCGTCGGGCGCAGCCAGCGCGGCTGCGGCGGCACCGGCCTTCTGGCGCGACGGCCGGCTCGGCGGCCTCGCGCAGCTACCGCAAGAGCCGCGTGCTGGCCGCGGGGTCCGCTGCGGCTCGTGTTCGAGCTCGCACTACGGAGCCCAGCGGCGTTCAGGCGCGCAGGCGGCGCGTCCGGTCGCGGAGACCAGGCGCGTGGTCGGCGGACGCCGCGACGCAACCTGCAGCTGGACTTCGAGAGCCGAATTACCGCCCGTACCGCCGGCCGGGCGCCGTCGGGCGAGCCCGAGATCACGCGGGCCGCCGGCATCCGCAAGGACGCGAAGTCGGGCGCCGCGCGACCCGCTTCAGCAGGCGCCGCGGGCACGCTTGCGCCCGCGTGGGAGCGCGGTCGAAGGGCGAGGGCAGCGGCAACCCGGGCTGCGCGGATCGTGATGGCCCCCGCGCAGCGTCGTCGAGAACGCGCGGAGGCGCGACGGCAACGCGCCTGGCGGTCGCGCCGCCTGGCCACCGGGCCAAGCCGGCCGTGTACTACGCGGGCTGCGGCTGCAGGACCGCGGCTGGCGACTTCGCTGGCGGTCGCCGACTGGGACAGGCTACCTGGCGAGGCTTCAAAGCGCGGCGCCTGGCCTCGCCCTTGCGCGCCGAGGTCGACGCCCGCTGACGAGCGAAGGAGATCAGCCGCATGCAGACGCGCTTTCGACACCTGGTCGGCCCCGTGCCGCTACCGCCGGATGACCGGCAGCCGAGCTGCGCCAGTCGTTCCCTGGTCGACGACCTGTTCGCGCCCGGCGGAGTCCGGACTGTCTCCACTGGGAGGCCGAGCGCACGATCATCGGCTCGATCGCGCCCGCCGACGACCGGTGCGCTCGCCCTGCCCAACCCGCCCGAGATCAAGGCGCCCTCCTTCGCGGCGAGCGCCGCGAGAGCTGGGCATCGCCAACCTGGGCGGGCCCGGCGTCGTCACCGGTCGACGGCGCCGGCCACGCGCTCGCCGCGCCGCGACCTGCTCTACGTCGGGCGCGGCGTCGCAGGAGGTCACGTTCGCCAGCGCGAGCCGCAGACGCCGTGCGCTCTTCTACCTCGTGAGCCATCCCGCGCACGCCCGAGCCACCCGACGATGCTCGCGGGCGCGGACGAGGCGCAGACCATCCCCATCGGCGACGCGGCCCATGCGAGCGAAGCGCGTGCTGCGGCGCTACGTGCACGAGAAGGGCGTGCGCAGCTGCCAGCTCGTGATGGGCATCACGGCCATCCGGGCCGGCAGCGTGTGGAGCATCACGCTGCCGCCGCACACGCACGTGCGGCGCACCGAGATCTACCTGTACTTCGACCTCGCAGCCCGGCCGAGCGCGTGGTCCACCTCGATGGCCCGCCGATGAGACGCGCCACCTGGTCGTGCGCAACCTGCAGGTGTCTGTCGCCGCCGTGGTCGATCCACTTTCGGCGCCGGCAGCAGCCGCTACGCGTTCGCCTGTGAGCATGGGCGGCGAGAACCAGGAGTTCGAAGAGGACTGATGCAGGTGCTCCCGCTGGAGCGAAGCTGCGCCAGCGAGCGTGGACGCTCAGGATGAGGCTGCGCGCGCTAGCCCCGCTGGCGGCGGCCGTGGCGCTCTGCCGCCGCGGCCTGGCTGGCCGGGGACACGGCCCGCGACCCCTCGCCGTGGGACCGGCTGCCGGAGGGTCCAGGCCCCGCATCCGTCCCGCCCACGTTCCCGCGCGCGACTTCGCGCTGGCCCGTTACGGCGGCCGCGGCGACGGACGCACCGACAACACGTCCGCGTTCCGCTCCGCCATCCGAGGCGTGCACCCGCGCGGGCGTGAGGGCGCGTCGTGGTCCCGGCGGG
>ERZ1370068.8582-contig-7424_pt1 | contig 49436 bp, 83 predicted proteins | sample MGYA00561227_ERZ1370068 | MGnify/ENA primary metagenome ERZ1370068 (study PRJEB38410, sample SAMEA6850437) | metagenome | study: Metagenomic assessment of the ecological functions of the soil: analysis of the soil microbiota associated with the... | reverse complement strand
GTTACGTATTGCTGGACATGAGCCAGGAGCAGCAGAACGCCCGGTGTTGTTTGATCGACACCGACCCGCAGTGCAACCCTCACGCAGGTGTTCTATCGGTCCGACCAGTTGTGACCAGATTAGTGTCGATCGAACCGTCTACGCCACCTTCAAGACGCCCTCAAAATACGGCGACCCGCATCCCGCTGATCTGCGAACTGACGATAAGCGACCCAAACTCGCATGTCCGAGCGGGACCTCATTCCAGGGTCGTTCGAGACGCTCAAGTCTGGAGAAGCGATGCAGAACGGGATGATGCCTGTCGCCATGATGCAGAACTTTGAATCGTTTGTCGCGCAGTGTAAGGCAGAGTACGGCAGCATCAGCTCCCGACACGAATCCGAGTAGCACCTTCACCGCTGCTGCGCGCGCTGTCAGTCGCTGATTTCTTGGTCGCGCTCGTGGTGACGCTCTGACGCCTTCGCTGAAGCGCGGGCATCGACCCGGATCCGGGGAAGTGATGTCCACGATGCATCCCTGGCTGAACAATCCGGAGCGGGCCTAAGATCCTTCCCTCAATCGCATTCCGCGAACGACAGACGCCAGGAAGCTCAGGGTAATTGAAGAACAGGAACAGCGTTGATCAGGCGGCAATTCCAAAACCTGAGCCCCAGCATCATGGGCGACCGCATCCATGAAACGACGCCGCTTTCAACGTCCGAACCTGGCAAAGGCTTCGCAGTCAGAAACAATGACTGGCAATTCTCTTCACAAAACGCGCGGTGAAAAATGCTAAAGCGAGGACCTCGCCGGCGCCGCGACAGACTTGCTGGCGACAGCCGCAACAACAATCGGCTTCACCAGATGCGTAAGGCGAGCGCTCAGACTATTGCACGTGCTCCGCGCTTCCCATTCGAAGCGCGCTCTTTGGACCTTTGGGCCGACCTTGCAGGCGCTGAGCAAGCGAAGAGTTCGAGAAGGCGATCTGAAGGTACGACCAAGCCCAAAGGTGCCAAACAGAAGAAGAACACGCTCAGCCGAAGCGAATGACGGCGGATCGGCCGGCCTGCGGCGATTGCGCAGCTGGATGCTCGGAGCATGCGCCCCGTCGCCGTCCGGCGCAGTCGAGGCGCGTTACGCGCACAGCCGGCAAACGCAAGGCATCGCGGTCCCGCGGGTTCCCGCTCTGGACAGGAACTGGATTTCGAGGCCTGGTTATCCAAGCTGTTTAAAAACTGTTCCATCGTCACATGTATTGCATGCGGCGGTGACCCTGGCACAAGGCCACGTCGACCGACGTTAGACGATGTTCTGGAAGTTTCATCTGGATAGGCGAGATAAGAGAGGAGCAAAATAATTCACCGCGCATTCCGCTGCTGCGCCACGTACCAGAGAATGGCGCGCGGCTTCATCACGATCCACTTGGCAATCACCAGCTGCTCCTTTGGCTCGCCCGCGCTTGAAATCGGCAATGGCCAGCGCCGGATAAAGCACGGGGCCGACCAGAAAAATAGTGATGGTCTTCATACGACGCTGTTGAAGAGCGCGCGGAATGCACTTCATGCGATTGCTCTCAATCGCATAGATAAGGCTAAAAATGCTGCGGCCGTCCTCCCGAATCATGGTAGTTGGCAGCGGCAAAGAACGAGAGGTCCAGATGATCAGGATATCGATCGCACGCGGAAGCGTCGGCCAGGATGCCGCGCCAGACGGCGATGAAAAGATTGTAGAGCGGGACCTGAATCCGAAAGTTGGTAGAGAAGCTCGACGATTTCACGGAAAAAGCTCAGGACCCAGATTTTTGCGGACCTCAACAATGCTGGCTAGACCAAGAAGGCCGAGGGATCCGCGCAACAATGTAGTTGGATATCTGGAAAGGCGATGGCTTGGGAGCAGCAATCGTGTATGCCATGATGGACCTCCCGGAGGCACTCAAGAATACTGCAGCCCACACCGGCTCGGATGTGCTTTGGAACTAGGATCTGCAGGCTGGCGAGGCACAGCCGTACGAGCTGACATCAGAGGATGGCTTGGTGCTGGCGATGATCGGAGTGATCCGATGGCCGACAAGTACCAGGAATTGCGAAAAGCTGTGCGCGCACGAAAAAGCCCGGCGCTGGATTTCCGTATCTGGCTAACCCGCTATGCCGGATGCGGCGGTGGCACACCATTGCGCCTCATAGCGGCAAGATCGAACGGGGGACGCCGGAGCTGGCCAAGGCAATAGGTGGCACACGAAATATCACATTTATTGTTTTGAGGGTGCCATAGCGAATAAACCACTCCCACCCTGCACTTGACTCTCGACAAACTTTGACGAGCCGCGATGCCTGGAGCTGGTGGGAGATCAGGACTACGTAGTCGCAGTTCATGGCATAGCGCTGACGGCGACGCCAGACAATCTTTCTCGGTGGACGCGATACTATTTTGCGTGACCCGGATACAAACCAAGCTGGCTGAGGGGAGGTTTTACAACGGGTATTCACCCACACCCCCAACCTGCGCTACGAGTTTGGAAAACATTTGCAAGTTAGGGGCAGACGAAAGCGGGGTGTGCAGCTGGAGATCGGACCCTCAATTGAGAGATGCGATCTGGCGGTTGCAGCCGGGGCGCAGATGTTGAACAGGCTCGCTGGCTGCATCCGAGCTGCTATTGGCGGCGCTGATTAGAATCCCCAATTCACCTCAGGGCGTATGCGCTTCCCACTTGTGCGTCTAAGATGCGAACTGACAGGCTGGCTTTGGGGAGCGAGAGAAGCGGGGGTGTACCAGAGCTTTAGTCGTCAGGACTTTGACGACGCTCGGCGCAAACTCATCGAGCATTAATGCCGCTTTACATGGGTGGGCGGCCCGACGAAGCCGCTCTAAAACTGCAGCGGGGCCGGCACTCCGAAAGCGCGCCTGTCCAAAACGTGGTGGAGGCTGCCCTGCAGCACCGCCGCGCAATGGGGCAAGACGTGCTCCTTTCGGGACCTCTCCTCGCAAGGCATCGGCAATATCAGACTCTACTCGAGTCCGGCCTGACAGAGCTACCAGCACTTTCGATTTCTCGGAGGGCGCAAGGCACGAGCTTCTGGAAGCAAGAAGGTCACCCCACATATACTCATCAAGGCACAGAAGTTCCCGCACATGGACCGGCATTCAATCGAGGACGCGGGCAAATGCTACCTGGATCTGCTCCTACCGGTCGCCACTTCTGGAGCGCACCCTCGTCGACATCCTGATCGCGCTCGAACTCTGTGCAGATACAGCAAAGAAATGCTCGGAGGAAGCCGCTGCCTGCGGACTTTCAGGCGGGCGAGCCCCGATCGCCGTTGATCCAAAAGCACGTGGTGCGGCGCTATATTAGTGCCAGTTTCTGGGGTGGTGTCATCCTCCTAGGGTTTTGCTCTTTCTCGTCGGGGCGTACGGCCCCAAATTTATCGGAGAGACAGCATCACTGTGAGCTGCCGGCATCCTGCTGCCGGGCTCTTCTTCCTCGATCTGCTCTCTACATGAATCATGCTGCCGAAACCTGCTGGACGCACCAGCGCAAGGCGGAAAAAGCAGGTCCTCGTGGATCTGGATGATATCCATGGCGCATACGTGGCCGGGGAACTTTCTGGCCACGGCCAGGTGAGCACGCGAAGGCTACGCAGGAAGTCGCCGCAAAGGCTGCGGATGATGCGCGGCGCGGTCTGGCCGAAGCCACTCTCTTCCTGATGCTCGACGACAATATCGCGCGTGCGGGCCGGATACGAAAATTACCCGTGGCAGTGGCGGGCAGCACCGATGTTCAAGCCAATGCAAGCACACAGCAGGACTGGAGACCGACACGTGTCAAATTGAGAGCTATCGCTATCATTTGGAGTTGAGCGAATCACCCCGCCTTATTGTCAAGCAATTCGGTTGCCCTTTCAGCTCCATCGCGAACGATCTGCATTGGCCCCCGACACTCCTGCCGCCAGCGCGGCTCTGAAAGTCGCCAAGGAGGCGATCAAGGCCGCTTGAATCCCATCAAGCCCAACTTGCCCGCTGCGGCGGGTGCCGAAACCGCGCAAGCCGTGGACGTCAGCAGCATCGACACCCAATTGGATGAGGCACTCGGACGTTCTAGCTCTAGCACCTCCTCTGCTCCCATCCTCAAAGTCAAAACTGGCTATCGGATCTCCGCAGATCTTCACCGATCGGCGCGGTCCAGAGATTGGGTGGGCCGATCCGATCGTCCGAGAAGCTGCCGGAAGATGGCGTGGCGCGTGCCCACATCGCAGGCATTGAGTCCGAATCCCCGCCGATGAGCGGACACTGGTCGACAAGTATGCGGAGCATACGTTCAACCATCCTCGCATGGCGATCGATGCCATTCTCGCCGGTTGCCGGTAGCCTCTCTGGCACTCCAGCATCAAGCGCTTTCTACGCCCGCTGAGCGTCATTCTCACGCAGGCCCGTGACCAAACCAACACTATCCGCTCAGACATACCGGCGGCCTCAAAAGCTTGACATCGGCGACCTCAAGAATGATAGCTTCGGAGCTGCACGCCACACTCGACGCCCAGCAGACGCTGAAAGCTGCGACAGAGTGCTTGCCGCGTACCCATGCCGATGTGCACCTCAAGGCTGACTTCGATCGACCTCTGCGCTCGCCGCCAGACTTCGTTGCCGCGTTCCGCGAGGAGATTGCTGCGCTCGTTGATCGCGTCACGTCAGGCGATTCGCAACTGGCATCTCCCGAACTTCGCAGCACGCCAATCCGCCAGAGCTTCGCGCTGTCTCCGCCAGCAGTGGCGATGCTGCAAAGGCCCAAGCGTTGCTGGCACTTGCGCGCCAGATCGATGCAGCCAGCCCGATGGTTGTTGAAGACGCTTGGCTGACGGCTGTCAAAGGCGATGTGTTTTCTGCAATCAACTCACTTTGGAATTCGAAGGACGTTGAGCATCGCCTTCCGGTCTTATTTTGGGATCATCAAACATTTCGCGGGAATCTGGTCGCCGCGCTTGCGTGGTTATCCCATCAACTAAGCTCGCACCCACAAATCTCAATGGCTCCGCTCTTGTGCTGCGCGATCTCCGTGCATCTCGAGGTTGGAAACTGGGATCGGGCAGCCCAATCGGGCAGCAGAGAGCACGGCGACACAGCGCCGCGACGTGCCGATCCTGGGAAGCGCTGATCGGCTTAACCTCAGGGTGCCCTCACGGTACCAGCCGAGATGCGTGTGCCGTCCTGACTTCAGAGCCGCCGCTGCCCTTTTCGAACGCGGCGATCCGTTCCCCTTCGTGACGATGCCGCCTCCCGAGCCTGCCTGCGTCAAGCAACTCAGCATTTCACCAACGCCGCCCGCGAAGCTGACGCGCTGGAGGCCTCCAAGGCAGCCTGCAGCACCGGCCGAAGACATCGCTCTCTGGCTTGCCTCCTCCAGGATCCTCGTCCATCTAGCGCATGATGCCGAGAATACCGTCGCGCAGAGCATGGCAAGACGATGGCCGCGCGTTTCGGCGTCTCCGCTTTCGCCCTCTCTTACAACATCGCCTTTCAATCGTTCCGCACTCGAGGCCGAAATCGAGCGCCGCGAAAAGCTCGACGCTACCACCGCTTTGAATCCGTGGCCGTTGATCTCGTGCTCGCCGCGCAATAATGTATGCGAATGCACCGGACGAAATATCCTTCATTGCACGGAAGCGCACCTCCTTCTCAGGCACATCAACAAGAAATCAATCGCGGGCATCGAGATTGAGGCATTGGCTAAGCCGGCCAGGTCACCCAGCCCAAGCACTCCTTGAGTAGTCGCGCCTTTTCCGACCGCTATCCAGCGCTTGAGGCGGCAATCGCGGAAAGCCGCAGGCGCCGACATGTCATTGCCACACGCAAAGCAACCTACGAGGCCTCAGGCAAGGCGTTACCCGTGGAACCCTATTCTCTCATAGAAGCGCTTCGACAGCGCAACGACTGGCAAGAGTTGCTTCCATTCGCGCGCGAGCTTTTCAAGATAGAGGGCACGGCCGTATTTCGCGTTGTGTTGTTTAAGCGGAAAGGCCGTGAGCTCAATGACGAAGATGCACTTTCATAAATTTTTGCCCTGATCGGTCCGCTTGCAGATCAGTCGGATGAGCTCAAATCCGCTATCGCCTGTGACTCACCATCGCCACGTGGTTTTCCAGCGACGCCAAGTTGATAATCGAGCAGCTCCGCAGTGTGCGCGCGCACCCGGACGATCGCACTTGCTCGGTCAATATCGGCATCGAAAGTGGTGATTGAATTCTTCTGATGCGTCGTCGTCGAGGAGACCTGAAGTCCTCAGAGATGATTTGGCGGCAGACGAGCTGATCTCCCCTTGCTCGGCTCGCCTTTGAGATCGGTAATGATCGTGCCTTAGCATTCGCCGAGCTCGCCACCAAGAAAGCGCCCAATGACCCAACCATTCACATCAATGCTTGGCTTCGCCAATCATCCAAAAATACCGCTGATCATTCCGAAGCAGCCAGATGGTTCGAGAGATTGCCGCGGAGAATCTTCTAAAGAAAGTGGTCCCCTGCAGGCCGTAACTATGCGCGAGCTCGCGGCAAATCAATCGCGTCGGCGTGAAAGTCACCAGCAGATCGCTCAAGGCGTCTACGACGCTCTCAGCGTCGCCTTCCTCGCGCACAATCTTGTGTCCCGCCCACTCCCAATTTATCGAGGTACCGCCATCGATAATACCTTGGAGACGGATGTGCCGTGTTGTACCCATCCATGTCTTCCACGGCGGGCGTCCGCGCATTCCGCTGCGATCCGTTAGAGCCCTCGGACTTGATTTAACGACGCTTATTGTGCTGGCACATCTGGGGCTATTGCAAAAGACCATAGATCGCTTGAGCGCATAGTCATTCCTGCTGGCACGCTTGCGCATCTTTCTGATCGATCGTCAACGCCCGCTTCCACCAACCTGATTTGCCTGCCGAGGCCAACAGCTTGCAGACGCTGCTTGCGAGCGGCTCATTGTCCCGAATGAGCAATTCGGCACAGCCGGACATGGAACTCATCAAAGACATCGGCCCCGAGCTCGCCGAACTGGTCGCTACGGCCCGCCGGGATGGCGGCATCATCATCGCTCCAGCCCCCATCCACAAATAGATCTGTTCATGGAAGTTTCCAGGCCGACACCTCTGCGTATGCTTCGCTACTATCGGATACGCGCGCTATTCTCGCGCACTCCAGCCGCCGCGCGGGTGCGTCGATGCGAAGACCAAAACAGCAGCAGCCGCCTATCTCACTCGTCACGATCGTGGTTGGCCATCGCCGGCGTCGCTGGCGTCAGAAAGCCTATTTTTCTAACCCATTTGGCGATCAGCTATTTATCGACAAAGCCGGGGTTGCTGCCTCTTATCTCGCGAATGAGCGTGCCCTTTGTATCGCGCGTGGCTGACGAACACTCACGCACCCCCTCATCGCTCAGAACCGCGACCTCCCCGGGCCCCCTAAGGCTGAAGCTCATCGAAAATATCCGCGGCGCTATTGCACCAGCGATCGCCTCAGGGCGCGTCAAAAATCGTCCAAAGCAGCACACGTGACGGCTCGCGGGATGAATTTCAGCAGATCCTCTACAATGGCGCGCTCGAGCCATGCCTCTCATGGACGCTGTTGCCATCGATGACCGCGCCCTAAATCGTCATGGCAGCCACGGGACGCGCGAGCAAGGCTTGGTGGCAATCCCTATCGTCTGCTCGCTCGATGTCGTCGAGCATCTGCACGAAACGAACAGCCTGGCCGACACCGATCGCAGCAACGCTTATTTTCGGTTGCGAGCCTCCGGGTTCAATGTTGCGCCGATAAATCCGGATGAGCCTTCGACTTGGTCAACCAGGCCCCTGAAACCGATCCCTTGGTCGAAACGGCTGAGATGCGCGCGGTGAAGACGGGGCATTGGTCGGCTATTTCTCCAGCGCCATCCGCTTACCCCACGAACATCTTGCCATCCGTAGCCTAAAGATCGCAGCCATCACCGGTATTCGCCGCCTGTGGGCGTCATCACAAGAATCAGCCGCGGCCAAATTGAGAGCGCGAAGTGGCTGAAGCAGGACCTGTTGCCTGACCCGTATGCGTTGGCCGTGCTCTCTTCCGCCGATGGCGCTGTCGAATTGAGGCGGAGGCGCGGGCTGGGAAATGTCGCCTCGCCATGCCTCTTCGAAGCGCGCCAGATGATGGAAGCCTACCAACAATGGACGGAGGGGGATGCTCCCCATTCAGCCACTGCAGCTAGGTTAACCCATGCCCTTCAAGCTGAGCGAGCCCTTCGCCGACCTTCGAGATGCTGCTCGCCAACGCTACCGCCGCGGCAGACCCCATGAACGCCGCGTACAGGTCCATCTTCCTGATTGCCTCCCTGAGACCCTGCGCCAGCTCGCCTACCGTGACGCAAATTTGTGCTTGCGCTTTGGGATCGTTACCGTTTCGCACATCAACTTTGACGGCAAGCCCGGTTTGGAAACGCAATTTTCCAACAATGCCGCTCGCGCCGCCATCGACAGCGGCGTGTCCGATCCCCGCTACCGATGCCGGCAGGCCCGCATCGGTGCACGCCGTAGGCGGACCACGCGCATTATCTCATCGTGTCTGATGGCGCCGACACGATCATTCTTCGCCGCTGGGAGCTTCTCTCGAACGACCGTGGCAAGCGGACGGCCGTTCTGCGGCGAATGCTGCGTCGTTACACTCTGCCTTTGCCCAAACTGGCTACGTCAGAGCAACGCCTATGCGGGATCTGGCCGCTCACTCCCGGACGAATTTGATGCCCTCACAGCCGACCTCTTGATACGCCTGATGGCATGCATCGCGCTTCGCAGCCCTCAGGCGTCAAAAGCAGGGATTCGCTGGATGATTCCGTGCCTGAGAGTCCGCGCTACTATGAGCGGCTCGTTGGCACGGACTTCGAGTGCTCGCGTATGTCCTCCGCTCATCGAAAGCAGCAGCGCCAAGCGCTGTCCTGCAAACTCTCCAGCCGCTTTTTGCCTCTTATTTTATCACGGCTGCGACACCAGCGCCTCGCCGGCTTGATCCTGTCATCGTTCAGTGCCAACGGAGACCCTGGCTGCCGTCAAAAGGGGGCCACCTTGTCCGATCCCTATTCGCTTGCTGCCGCTTTTGAACTTCGCGGCGGCGGCCTCAACAAATGACCTCGTGCCGGCGAAGTTGCTCTGACCATCGTTACAAACCCCGGGCCGACAGGGTCCGGGCCTCAAAAGCTACGTCAACTGCTTTCTGGAATCCTGATTGCGACCGCTTCAGGCATTGCTCGCAACCCTGCGCCCGCAACTATGGGGCCCCAATGGCGCCGCATGGCCGCGTTTAGCCACGTCCGCTCTTGCGCATCGCGCTCTTTACACCCCCGGCCTCGACAGCGAGCTCTTCTTTGATGAGATCGCCGCCCGGCTCGGCACGACGCTCCCATCTCGCGGCCCTCCTCGATAAGCCGCAACCCCCTTCGGGCAACCGATTTGATCCACCCTGTTTGCTGAGGCAGATCTCATCGGCCGCCGCGCAATTGCTCGCGGCGCATGCCATCGATCCGGAGAGCACAGCCAAATTGAAGGCATCATAACCACCGCGCGATCCACAATGAGCGACGAGGTGCCCGTTTGCCCCAACCTTCCCAAGTCTCCTAGAGGGTTACTCCGCTGGATCCTAGTGCGCACGGGCAACCCCGGCAGAGGTGACCGGGAAATACCGGATGCCTCGCATCAGGCCGCCAGCCGAGGCCTGCGCCATCGTGGGCAATGTCGCAACATTCGCCAAGCCACCAGATGCAGCCATACCACTGTATGCGGCCACGCTTGCCAATTTTCACACGCCGGTAAATCAGGCTGACCGGACTGTATTTCTTGGTCGTCTATCGGCCGCATCCCACACGGCCGGCGTCACCCGCTCGGTACATCTTGCAGACACTATTGCAGACACTCTGCTTCGTGCGCTCCGCGCCAGCGCAACTGAACCTCCCGCATTCGAGTTCATCACTATATTGCCAGAGTTGCCGGGCTGGGTACGCTACACCTAGCGAAGCACTCGAGTGGCTGGGCGAACGCCTTAGGGTCCTCGCGTCTTTGGCCCCGGTTGGAAACCCGTCGGACAGAGGTTGCAAAATATTATCGGTCAGCTTTGACCTACACATGGTGCCGTGCCGTACCAAAGTTTCCCTGCCGCTGCCCGTGCGACGGTCAATTTAGCGACCTGACCGCGCGATTGCGACGCAATTCCGGCGGTCTCAGCTGCATTGGCACGTGGCGGAAGCCTGGCGTGGCGTTCGTCGGCGTCCAACGAAGCGACTGAGTATATACCAGAGCCGTGCTATGAGCCGGCATAGCGGGTGCGCCGACGCTCCCAGCGGTATAGAGCCTCCGTTAAAGCCACCCGGACAAAACTTGAACCAGAACCGGCGACTGACGGCTGTTCTGATGCTCGTTGGAGGTAGAGCGCGAACTCAGAACGCACACCACTAGCGAGCCAAAATCAGGGTCTTCTTTGATACAGGTATGATGCTCCCGCATTGCCGTAGCTAGAGCAACATCGTTCCCGATTCTGTCCTGCAATAGAGGTTGGGCCATTCAGAGCGTTATGGCCGCCGCCGCGGTTTCGAGTATCGCACTAACCGAATGCTGATCAATCGATCCTGTCGATACCTCCGCAACCGCATTCGGTGGAGATTGCTCCGGACCGCAAACAGTCGGTTGACTGGCTATTAATCAAACGGGTACACGAAATGCGCGCGACCTCGGCGTTGAGCGCCGACGGCCGCACTTGCAACATCAACCTGCGATCACAGGAGATGCTACCAATGAGCGTTCTGAACTTGATTCGCACGGTGCGCGGCACAGGAAGTTGCACGCACAAGCAATCTCAACAACTTAGTGTTTCGAGTTCCTGCCTACAGTGCAGCTGGCGCTCTAGTCGCGTGTGCCGCCTGGCAATCTGCGGGCTATGCCTACATCCTTGGCGTAGCCCGTTCCGAAACCACAGCGTACGTGTTTGCTGCTGGCTGCGTTGCGGCGGCAGTCTTGGCGCCGATTGCCTTGACGGTGGCGTTTTCAGAACGGCGGTGTTCCTGGCGCGCCTGGCGTCCCTGTTCCTCGGCGTCTGGTGCCTGGCGTTCGGCGTGGTCGGTTCTCTTGGCTATGTATCGACGGCACGTGAGGCCTCCAATTCGGAACGCCTAGCTGCACTCGATGCGCGCCAACAAGCAAGACGCTTCGGACGACGCCGCCGCCGCCGAGCTAGCCCAGATCAGCGCCGCGGCAAGTCGACGCAATGGCGTGCCGCCCGAGCTAACGGAACTGCAGGGCGTCATGGCTGAGGCAAACAAGGACGACGAAGGTAGAGCGTGCGGTGACCGTCACCGATCCGCAGGCGCAGGTGATCAGCCACTATCTCGCCGCTGCAGGTTGGACGGCGGCGCCCTGAGAGTGTGGCGATGTGGCTATCCGCGTTCATGGTCACGTTCTACGAGGTTGCGGGTGCCTTCGCCTTGGTTGTTGCCCGTGCGACGGTGGCGGCAAAGACGCGCCTTTGCAGCAAGAGGGCCATCCTTCGGCGGTTTGCCGTTCATCGCTCTAGTAGAGGCGCCTTGACGACAAGGCCGACGACGACGACGTAGCACCACCTCAAAGGGTCAGGCGGGCCCGGGCCGTCGGCCGACGAGTGTTGGGCGCCTGAAGCGATCGGCGCGCCTGCGCCAGGCCGGCGGTAGCGTGCGCCAATGGGACTGTGCGCGGCATTGCCGGTTAGCTGGCACGCGGTCAAAGACCGCTGCAGCCATCGGCTTTTGCAATCGCAGCCTTTCGCCGATGCAGGCTTGGTGATGCTGACTGCCACCTCCGCCGGCGTGGCAGGTTGCGTTGGCATAGCAGAGTTTGACCGAGTAAGCCCTTTGCAAGGCCGCTTGGGTGGGAGACCCGAGCGGCCTTTTGCATCTGCAGATCATTCGGCGCGGCGGGCTTCCGCGGCGACAGCTTGCCGGCACCCACATCGGCGGACCGACTCAGTCACAGAACTGGAATGCGCGCGGCTCCTCAAAGCAAAGGCGAGGGGCACAGTGGCGTCCTGTATCACGCCGCAAATTCTTTTCCGGGGCGGGGGATGAGGGGGTGACAAAAGTCGGAGCGCAGGACCCGGCGGCCGGCGCGGCGCGCGCGCGCGCTCGGAGGTCACCCTCCGGAGCTACTCAGCTCGCGATACCGACGCTCAATCTGCTCCGATCGCGGGGACAGCATCGCTCAATGTGCCGGTGAGCGTCGGGTCGGGACATCAAAGCGACCAAGCGTAGACAGCTCGGCGCTAAATCAAAGCTTCCAAAGCGTGCACAGTGCGTGCACGCTCTATTCAGCATCCCGTAGGCTTTTTCGCTGGAAGTCTTTGATTTTATTGGTGGGTGTAGCAGGACTCGAACCTGCGGCCCGCTGATTAGAAGTCAGCTGCTCTACCAACTGAGCTATACACCCATCCCGCCACGGCGGCGAAAGGAACCGCTTCGGCCCGATGGCGGACCATGTAGCATCGCACGTCAGGCGCTGTCCAGCCGGGTGCCTCTATCCAAGCGGTTTAGCGAGCGATCCCCTGATAGCAGGTCGTTTTGCCGCCCGGTGCGGAGCAGCCACAAATCCGGACGCCTGGTTTGGCCTTAGGGTATGATTAGCAGGTGTTCGCGCTCGTTGGGACTCTCAAGCACAAGCGCAGTTCCCTTGATCACGCAATGCATTGGCGTCTGTGGTAGCACAAAGGGGACGCCGACGCGCTCCGCCAGCGCGACGTCGAGGCTGTCTAGCAGCGAACCGCCACCCGTCAGTACGACGCCTCGGTTGGCGACTTCCCGTGCCATCGCCGTCGGTAGGTCCTCGATCGCGCGCAGTATGAATTCGGCAAGCTCGGCGACGCTACCACTCAGCGCCTCGGCCATGTCCTTCGGGCCCAGCACAACGCTTTTGAGTCGACCCTCACGCAGGTCACGCCCCTTAATGTGAATCTCGACGTTGCGCCCATTGGCCTGCGCCACCGCCGTGCCTGCCTCGATCTTGATGCGCTCGGCATTGCTCTCACCGATCACCAAGCTGGTGCCTGCGGCGTACGTAGCGCATGATGGCCTCATCGAAGGCATTGCCTGCCACCCGCACGGAACGCCCCTGCACAACGCTGACCGTCCTATGATGACGGCAATGTCGGCGGTGCCACCGCCGATGTCGACGACCATGCACGCCGTTGGACCATCGATTTGCAAGTCCGGCGCCAAGCGCGGCCGCAACAGGCTCCTCGATGAGATAGACGCGTCGCGCCCCGGCCGACAGTGCCGTTTCGTATACCGCGCGCCGCTCCACGGGCGTGGCTCCGGCGGGCACGCAGATCAGAATGCGTGGCCGTCGGAAACCGGTCATTGTCTTCGTGCGCTTGATGAACTGGCGCAGCATTTCCTCGGTGGCGATGAAATCGGCGATCACGCCGTCGCGCAAAGGCCGTACGCAGCTCGATCGGCTCCGGGGTGCTTGCCGTACATGGCCTTGGCGCTGATGCCAACCGCTAAGATCACGCGTTCGCCGCCACGAATCTGCACCGCCACCGCTGAGGGTTCATCGATGATGATGCCGCGGCCCACCACATGCACAAGGGTATTGGCCGTGCCCAGATCGATGGCGATATCGTCCGAGAACGCGCGCGAAACCCCGCTCAGCATTGTCATAGGTGTGGCTTCAGCCTAAGGCCCGCGGCGTTTGCCGCGCCCGTTCTTATCCCGTCGGTTCCCCTCCAGCGTCCGAGACCCAGTATACAGATTCTTGGTGGCCACATATCCACAGCCAACCAGATTGATGTTCCCTTTTTGTTCCAAAACAGATACCCAAGCTTGGCGCCGCCAGCAGACCGATGCCGCCTCCTTCCCCGGTATCGGCTTGCCCCAATGCCGCAGCGGCCTCGCCCCGGCCCTCCCCCGGGCCGGGGCGAATTTTCCGCCAACATTGCGCGAGCCCGCTATCCTCCCATTTGCGCGTGCAGCCGCCCGCGCTTGGCGAAAGCTTGTTCAGCGCGCTCAGATAGGCCTTTGCCGAAGCCACGAGGGTATCGGGGTCGGCGGCGCGTGCGGTCACCGCCCGGCCGCCTTCCTCGACGCTCGTCCTCAAGGCGGACCGATACCTCGGCTTGCGCGTCAGTGCCCTCGGTCACGGCGTGCACCTGGTAGAGGCGCGAGTTTGGCTTTGTGCGGCACCAGCCGCTGGATGGCGTTGAAGGTGGCATCCACCGGTCCGTTGCCGGTCGACTGCACCGTTTCCTGCCTGCCGCTCGCCCATGTCGAGGGTCAGAGTCGCCGACTGCGGGCCCATGGTGCCGGCGATGACGGTTCAGCGCCACCACCTTGATGCGGTCCTGCGCCGTGGCGATCTCCTCGTCCACCAGCGCCTCCGAGGTCCTCGTCGTAGACGTGCTTCTTGCGGTCGGCCAAAGCCTTGAAGCGGTTGAAGGCGTCCTCCAGCGCGTTGTCGCCGAGCTCGTAGCCCAGCTCCTTCAACTTGGTGCGGAAGGCGTTGCGTCCGGAATGCTTGCCCATCACCAGCGAGAGTCTTCGACACGCCGACCGATCCGGCGTCATGATCTCGTAGGTCTGGGTATGCTTGAGCATGCCGTCCTGGTGGATGCCAGACTCTCGTGGGCGAAGGCATTGCGGCCCGACGATCGCCTTGTTGTACTGCACCGGAAATGAGGTCGCCGCCGCCACGAGCTTGAGGCGCGGTTCAGCATGGGCGGCGTCGATCCCGACCTGATAGGGCAGGACGTCGCCGCGCGTCTTGATGGCCATCACGATCTCTTCGAGCGCGCGCGTTGCCGGCGCGCTCGCCGATGCCGTTGATGGTGCATTCGACCTGCCGGCAGCCGGCGCGCATACCCGCCAGCGAGTTGGCCACCGCCATGCCGAGATCGTTGTGGCAGTGCACCGAGAAGATCGCCTTCTCCGAGCCCGGCACCTTCTCCATCACGGTGCGGAACATCTGGTAGTATTCCTCGGGCGTGGCATAGCCGACCGTGTCGGGCAGGTTGATGGTGGTGGCGCCGGCCTTGATGCGCCGTCTCCACGCAGCGGCAGAGATAGTCGATCTCGGTGCGCGTGGCGTCCTCCGCGCGTCCACTCCACGTCCTCGCACCCAGTTGCGCGCGCGGGCGACCTGGAAGTGCACCATCTCCAGCACCTCGCTCCGCCGATCTTCTGCAGCTTGTGCTTGCGATGCACGGGCGAGGTGGCGATGAAGGTGTGGATGCGCGGACGCGCGGCGTGCTTGACGGCCTCGCCGGCGCCGATCGATGTCGAGCTCGCCCGCACGCGACAGCCCGCACACCACCGACTTCTTGAGCGCGCTTGGCGATCTCGGACACGGCGTAGAAGTCGCCCTCCGATGCGATCGGAAAGCCGGCCTCGATGATGTCGACGCCCCATGGCGTCGAGGAAGTCGGCGACCTCCAGCTTCTCCTCGAAGGTCATGGTGGCGCCGGGGCACTGCTCGCCGTCGCGCAGGGTCGTATCGAAAATAAAGACGCGGTCCGTGTTGGCGATCTGTGGGTTGGCGCGACCCACCATGGGATGGACCCGGCCTGGTTGCTGCTCAGACATGTGCTATTCCTTAGCTTTGCGTGCCGCGCCGCGGCAAAGGGTTGGGGCGCGGGCGATGAAGAGATTGGGAGCGATCTTCGATCCCCTGAGCGCCTATCCGGATAAAGCCCAGACCAGGGTGGCTCAGGGGCCCATAAGGAGGAGGGTCAGCAGGCCGAGCGGGCTCGCGGCGGGAATCTTCCCATCCGTCGCTAGGGTCGCAGCACTGGAGCGCGTCTCGCTCACGGCAAGCCTACCTGCCAGCATCAAGCTGGGGCCGCTTAAGCCAAATTGCGTTGCCAATGGCAAGCACAATCGGCAATGGCGGCGAGCATTTTAGCCCCGGGCCAGGCTGGGTTTGGCATGTACCTGCAATGGGCAGGCGGCTAGGCGGGACCCGGTTGCTTGCCGACTTGGGGTGCCATTGGCGGCTGCGTGTGGGGCTCCCGCTACCGGTGCGGGAACATCCCTTCGACGGCAACGCCTGGCTGGCGTGCACGTCCTCGCTCTTTCTTCAGGGCCGCGCTCAGGTATGTATCGGGTTCCCCAACCTGTCGCCCAGGTACTAATGCTCACCAAAGCCACCCCAACCATCCATGACCAGCCCGGGGTTGCTGCCTTGGCTGGCCTGGGCGACGAACCTCGTTGTTCTTCTTTTACGCCTGGATCATGCGCGTGGCACCGAGCGTCATGGTCGAGGAACTCATGCGCGAATTCGCCGTCGGCGCCGGCGTCCTGGGCAACCTGTCTGCCGCCTACTTTTATGGCTACGCGGGAATGCAAATTCCGTTGGCCTCATGCTCGATCGCTTCGGCCCGCGCCGGCTCATCACTCTTGCCGCGCTCTGCTGCGCCGGCGGCTGCGTCCTGTTTGCCACCGGCACGACACGCTGACCACGGTCACCGCCGGCCGCTTTCTAATCGGCGCCGGGGCGGCTTTCTCCCTGGTCGGCAGCATGGTGGTTGCCGGCCAGTGGTTCTCGCCATCGCGCTTTGCCTTGCTGTCTGGTCTTGCCATGGCAATGGGCATGGCGGGCGGCGTGCTCGAGGCAAGCGCCTCTGCGCCTGGCGGTCGAGGCCACCGACTGGCGCACGACCAATCTCTCACCTTGGCGTTCGGCGGGGTCTTCATCGCCCTTTCCGCGTGGCTTTCCGTACGCGACCGCTGGCGCGGCGAGGGGGCGTCGGCGAATTGCTGGCCAATTTTGCTCTTGTGTTGAAGCATCGCCAGACTTGGCTCGTCGCCTTGGCGGGGCTTGGTACGTCTGGACCGCTGCTCGGCTTTGCCGGCCTGTGGGGCGTGCCGTTCTTGCAGGCGGCCTACGGCTCGGAACGCACCCAAGCCGCGGCATTCACCTCGCTGCTGTTCGTGGGTTGGGGGTCGGTGCGCCACTGTTTGGCTGGCTCTCCGACCGCATCGGCCGCCGGCGACCGGTGATGACGGCGGGCCTGCTGCTCGAGACCGCATCGCTGGCCTCCTCGTCTACCTGGCCAATTTACCGCCGGCGCTGCTTGCGGGCTTGTGTTTTTCTGACCGGTCTGTTCGGCTCGGCACAGATCGTCTGCTTTGCCATCGCCAGGAAAATCACCCGCCGCGCCTCGCCGCCACCGGTATCGGCTTTGTCAACGCCATGGTGACGGGCGCCGGCTTGCACTCTTCCAACCTCTCATGGGGCTCCTCCTCGATTTTGCCTGGGCCGGCGAAACCTCGGCAGGGCACGCGTCTATGACCTCGCCGCCTACCACCTGGCGTTCCCTCCCTGCTAGTGGTGGGCCTCGCCGGCCTCCTGTGTTTGCTGGTGCGCGAGACTATTGCAAGCCGTTGCTGGAGCCATTGGCGAGCCGCTTCGCCCATAATCGTGCGCCCACGGAGAACGTTAGCGCGGCCCGGAAGCCCGCTTGCAGCGCCTGCAGCGAGCACGCACGGATTGCCCCATCCGCAGCCCGCGCCAGATCACTTGACCCGCGGTCACACGCATCGCCCCGTCAGCATCCCCGTTGTGCCGCGCCAGCGCCTCTCCAGTGCCGGGCCCCACATCCGCCAGCTCGCCCGATCGTCAACCATGGCGTGGCCCTCCTCGCCATAGGCCGGCAGCACGCGTTGAACTCGGCGCTACCGCCAGCCGCCGTCAGGCGCCCGCCATCGCCGCGGCCAGCTCCGGGCCGAAGAAACTGTCGTTCTCGGCGTAGGCCCAGAAAGTGGGCACACGCGCTGCGCGGCCAAGCGCCGCCGTCGCCGCAATCAAACGGTCCCGTCCGCAAACGGCATTGGGGCGACCATAGGCATGGCCACCGCGGCCACCGGCAAAATTGACGACCAACTGCAATCCCGGTGGGTTGCGTGCCGCCAAGGCCAGAGCCGCCCAGCCGCCGGTCGAAACCCCCGCAACAACGAGGCGGGAGGGGTCGACAAAGGGTTGGCGCTCCATGAAGCCCAGCGCCGCCTCGATGTCGTCGGCGGCCGCCCTGGCCTGAAGCCCAGATGATCGGGGTCGGCGCAGGTGTCGCGGCCCTCGGCAAGATCGCCGCCGGTTCCTCCGTGACCGCGCCGCTGGGGCAGCCACCACCACGTAGCCGCGCTCGACGAACCAGCGCGACAACCAGTAGAAGACCGGCATCGAAACCGCTTCGCGCGTAAAGGCATCACTGCCATGGTTGATCATCACCAAGGGCCCCCGCTGGCTGACCAGCGCTACCCTCGCCAACACTCTCGGCCGGTCGAAACACGGTCGCGCGCAACGGGAACCCTCGGATCCGGCGCCGGGCAGGAGCCAAAATTGCTCGCGCATCCTCGGACCCTCGGGGCCGTAAGCTCCGTAAGGCGAGCCCTGCACCTCGCTCGTCCCCGTTCCTAGTCCCGTTTGCCAATGCGAAATGAGCATGAGGCAAAGTGCCGCCAAGCAGCGCGGTGCGCCCAAGCACGAGGCACACGCCTCGCATTGCAAAAGCGATCGGTCATTTCCCCCAACGCGCGGCGTTGCCCACCCAAACGGCCGGGTCGAAGACCCCATTCACCCAGCGCGCAGCATCAAATCACAATCCTTCGCAGGTGCGAACCGGAACTTGATTACGTCGTTCAGGACCCGCGACCCTCCGACTCCGGGCAAACCTCCGGAACGCACGCGCGCGGTCAACGTTTGCCCTCGATCACGATCACGCCCTGGAGCGTAGAGAGCAACGAACCACAAAGGAGCGAGAAATGCGCAAAGCCATTGTTGTGGGTATTGCACAGCCATCGCTTTTGGCATGTTGGGCGGAGCGGCCATCGCACAGACCAAGTCCCCCTCGTCCACCGACGCCATGAAGATGAGCCAGGCCGAATGCGCCGCGCTTTGGAACCGCGTGGACAGCGATAAAGCCGGCAACCTGAGCGAAAGCCGGGCGAAGGCCTACGTGACCGACTTCAAGGCGCTCGATACCAATGGCGACAAAGAAGTTGTCACAATCGGAGTTCCAAGCCGGCTGCGACAAGGGCTTGGTGCACAGCACGGCCTCGACCGGTGCCGGCACTGGCAGCATGGCTCCCGGTGGCAGCACCGCCCCGGGCGCGACCAATCCCACGCCAAAGAAGTAGTGGGTCGTCCTTAGCTGAGGTAAGGGAACGCGCGGCACCGATTCAACCCGGCCGCCGCGCGCTTTCGTATGCTGGCGTCGGCCCGGATCCATGTGCTGGCGCCGGCACGATCATTCCTCGATGAAGGATCGCAGCCTCTCGAGTGCCTGGTCCCACTGCTCCGAGACGCGCAGGAGATAGGCTTGCGCCTGGTTGAGCGGCTCGGGTCGCAGTTGAAAACGGCTCTCCGCGTCCGACGCGCTCGCTCGCGACGATGCCTGCCGCTTCCAGCACGCGCAAATGCTTGCTAATCGCCTGCCGCGTCAGGCGTGAACCTTGCGCAGAGCTGGGCGATCGAACGCGACGATCCGCCCACCAACGTTCCGATGAGCGCGAGACGGGTCGCATCGCCGAGGGCCGCAAAAATCGAGGCGCGGTCCTCAAGTTCGGCAGGCTCGACATGGTGCGTGATGTTTTTTGATCTGCTCGCTCCAGCCCGCATCGTTCATGCGGTATGCCTCGAAGCGGCGCTCCTTGGGGATGGCGGCAAAACCGGATTCGGTATGACGATGAGCAGGCTGCCCGTCGCGCAGGCCTCGAGCCTGAATTCGACGAGCGTGGTCGGCTCCTGGCTATAATCGATTGCAGGATCGACGGCATAGGGATGCCAGGTGAAGGAGAAGAGACGTTCAAGCTCCATTGTTTGCACCGTCACCTCCCACGTCACATGCTCATAGCCGGGATAGGTGATTTGACCTCGTGAGACCCGACCCGGCTGGAATGGCTCCACGTAAGCTTGACGCCGAACCATTGCCCAAACTCCCGATGGTCCGTCAGCGCGCGCAGACGCCGCGAAACCGAGGCCTTCAGGTCAATTCGCTTCTCGATCCGATCATCCATAGGCAACCTCCTGGTTGCGGATCACCTTTGGGGCGGCCAGGGGCAAATATGCAACCCTCTTGTTGCACATTTTTGCCAGGCCGGGAGCACCTGGCCTCCGTCTCTTGCCGGGGTCGGCGCGCTGCAGGTGCGAAGCTGACCGGCGTGCGCCGGTGCCGCGGGCGATGCAAATCGGGCCGAAGTCTGCCTATATGCGATGCACGACTTTGGTCGAAATCGATAGAGGGAGCCCATGCCTCGCCTTGGCATTGCGTTCGCCAGTCCTGTCCGTTCTGGCGCTCTTCACGGCCGATCTGGCCGCGGCCGCGTCGGCGAGCGGCGTGGCAGCTGCGCAGCGCGCACGTTCACGCCGCCGCCGACCACCAACACTGCGCCAAAGACTGCGGCCCCCATCGATAAATCGATCACCAACCCGGCGACCTCGCCGACAGCGGCGAGCCAGACCGGCGTCGGCGCGCCCGCCTCGCTTTGGTGGCCTGCGCGGCCTCCTCCTCCGGTGGCTTGATCGCTGCAGGTCTCGCCGGCATCTTTGGCGTGCAGGGCGTTGGCGAGCGTGCTGGGCTTTTGTGTTGCAAATGCTGCTCATCGCCGGCGTCGTCTGGTTTGGCATTCGCTTATTTCCGCAGCCGGCGCACGGGCCATGCCAGTCTTCGCCCCGGGCGGCCGGGGGCATGAGGTCCCCATTCCGCGGGCCAGACACCCCCCTTGGCGCCAACGGCGGTGCCCCTATGGCCGCCGCCACCGCTACCGGCACTTAAGATTTCCCAGCAGGATCTCGATGCCTTTGAGCGGATACTTGGGGACATTCAGACCGCCTATAGCCATGAGGGACACGCAAAGACTGGGCGACATGACGACGCCGGAAATGCTCTCCTACTTCAGCCAGGAACTGGCGGGACAACGACCCGCCGGGGCCTGCGCAGCACGAGGTATCGGGCGTCACGCTTCTACAGGGCGACCTGTCGGAGGCATGGCGCGAGCCGGGCTCCGATTACGCCACCGTCGCCAGTAGCGCTACGCCCTGCGCGACAGCCTCATCGACCGTGCCAGCGGGCGCGTCGTTTCGGGTGATCCGGGTCGCGACGAGGAGGTTACGGAACTGTGGACCTTCCGACGCGATGATCGCGATTCCGTGACGCCGGCTGGCAACTCGTCCGCCATCCAACAGGCCCGACAACTGGCCTGACAAGTCGACCTGGGCTGGCCTCACATCATGCCGAGCAGCTTGGGCAGCCATAGCGAGATCTGCGGCACGTAGGTCACGACCACCAGGAAGCACAGCATCGTCAATAGCCAGGGCCACACGGCAATGGTGAGCTCGGTAATGCCCATCTTGGCGATACCGGAGGCGACGTAGAGGTTGAGCCCCACCGGCGGGTGGCAAAGGCCGACCTCCATGTTCACGGTAATCAAGATGCCGAAGTGGATTGGATCGATCCCGAGCTTCATCGCCACCGGGAATAGGATGGGCGCCATGATGACGATGATGGAGGACGGCTCCATCACATTGCCGGCGAGCAACAGCAGAGACGTTGACGATCAGCAGGAAGCCGACCCAGCCGAGGCCCTGACCGGTAATCCAGTTGGCGAGAGCTTGCGGGATGTTCTCGTGCGTCATCAGGAAGGAGAACAGCACCGCATTGGTGATGATGTAGAGCAGCATCGCACTCAGATTGGCTGAGGCGAGCAGCACGCCCGGGACTTCCCTCAGACTCAGGTCGCGGTAGACGAAGACGGCGATGACGAAGGCGTAGACCGCGCTCATCGCCGCCGCCTCGGTGGGCGTGAAAATGCCGCCGTAAATGCCGCCGATGACGATGACGATCAGCAGCAGACCCCAGAAGGCGTCGAGAAAGGCCTTAAAGCGAGCGCGCTCCAGCTCGCCTTGGGCAACGCGTGGATAGTTGTTCTTGCGTGCAATGCGCCAGGTCGTCAGGCCGAGCAGCGTCGCCAGCATCAGGCCCGGCACGATGCCGGCGATAAAAAGCTTGCCGACCGAGGCTGTTGGTGGCGACGGCGTAAATGACCATCGGTATCGACGGCGGAATGAGAATACCGAGCGAGCCCGAGGTGGTGATGACGCCGGCGCCGAAGCGGTTCGGAAAGCCATGCCGCACCATGGCCGGCATGAGAATCGAACCGATGGCCACAACCGTTGCCGGGCTCGAGCCCGACACGGCGGCAAACAGCGCGCAGGCGACGACGCCGGCCAGCGCCAAGACCGCCGTACCAGTGGCCGACCATCGCGGTAGCGAAGGTGATCATGCGTCGCGCCACGCCGCCGTGCGTGAGAAAGTTGCCAGCCAGGATGAAGAACGGGATCGCCATGATTTCGAAGTTTTCGATGCCCGTGAATAGTTTCAGCGCCACCGCTTCGATCGGCACCTGGGTCAGCGTGAACAGGAAGGTGAGCACGCTGAGACCGAGCGCGATTGACACCGGCATGCCGGTGACCATCAAGGCAAACAGCAGTGTGAAGATCAGCGTGCCGCGCGCTGCCGGTCCGAGATCGACGAGGCCGTACTTGCCGGCGAAGCACAGCGCCACCAGCAGGATCGGCACGGCGATCAGAAGCTGGGCAATGGTGCGGCCGCGCTGCGGATCGGGCCCGCTGGCCTGGATGGCACCGGAGACGGTCATGTCGGGATTGCCGCCGATTTGCTCTCCGCCTCGAGGCCTTTGACCTCCGCGTGGTCGTGCACAGGCAGCTCGCCGCTATGGGCGTAGGCCCAGGCCACCTGCAGGAAGCGGAAACACATCAGGTAGGACCCCAGCGGCACACATAGGTAGACGATCCACATCGGCACCTCGAGGTCCTGCGATGCTTGGCCGATTCCGCCAATGTGCCAAACCAGGTAGGCCCCCAGCGATCCGACCACGCCGGTGAACAGCGCACCGCACAGCAATCCGAATAGCACCACCTTACGCCGCCGCTCGACGCCCAGCATGTTGACGAAGACGTCGACGCCAACGTGAATGCCGGTGCGCACGCCGTAGGCCAGCGCCGAACTTTGCCATCCACACGAACATATAAATGCACAGTTCCTGCGCCCAGGTGAAATCCCAGGTGCGCGCATAGGCGTAGAGCGCCGGCACCCCGGTGGCGTATCTTTGGATGATGGCGAGGAAGATGATGACGGTGGCCGCGGCCATGAGGACCGCAATCAGCACCTCCTCGAGCCGATTGAGAATGCGCATCGCCACCGGCGTCTTCACTCCTAGGCATAACGGCGCCGGGGACCATCGGCCTCCGGCGCGCTCGATCTTGCGACCGTTCGATCGCTATTGTGTCATGCCGGCTTGAAATCGACCACCTTGTAAAGCGCCTCGATGGTCTGCTTGCCGATGCGCTTCTCCATCTCCCTGTGCACGGGCAAAACGGCTTCCACCCAGGATTTGCGCTCCGCCGCAGTGAGCGAATAGACCTGCACCTTGCCGGTCTTCTTGATGTCCTCGAGGGCGTCCTCGTTCTCTTTTTTGCAATCGAGTCAAAATAGGCACTCGCCTCCGCCATGGCCTTGTCGAGGCTTGGCCGCACGTCGGCAGGGCAAACCGTCCCAGAATGCCTTGTTGGCCACCACCGCGTAGGAAAGATGCCCATGGTAGGAGACGGCGATGTACTTCACCACCTCGAAGAACTTCTGGGTCCAGAAATTCGACGGCACGTTCTCCAAGCCGTCGACCACGCCAGTTTGCAGGGCATGGTAAGACCTCGGAGAAGGCCATCACCTGCGGAATCGCGCCCCACGCCTTGGTGGTGGCGTCGAGCACCTTTGAGCCCTGGATGCGCAGCTTGAGGCCCTGGAAGTCCTTGACGTCGCGGATCTGGCGGTTGGCGCCCATGACGTGGAAGCCGTTGTCCCAGTAGGCGAGACCCTTCACGCTCTTGCTTTCGAGCTTGGCGAACATCTGCTTGGCGAGCTCGCTCTTGGCAAACGCCCGAAACGCTGCCTCGTCGTGGAAAATGAAGGGAAGATCGAGCGCCTCGAATTCATTGAAGCCAAGGGGCCCAAACTTCGAGGTTGACGGCGCCAGCAACTGTACCGCCCCCAACTGCAAGCGCCTCCAACTCTTCCTTGTCCTTGTACAAGCGACGAGTTGGCGTAGACCTCGACCTTGACTTTGCCGCCGGTGTATTTCTCCGCCAGCTCCTTGAACTTCTCCGAGGCTTTGCCCTTCGGCGCATCGGTGGCCACCACGTGGCTAAACTTGATGACGATGGGAGCCTGCGCCGTGGCCGAAGGGATCCCGGTCGCCGCCGCGGCCGCCAGCGCGCTCGAACCCTTAAGCACCTCACGTCTGTTCATCTTGCGACCTCCTTACTCGCTTACTCGCTTTCACTTCGCCTGTCCATCCGGGAGGCATGTTGTCGCCGGTTATAGCGACCTGCGCCAGCCCTGACCACGATACCTTCGTTGCGTGAGCCTGGCCCGGCGTTGCCTGGCACGGCTGCGCCAGCAGCCGGCCCGCCCACGCAGCGCCGCGCCTCCACCTCCCACAGCGCGGCTGTCGCCGCCAGCGGGACACCAAGCGATGGGCGGCTACGGCAGGGCAACCGCCTACACCTCGATGCTGCCTGCGGCCACGCGCACCGCATGGCCGCCGATCCGAGACCGCGGTGAGCCTGCCACCCTCGACCGTGACGGACACATCGATCAGGCTCGGCCGCCCCATCTCGAAACCCTGCTCGATGGTGCGCTTGTGGGTGCCGTCCGGCAGCTCGTCAAAGCGGTGCACGATGCCGGCAAACGCCGCCGCCGCCGAACCCGTGGCAGGATCCTCGGCAATGCCGTGGTGGGCGCAAACATACGGGCGTGAAACGCCGACGTCGTGTGCACGGTCTGGCGACAATAAAGAAAAGCCCCGGTGCGGCCGCCCATGGCCGCCTCCCAATGGCCGCTCGAGACCTGCGCCTTGCCGATGGCCTCAAGCGACGCCACCGGCAAGAACAGGAAGGCGTTGCCCGCCGAGTACCGGGTCGGGCGGTGGTTTTCGAAACCGATCTCCCGCCGGGATCAGCCCGACGGCTGCGGCGAGGCGGTCGACGGCTGGCGGGCTCCCAAGGTCTTCGGGCAGCCTGGGCGCGTCGAACTCCGCGAACGGTGCACTGCCTCGACGCATGCGCACACCGACGCGGACCAGGCCGATCTCTTCCTCGAGCACGACCAGGGCTTCGCTGCCCTCCTGCGCCGCCGGCAAGCGCAGCTGCGCCAACAGGCACGCGGTGCCCACCGTGGGATGCCCGGCAAAGGGCATCTCTGCCGCTGGGGTGAAAATGCGCACGCGCGCCGTGTGAGAGGCATGGCTCGGCTTCAGCACAAAAACCGTCTCGGACAAATTGAACTCGCGCGCGATGGTTTGCATGCGCTTGCCGTCGAGACCATCGGCGTCGAGCACCACGGCCAGAGGATTGCCGCCGAAGCGTTCGGTCGTGAAAACATCGAGAACGTGATAGTCGAGGGCGGCCATGCTCACGCTCATGCTTGCCAAGGAGCAGGCACATTGGCGTATTTCGCCGACACTTCCAAGACCATCCCGCCAGCGCGGCACGATCTCAATTTCGTTTCGCGATGTTGCAGCGGGATCAATTCTTCGCTGCATCTGCCGCTGCCACGTCATCGCCACGTCTGCGCCACGCTACGGTCACATGCGAGCGCACACTCGCGCACGCCTAACCACGTGCCAGCGTGTGTTTTTCACGGGGGTAAGGAGCAGTTGCGAGTTTTGCCGCAACCCAGGGACCGCAAGGGCGCGCAGTGCGCTCCTTCGCAGGGGCGGTGGTGATCGCCCGCAACACGACCGCCTCAATTGCCGGCGGAACCGTGACTGCTCCATTGCCGTTTTTGCACGCAGGAAAGAACAAGGGGGTACCATTGAAAAAACTGCGCTCTGTCGTGCTGGCCGCCATTGCCAGTGTCGGTCTTATTGACGTCGCCGCCGCCGCCGATCTCGGCGGGCCGCCGTCGCGCCGCGGGAGTTTGAAGGACGCTCCCGCGCCGGTCGTCTACGAACAGTCCTTCTCATGGAGCGGGCTTTATATTGGTGCCAATGTCGGCTACGGCTGGTCGAATGTGGACTGGCAGGACGGTTTTGGTCCGGCCAGTCATGACGGCAAAGGTTGGTTGGCCGGTGCTCAAATTGGCTACAACTTGCAGTCGGGCCAGTTCGTGTTCGGCGTCGAGGCGGATTGGTCAAGCACCTGGATCGATGGCGGCACGACCTGCTGCGGCCACGAGTTCAATTGGCTGGCCTCGGTGCGCGGCCGCGCCGGCATCGCCTTCAACGGCAACCGTACGTTGCTCTACGGTACGGGTGGCGCGGCCTGGGCCGACGTCGAGTATACCGCACCGGGCGCCACGGGCTTTTCCAACACGCATTTTGGCTGGGTCGCCGGCGGCGGTATCGAGCATATGCTCACCCAAAACCTGAGTGCCCGCGTCGAGTACCTGCACTACAGCTTCGACGATGCCACGGGAGCGGTCGGCGGCATCTCCACAACCGTCGAGCCGAATTTGGACACCGTCCGCTTCGGGCTCAACCTCAAGTTCTGAGCCGAGCGAGTGCACCGTTATGCCTAAAGGGGCGCCATCGGCGCCCCTTTAGCTTGTCGCGGCCCCGTTACAGACACCCGGTAATGGTGCTGCCGCACTTCACGTAGTTGATCTCATGCCACACGCAGCAGGGCTCTTCCGACTTGCATACCCAGGTTTTGACCTCGCCGCTGTATTTGAGCTTCACGCGGCAGACCTTCTCACCCTTGCTGGCCTTGGGAGTGGCCGCCGCGGTCTTGGTGCTCGATTGTTGGGCAAGCGAGCGATCGCCGGACCCCACAAGCAGTGCCAACCCCATCGCCATCGCAGCGGTCACCGCCATCACGCCTCGTTGCATGGAAGACCTCCTAGCGTCGCAAAAGAAAAGAGTCGTCTTCGCCGATACTGCCGCCTACGCGGCCGGCCGCCTAGAGCTTCCAGGCCGCAATGCAACGCTATTTCATGCGTTGCGAGTGGTTGGGCTGGCTATTGCGGTGCGCCGCTCGAGGTCATAGCCTGCTGGCAACCGATAAGGCAGCACCGCCTTGCCGTGGCGCCTGGAGGCAGCCCATGCGCAGCAGTCAGATCGAGGTCCGCCCGTTTCGGGCGCAATTGGTGCCGAGATCCACAATGTCGACGTCAGCCAGGACCTCGACGAGGCCACCATCTCCAGCATTCGCCAGGCCTTGCTCGACCACTGCGTCATTTTTTTCGTGACCAGATGCTTGATGGCGAACGCCACAAGGCCTTCACGCGCCGGTTCGGCAAGATCTTCGTCCATCCCAACTACCGGGGCATGCAGGCCGATCCCGAGATTGTCATGATCACGCGCGAGCCCGGCGACAAGCACATCGTCGGTGAGGACTGGCACGCGGACACGACCATGGTGGCCGAGCCGCCGATGGGGGCCATACTCTATGCCTTGGAAGTGCCCCCTTATGGCGGCGACACCCTCTTTGCCAACCAGTACCAAGCCTATGAGACCCTATCGGAGGGCATGAAGCGCATGCTGTCGCGCCTGAAGGCGGTGCACTCCGATCGCGACGTGGCGGGCCCTCGGGCCAACCGCAACGCGCAGCGGTCGACCAAAGTGCGCGAGGACGCGGACTGGCGCGAGACGGTCAGCGCGCATCCGGTGGTGGTCACGCATCCCGAAACCGGGCGCAAGCTGCTCTATGTGAACCGCTCCTACACGCAAGGCTTCGAGGGAATGTCGCCGGAGGAGAGCCGGCCGCTGCTCGACTATCTGCTGGAGCACGGCCACCGACCCGAATTCACCTGTCGCTTCCGCTGGGAGCGGGGATCGATCGCCTTTTGGGACAATCGCTGCTGCAAGCACCTCGCCATCCACGACGCCGGACCCTTCCGGCGCGTGATGCGCCGCACTCAGATCGGCGGCTCACGTCCCGTCCAGGCGGCACCGAGGCGGCGGCTCGTCGGCGCCGGCGGCCAAAAGCGAAGGAGATGGGCATGACCATCGTGCTGCAAGAGACGCTGCGCGCCCCCTTCTATGCCCCTTTCTATGCGGCGCTTGCCCTCGGGGCCTACCGGCAAGAGGGCATCGAGGTTCGGCTTGTCACGGCGCCGGCGCCCTCCGCGGCCGCGCGCGGCCTTGCCGACGGCAGCGCCGACGTGGCCTGGGGCGGGCCGATGCGCGTGCTGCATACCTACGACAATCACCCCGATTGCGACCTTGTCTGTTTCTGCGAGGTCGTCACCCGCGACCCGTTTTTTCTTGCTCGGCCGCCAGGCAAAGCCTGAGTTCCGGCTGCCCGACCTCGCGGGGTTGCGCCTGGCCACGGTCAGCGAGGTGCCGACGCCCTGGATGTGCTTGCAGGAGGACCTGCGCCGGGCCGGGCTCGACCCGGCACGGCTTGACCGGGTCAGCGATCGATCGATGTCGGAGAACTCGCAAGCCCTACGGCGCGGCGAAGTCGACGTCGTGCAGCTGTTTCAGCCCTTTGTCGAGGCCCTGCTCGAAGACGGCGCGGGACACATCTGGTCGGCCGCCGCCGACCGGGGGCCCACCTCTATACGACGCTGTATGCACCCCGACGGCTGCTGGCGACGCGGCGCAAGGCGGTGTGAAGGCATGGTGCGCGCCATCTATCGCACCTTAAAGTGGGTCCACGCCGGCGACGGTAGGCGGCTCGCGGCCGCCATCGCCGACTACTTTCCCGAGCTGCCCCAAGCGCGCCTCGCCAAGGCGCTCGACCGCTACCTATCTTTGGGCATTTAGGGTCGCGATCCGCGCCTGCCGCGGTCGGGCTTCGAGCGTCTGCGCGCCGGCCTCATTTCAGGCGGCCTGATCTCGACGGGCGCCGCTTACGAGCGCCTCGTCGACAACAGCCTGGCCGCAAGCGTCCTGCAGCAGGATCCACCGCCGCTCACGAGCTGACGGCCACCCCGAAGCCACCTGGGTGCGCCTTTGCGTTGCGGGCAACCGCGCCCATGCCGCGCGCCCGCTCCGGATCAGCGCTTGCTGATCACGATCTCCAGATATTCGCTGGGCAGCACCATGCTACCGTCGCCGGCACGGTTCATGGTCCCGACCAAGGCGAGGAGATCGCGCCGCAAGCCCTGCTGCCCTGCCCCGTCGAGTGCGGCGAAAGCCTTCAGCATCGGGCCATAGTAGGTCTTGAACACATCAAGGAAGTGCTCCGGCGAGCGGTAGCGAAAGACGAAATGACGCGCCTCTGTCTCAAGCGAAGCGGCCCCCGCCCCGAACAATTCACTGAGGCGCGCCCGCGTGCCCCACAGGGCGGGCGACTTGGCCCCGGCGGGCGGCGGCAGGTACTTGCCCAAGGTTTTGAAAAGTTGGCCGATGAAGCCGTCCGGCGTCCAGTTGGCAAGGCCGATCTTGCCGCCGGCTTTGCACACGCGCACGAGTTCGGCGGCGGCCTGCTCCTGGTTGGGCGTGAACATGACGCCGAAGCTGGAGGTCACCACATCGAAACTGGCCGTGCCGAATGGCAATGCCTCCGCGTCCGCCTCCCGGAACTCGACCGACAGCCCCTCGGCCGCGGCGCGCATCCGGCCGCGCTCGAGCAGGCTTGCAACATAGTCGGTCGATACCACCTCGCACCAGCGGCGCGCCGCCGCCAGCGAGACGTTGCCGTTGCCGGCGGCGACGTCGAGCACTTTTTGACCCGCGCGCAGGTCGAGGGCTTCGCACAGGTCTTCACCCACGATCTGTAAGGTGGTGCCTACGACCGCATAGTCGCCGGAGGACCAGGCGCTCTGTTGGCGCGCCTTCAATTCCTTAAGGTTGATGGCCGCCGGCGGCGGTTTTGACCGATTGCGGTAGCTGCTGTAACCATGACCGTTCTCCGTTGCGCGGTAGTTGCCGTTTTTGCTTGCCTGGGCGTCACTTGCGGCCCATGAGCGTCGAGGTGGAACGTAGCGGCCACGCGTGGAGGCGAACGTGGGTGGCGGCGTGGAAAAGGGCGTGGAAAAAGGTCGCGAGCGTCGGTCGGGGAGCGCCTTGGGCCTCGAGGTGCGCCTGCTCGGACCGCTGACGATCCGCCGCCAGGGTCAAGAGCTGGCGCTGCCGGCCTCGCGCAAGGCCCGCGCGCTCATCGGCTATCTGTCGCTGGCCTCGCAGGCCATCCCACGCAGCCAGCTCTGCGAACTGCTGTGGGATGTGCCCAACGACCCGCGCGGCGAGCTGCGCTGGTGCCTGAGCAAGCTGCGCGGCATCCTCGACGCGCCCCAGTGCCCAAGGCTCGAAAGCCGCGGCGACAGCATCAGGCTCGACCTTGCCAATTGCTTCGTCGACGCGGTGGAGATCAGCCGGGCGACGCAAACAGGTATCGGGTCGCTATCCCCCGCACGCCTGCGCGAACTGTGCGCGCTCTTTAACGGGAATTGCTCGACGGCTTGAGGTCGACCGCAATCCCGGCTTCAACAGTTGGCTCACCGCCCAGCGGCGACGATTTCGCAGCTGCCATACGGCCTTGCTCGAACAGCTGGCGAAAAGCGCCAGCGGCGATGAGGTGTTCGTCTACCTCGAACAGTTGGCCGAGCTTGCACCCTTCGATCAACGCGTGCACGAAATGCTACTCAATGCTTTCGCCCGGCGCGGCCGTATCCGCGAGGGGAGGAACATCTGGCCGCCACCGCCCGCCTGTTCGAGGCGGAGGGGCTCGATTGTACACCCATTGCCAGCCTGTGGCGGGCCGCAAAAGCGCACCGCGAAGTTGCACCGCGCGCCGCGGTGACGGCCGCCGCCGCGCCCTCGCCCCCGGGGCAACCGGCCTCCAGCCTCACCCCCCAGGCGCGCCTCGATCGCCGTGATGCCGTTTGCCGCCCCCGACATCGCCAGCGCTCTGGGCCATGGCGGCCCCGCCGGCGGCTTGGCCTACGATGTGATCACGCGGCTTCGCCAAGCTGCGCAGCCTGTTCGTCATTGCGCAAGGCACGATGTTTGCGTTGAGCGAGCGCCGCATCGGACCGGAGGAGGCTGGCCGCATCCTCAACGTGGATTATATCGTCAGCGGCTCATTGCGACGCCAGGATAACCGGCTGCGCGTTAGCGTCGAGCTGGCCGGAGACGCGCAGCGCCCGCATCGTCTGGGCCGAAGTGTTCGATCAGAAGATCGATGACGCCTTTCGTGTCCTCGACGAGATCGGCAACAGGATCGTTGCCTCCATCGCCACCGAGGTCGAGACGATCGAGCGCAACCGCGCCATCCTGAAGCCACCCAATTCGCTCGATGCCTGGGAGGCCCATCATCGCGGCCTGTGGCACATGTATCGTTTCAACAAGGCCGACAACGATCTGGCCACGCACTTTTTCGCGACCGCGGTGCGCCTCGACCCAACGTTTGCGCGGGCCTATGCCGGCCTGTCCTTTACTCACTTCCAGAACGCCTTTCAGGGCTGGGCCAAGCGCGAAGCGGAGATCGAGCAGGCCTTCGAGGCCGCCGGGCAAAGCCTGATGGCCGATGACCGCGATCCCGCCGCGCACTGGGCGATGGGGCGTGCGCTCTGGTTGTATGGGCGCCGGGACCAGTCCCTCACCGAACTGGAACGGGCGATCGACCTCAGTCCAAATTTTGCGCTGGGCCACTATACCCTGGCCTTCGTCCACGCGCAGGGCGGAGACCCGCGCGCTGCCGTCACCTTCTCCGATCAATCGCGCCACTTGAGCCCGTTCGATCCCATGCTGTTTGCCATGTTCGGCTCGCGTGCGATGGGCCTTGTGCGCCTTCAACGCAGTTCGAGGAAGCCGCCGACTGGGGCCGTCAAAGCCGCGGCCCGCCCGAATGCGCACGAGCACATCCGTGCGATCGCGGCGTGTTGCTTGGCGCTGGCCGATCGGCGCGATGAAGCGCGCACCCTGCTTGCCTCGATCCGCCGGACGCGCCCCGACTACCGCGTCGACGATTTCCTTGCCGCCTTCCACTTCGAGCCCGACGCCGTGGCGCTTTACCGCAAGGCCGCCAAGCGCATCGGCATGTGATTAAGCGCGCGTTTGCGCTCGGGCCCGACGCCTCCACCGCCGCTGCCAACAGCGAGGCTGCCACGCCGGTCCGGCCTGCGCCAGGCGCCGGCCGCAGCAGGTCGACGCTTGCCGCAACGATTGGCTCGTTAGGCGTTTGCCGGCCTCACGCCTTGGCGCCATGCGCGCGCGCCCCGTGCTGGCGCTGCGGTGGGCGGCTTGCCGGCCCGGCCGTTGGCAGCGGCGCAAAGGCCTGCTTTCATAGGCGGCATGGCGCAACGCCTCAAGTGTTGGGAGAGAAACGTGCAGCAGGCCCTATCCGGTATCCGAGTGATCGACATGACCCACAATCAAGCGGGACCCGCTTGCACGCAAATGCTGGGCTTCCTCGGGGCCGAGGTGATCAAGCTCGAGGAACCCAAGGGCGGCGACGTCGCCCGCAGCAACATGCGCGATGCCGCCGGCGGCGACAGCTTGTTCTTCCTGCTCCTCAACGCCAACAAGCAGAGCCTGACCCTCAACCTGAAGATCGGCGCGAGGAAAAGAGCTGTTCGAGCAGGTGATTGCCAACTCCGATGTCCTGGTGGAGAACTTCGGTCCCGGTGCCCTCGATCGCCTCGGCGTCGGCTACGAGGCGCTATCGGCGATCAATCCGCGCCTCATCTATGCCACCATCAAGGGCTTCGGCACCTACGGTCCCTACAGCGACTTCAAGAGCTTCGAGCCCATCGCCCAGGCCATGGGCGGCGCCATGTGCGTGACCGGGGTCCCCGATGGCCCGCCGACCTACGTCTGGCCCTCGATCGGCGATTCCGGTACCGGCATGCACATGGCGATCGGCATTCTCGCCGCGCTTGCAGCAGCGGCATAGCACGGGCCGCGGCCAGCACGTGGAGGTCTCCATGCAGGACGCGGTCGTGAATATCTGCCGGGTCAGCCTGCGCGATCACCAACGTTTCGGTCACCCGCCACCGCGCACCGGCAACCAGCTCGGTCGCAACGTCCCCGGTACCACCTATGCTTGCGCCCCCGGTGGTCCCAACGACTACGTCTTCATCTACGCGCAACCGCAAATGTGGCCGGCCCTGCTCGGCGTCTTGCATAAGCCCGAACTAGCGGAAGACCCGCGTTTCAAAACGCTCGAGGCGCGCTGGGAAAATCGCGCGGCGCTCGATGCCATCGTTGCTGATTGGACCCGTCAGCGCGGCAAGCACGAGGTGATGCGGCTGCTGGGTGAAGCCGGCGTGCCTTGTGGCGCCTGCCAGGATACCGGCGAGGTCCTTGCCGACCCTCACCTCAAGGCGCGTGAGATGATCGTCGACGTCGACTACCCGCAGCGGGGCACCTATCAAACGGTCGGCTGCCCCGTCAAGCTGTCGGCCTCGCCCGTCAGCGGTCAGTCGCCCACCGCTACTCGGCGAGCACACCGATCACCTGCTGGCTAAGCTGTGCAGCGTGGCGCCGGCGGACCTGCCGGCCCTGCACGAGGAAGGTATTGCTTAACTTCCACCCGATCCCAGCTCATGGCTTGGCCTGCCGGGCCCGCGCCAGCAGCGCCTTGGCGCGTTCTACCACCGGCACATCGATCATCTTGCCCTCAAAGCTGACGGCGCCGACGCCGGCCGCCATGGCCGCATCGTAGGCGGCGATCAGGCGGCGCGCCCGCTCGAGCTCGGCGGCCGAGACCCCATACTCCTCGTTGAGGATCGGCAGTTGGCTCGGGTGCATGCAGGTTGCAGCGGCAAAGCCGAATTTGCGCGACCGGCGCACCACGGCGCGGAAGGCATTGAGGTCCTTGAAGTCGGCCACGGTACCCATGAAGCCAAGCGGCAGAATGCCGGCGGCGCGGGCGGCGATGATCACCGTCTGCTTCGGCATCTCCAGCGTCTCGCCGAGCGGCTCCATACCGACCGACCAGGCGAAGTCTTCCGCGCCTAACGACAGGGCCACCAACCGGGGCGTCGCTCCGGCGATCTCGCGCGCCCGAAAATACCCCCGCCGTCTCGATCAGCGCCACCAGCTTGGTATGGCCGAGGCGGAGGCCGCGCCGAGGCTCCAGCAGGTCGAGCATCTCGGCAATGACCTGCAAGTGCTCGGGGCTCTGCACCTTTGGGCACATCAGCGCCGTGACCGCAGGACATACCGCGGCCTCGATGTCGCGGAAAGCGTGATGCCAGGGTCGATTGATCCGTACCAAAACTTCGGCGCCAGCTTTGCCGACCGCGCTGGCCGCGGCTGGGATCAGCTCGCGGCCGCGCTGCTTGCCTCCTTCCGGCACGCTGTCCTCGAGATCAAGGATGATGGCGTCGGCACCGCGCGTGTGTGCGGTGGCGACAAACTTTTCCCGCGTGATCGGAACGAACAACAGCGAACGCCAGTTCGGCAGATCGGTGAGCGGCATCGACATCATACAATCCCTCTCAGAGTGCAGGCGGGCAAGGTCATCCGCGGCGATGCCGATGCGGGCCAAGATCTCCGGCGTATGCTCGCCCAGCTTGGGGGCGGGGCGGCGCAGCGCACCCGGCGTCGCCGACAGACGCGGCAGCACGTTGTGCATGGTTAAGCTGCCGAGTTCCGCATCCGGGACCTCGACAACCACCTGGCGCTCCTGAACGTGGCGATCGGCGATGAACTGATCGATGTCGTAGACGGGAGCCGCGGTAACCTCGGCGGCCTCGAACACGGCCAGGCACTCGACGAGATCACGACCGGCGATGAACTCGCGGATCGGCCGCTCTGCTTCCTCGTTGTTGGCAAGTCGCGCGCTGTTGCTGGCAAACCGGGGATCTTTCGTCATCTCGGGGACACCCACGGCCGCATACAGCCTTTCCGCCATCGATTGCATCGAGCCCGAGATCGAAAGCCAGCGGCCGTCGCGGGTACGGTACACATTGCGCGGGCTCGTGATGTTTGAGCGGCTACCCTGTCGGCGCGGCACGACGCCGAAGGCCTTGAACGCGGCGGCATCCGAGCCCACTACCGAGTGCATTCGCTTCGAGCAGCGACAGGTCGATGACCTGACCGGCTCCACCCTTGCTCTCGATCTCGCGCAAGGCGAGCAAGGTGGCGTAGGCGCCGTAAAGGCCCGAGATCATGTCGGCGCAAGCGCCGTCGGCGGCAGCACCGGTGCGCGATCGGGGAAGCCCGTCTTGGCGGCGAAACCCGACAGGCCCTCCACCAGCGTTCCGAAGCCGGGCTTCTGGGCATAAGGTCCGGTCTGTCCCCAACCGGACACGCGCACGATGATGAGCCGCGGGTTGCGCGCGTGAAGCACGGCCGGAGCAAGCCCCATGCGTTCCAGCGTGCCCGGCCGATAGTTCTCGATCAAAACCTGGGCGCGCTCGATGAGATCGAGCAGCAGTTCCTTGCCCTGCGGTTTGCGCAGATTGAGCGTCAAACTCCAACTTGTTGCGGGCGTAGGCCTTCCAGAACAGCGAATGGCCTTCGACGCACCAGGCGCGCAAGGGGTCACCCTTGTCCGGATCCTCGACCTTGATCACCTCGGCGCCAAAATCGGCCAACTGCAGCGACACCATGTTGCCGGCGACGAGACGCGACAGGTCGAGCACCGTGATGCCGTCGAGGGGGCACGATGCGGTTGGTCGAAACGGCGTCATTGCGACTTCCCTCGACGGTTTGCACCTACCGGCAGCTGGCCGGCAGTTGGCCAGAGGCTAGCAGGATGGTAACGCCCAATAAAATGCCAACGCGTCGCGACGGCTTTGGGCGGCGTTCGGCACCGGCGGCCACGACAAGTTTCGGCCGCTGAAGCTCAGTAGAGGTCCATCAGCCTGGCATTGTCCGCCAGCTCGGCCGGCAATGCCTCTAGGATGATGGCACCCGCCTTCATCACCGCAACACGATCGCAAATCTTGAGGGCCTCGCGGACGTTCTGCTCGCTGAGCAGGATGCTCATGGCGTGCTGGCGCTGCAGCGTGCAGATCGGTTGCAGCAAGTCCTGGAACAGTTTGGGGGCAAGCCCGATCGAGGGCTCATCCATGAGCAGACAGCGCGGCCGGGCCAGGAGGGCGCGCCCGATCGACACCATCTGCTGTTGGTCCCCAGAGACGCATGCGGTTCCCCCAGTGGGGATTTTGCAAGTGTTGTTTGAGAGGCCTCGTGGATGGCGGCGATGAAAGCATACCGGTTCCCGACTGGCAACGTGGCGCCTGCGGCACTCCGCTGGCGTCTGGCATGCCGGAATCGGACTGGCGATCGCGGAGTTTTTGTGATCGGCGGTGCTGACGCCGGTAGCCCCCGCCAGATGCCTCGGCGGGCGCGCCTCTCCTTAAAGCTCTGGGGGCACGCAACCGGCCGGCGGCGGATGTCGCGGCCGGCCGCGTGCACCTCGCAGGAATCGCTAGTTTTTGCTCTTATCGACCAGCGCGCGTTCCTTGATCCAAGGCATCATGGCGCGCAGCTTGGCACCCACGTCCTCGATTGGATGGGCATCGTTGTTGCGCCGGGTCGCCTTGAAGCGTGGCAGCCCAGAGCGAAATTCTTGCATCCACATGGAGGTGAACTGGCCCGACTGGATGTCGCGGAGAATGCGCTTCATCTCGGCTTTGGTTGCATCGGTAATGACGCGCGGGCCCGACACGTACTCGCCGAACTCGGCCGTGTTGGAGATCGAATAGTTCATGTTGGCGATGCCGCCCTCATAGATGAGATCGACAATCAGCTTCACCTCGTGCAGGCACTCGAAGTAGGCCATTTCCGGTGCGTAGCCCGCTTCCACCAATGTCTCATAGCCTGCGCGGATCAGCTCCACCAAACCGCCGCACAGCACCGCCTGCTCGCCGAACAGATCGGTCTCGCATTCCTCCTTGAAGCTCGTCTCGATGATCCCGGCGCGGCCGCCGCCGATGGCCGCGCCGTAGGAGAGAAGCAGATCATGCGCATTGCCGCTCTTGTCCTGGTGGATCGCTAACAGGCACGGCACCCCGGCGCCGCGCTGGTATTCCGAGCGCACGGTATGACCCGGCCCCTTCGGCGCAATCATGCCGACATCGAGATCGGCGCGGGGCTCGATCAAGTTGAAATGCACGTTGAGCCCGTGCGCGAACATCAAGGCCGCACCATCCTTCATATTGTCGCGCAAGTGGTCCCTATAGATGTCGGCCTGCAGCTCGTCGGGCGTGAGCATCATCATCACGTCGGCCCACTTGGCGGCCTCGGCCACCTCCATCACCTTGAGTTTCTCGGCCTCGGCCTTCTTTACGCCCGCGGAGGTCTTGCGTAGGGCAATGGCGACATTCTTGACGCCGCTGTCACGCAGATTGAGGGCATGGGCGTGTCCCTGACTGCCATAGCCGATAACGGCGACCTTTTTGCCCTTGATGAGGTTGATGTCGGCATCCGATCATAGTAGACGCGCATGGGTTTACTCCCCGGACTGGCTTGACTGGCAGACTTGCGGAAATTCTCTTCCCTGCTAGCGGCTTTGGGCGCTGCCGTGCAAGCGCAAAAGCGCCGCGCGGGCCACCTCGGGTGGGCCGCCAAGCTCGGCCATGGAGGGCCGGCAGGCTATGAACGCGGGTTGCCCCTCCGCCCAGGCGGCCAGCCGGTCCAAGGCCGGATAGCGGCCAACCGGCGCTGCCTCCGGCACATAAAGCCGAATAAAACCCAGCATGGTGGCAACACTGATCAGCGGTTGCAGCAGCCCTTGCGCCGGCCAAATTTGGGGTGCCAAGCGATGGTCGAGGGCGCCAAAGGCCAGCCTCGATTTGGTCGCGGTAGCGCCCGATCCAACCGAGGTCGAGCTTGCTGGCCTCGCGCCGGCTTTCGTAGACGCTGGCTACCGTCTTGTCGCAAATGCCGGTGGCCAGCGCGACCGTCTTCAAGGCGTCGCGGCGCGCCGCTCCCGCCGCCGGTAGCAATGCTCGCCGCGGGCCGACGCGCTCGTCGAGATGATCGAGGATTGCCGCACTATCAATCAGCCACTCTCCATCCTCGATGAGGAGGGCCGGCACGCGCCCAGCGGGTTGCGCGAGCGCAAGGCCTCGGCATCGGCAAAGACCGGAAAGCGGCTGGCGCTCGAAGGCCAGCTCCAAGACGGTGAGCGAGATCGCCACGCGTCGCACGAAGGGTGAGTCATATTGCCCGACCAAGCTCAGCATCCAATTAACCCTCCAGCTGCGATGGCCGCGCGGCCGGAACTGCCGCCGGCCTGGAGATCGACGGCCCGTCTCCCGTGCAAGACCGCAAAGTCGCGCGGTCGGCCCGCACTGGTCGGATCGTCGCGAAAGGCACAAGTGTGGTGCGCAAAAAGTCGGCGCCGTACGCTGGGCGCCAGCAGCAGCCGCACGGCACGGCCGCTCCCACCCCACGCGCTGGCGCCGGTCGGGGTGGATTGGCTTCCGGGAGAGCGCGAAGGCGACTACAATAGCCATTGGTGTGAGTGGATCGGTCGCGTTCGACAGGAGGGCGTGAAAGATGCCGCACAAAAGCGCGATCGTTTGCTCGAGGAAACCCGATTGTCCATGCCAGGAGTTTGACCATGCAGCGACGCTTAGCGACACACATCTTCCCCTTTGCGATGGCAACCCTGGCGTTGCTTGTATCCGCCATCGAATTGGCGCCGCAGGCTACGGGCCAAACCGGTGACGGCTGGACGACGCTTTGCTCGACGACAAGACCATGGGCGATTGGAACAAGGTCGGCGAGAGCAACTGGCGCCACGAGGACGGCGCGGTGGTTGCCGACAAGAAGACCGGTCAGGACCCAGCCTATCTCGTCAGCAAGGCCTCTTATAAGGATTTTCAGCTTCACGTCGAATTCTGGGCGAGCGACGATGCCAACAGCGGCGTCTTCCTGCGCTGCCAGGACCCCAGCAAGCTCGCGGATAGGTCCTGCTATGAGGTCAGACATCTTCGACCAGCGCAAGGACCCCACCTACGGCACGGGCGGGATCGTTAACTTCTCCGAGGTGAACCCGATGCCAAAGGCCGGCGGCAAAGTGGAACACCTTCGAGATCACCGCCAAAGGCCGGCAAATCACGGTCCTCATGAACGGCCAGAAGACGGTCGAATTGCACAACGGCCTGTTCGTCGAAGGGCCGTTGGGCCTGCAGCACGGGGCAGGTGTGATCAAGTTTCGCAAGGTGGCGATCAAGCCGCTCTAGCCGAAACCGAAGCTGCCGCCTCGCCGCCCAACGGCAATCACACCGAGGACGCAGCGGCCTCCGTTCGCCAGCGGGCGCCCGGTGCGACGGGCTGCTTCGCAAGGCAGCGGGCCGCCCGGCAACGACCAACGGCCTCACCTCCCGATATTGTTCAGGAGCGTTCAGTGGGCGTTTGTGTGGGCGGGCGCAACCGGACCGAGCCTCCTTCAGAGCCTCATTGGCCGGCGCTGATCCCCGCCTCGCGGATCAAGCTTGGTCCAGCGCTGCACGTCGCGCCTGATCAGCGCCTCGGTCTCGGGCGGCGACAGGGTGAGCAACCGGCCGCCGGTCTTGGCAAATAGTGCGGCCACCTCGGCAGCGAGGACCTTGGCCAGCTCGGCGCGTAGTCGCGCCAGCGCGTTAGCGCAGGCACGGCCGCCGGCGCGAACAGGCCAAACCAGCTTTCCATATCGAGCGCCGCCACGCCCGTCTCCGCGACGCTTGGCACCTCCGGATGCATGGGCTGGCGCTCCTTGGAGGAAGCTGCCAGAGCCCGCACGCTGCCGGCATCGACCTGGGCGCGTGCGGTGAGGAGATATCGAAAAAGAGATCGACGCGCCCACCCAGCACATCCTGGTAGGCGGCCTGCGCCCGCGATAGGTCACGTGGGTCAGCTTGATGCCGGCGAGCTGCGCCGTCACCGCCATGGCGATGTGCTGGCGGAGCCCCGTCCCGCCGATGCGTACGTGACCTGCTCGGGGTTGGCGCGGGCGAAAGCCACGAGTTCGTTCACGCCGGCGTGATGAATGCCCACGTGATCAGTAAAACTAACATGCAGCGCCCAGATCGCACCTTCGCCCTTCCTATCGATCGCGGCTGCTTTCGCGCGGCGTCGGAAACGAGTATGACCGCGCATTGACGTCGCGCACAACCCAGCCAGCCTCCAGCGGAACATGGCACTTTTCAAGCTTCGCATCGAGGCCGCCGATGCCGATGCCGGGCGAACCGCGGCGGGCCGCTTGGGCGAACTCGTCGCACCGGAGGCGCTCGCCGTCACGCTGTTCGAAGCCCGCCCGCCGCGTTTCACGGTCGAGGCCTACTGGGACACGCGGCCGCCGATGGCGATGCTGGCAAGGACGCTCGCCGATGTCGTCGGTCTCGGCACCCCATCGCTGGAAGCCGTCCCCGACCTCAACTGGGTGGCCTTGTCGCAAGCGGCCCTGCCGCCGATCGAGGCCGGCCGTTTGCTGGTGCACGGCAGCCACGACCGCGCGCGGTTCGCACTTACGGCACACCGCCATCGAGATCGACGCGGGCGAGGCGTTCGGCACCGGTCACAATCCGACCACGGCGGGTTGCCTGCTCGCACTCGATGCCCTGACCCGGCGCCGTCGCTTCCGCCGCGTCCTCGACCTGGGCTGCGGCACGGCGGTGCTCGCCATTGCCGCTGCGCGGCTGATGGCCGATGCCCAGGTATTCGCGGTGGACAATGATCCGATCGCCACCGAGGTCGCACGCGCCAACGCGCGCCTCAACCGAACGGGTCGCCGCCTCACCATTCTCACGGCCACCGGGTCTCGCGCACCCGAGGTTGCGGCGCGCTCAGCCCTTCGATCTCGTGCTCGCCAATATTTTGCCGCGTCCGCTGGTGCGGCTCGCCACGCCAATGCGCCGCGCCATTGCTGCGGGCGGTTTCGCCGTCCTCTCTGGCCTTTTGAACCATCAGGCGCGCGAGGTCGCGATGGCCTATCGCGCTGCCGGCTTTCGTCTTGCGGGCTGGGAGCGGCGCGCCGGCTGGTCCATCCTGACGCTGCAGCGCGCCTGAAGCCGCCGCGAGGCGTGGCTAGAGCGCCACCTCGATAAGGTAGGGTCCGCCGGAACGCAGGCCGGCGTTCAATCCCTTGATCAACTGTTCGCAGTCTTTGGCACCGGCGGCCTCCACCCCCATACCCCGGGCAGGTTGACCCAATCGAGGTCCGGGCGCCGGAGCGAAAGCATGTCCACGGCGCGCGGCCCTGGATTCTGGACGCCGACGTTTGCCAATTCACCACGCAAAATGTTGTAGCTGCCGTTGGCGAGGATCAGCACCGTAATGTCGAGCCCGTTCCGGGCCATCGTCCACAGCGCCTGCAGCGTGTACATGGCGCTGCCGTCGCCCTCCAGCGCGATCACCTTGCGCTCGGGACAGGCGATGGCCGCGCCGATCGCCACCGGCATGCCAAAGCCGATCGACCCGCCTCTGTTGTTGAGCCAATCGTGGGGCGGCGCACCGGCCGTCTCGGGAAAGAACTCGCGCCCCGTGCTGACGCTTTCGTCGACGACAATGGCGTTCTCCGGCAGCATGGCGCCAAGCGATCGAGGCGATGGCGGCGGGGTGATGGCGCCTGCCGGAACGCCGGCCGACGCGGCTGCGCCACGCCGGCCGGCGCCATCTCGATGGCCCCGAGGTCCAGCGCCAGCGCCTCACAGCGCCCCTTCGATGTCCTCGTCGAGGCCCGCCAGCATGCTGGACGGGCACCCTCGGCCATCAGCAGGCTAGGCTTGTCGGGATAGGCGAAAAACGCCACCGGTTGGCGGGCGCCGACCAGCACGAGGTTACCGGCCGCGCGCAGAACGGCGAGCGCCTTGTCGACAACATAGGGAATGCGCTCGACCTGAACGCGCCCCGCGCCGCGTTTCCAGCCGGGTGTTGGCGCCCTCCGTTAAAATGCCGCAGCCGGACTTGGCCGCGATCTTACCGGCCAATTCGAGGCAGCGCCGGCGCAGGGGCGGCGCCGCCCAGCAGCAGGGTGGCGCGCTCGCCGGAGCGCAGCATCGCCGCGGCCGCCTCGAGCGCGGCCTGCGAAACCTTCCGGACCGGCGTATCCGGCGCCGGCTCGGCGATGCCATCGGCCGCATTCCAGGCCGTATCCGCCGGCAAAATGAGGGTAGCAATCTGTCCGGGCGTCTGTCGCGCGGCCGCAATGGCCAGCGCGCCATCCCGGCAAGGCTCGCCGCATTGGGTGAGGTCTTCAGCCAATGCGACATCGGCGCGGCCAGGCCTTGATGTCCGAGGTCAGCGGGCGTCATGGGCAATGTGATAGGTGGCGTGCTCGCCGACGATGTTGACGATGCCGGAGTTGGCCTTCTTGGCGTTGTGCAGATTGGCAAGCCCGTTGGCGAGGCCCGGCCCCAAGTGCAATAAGGTCGAAGCCGGCTCGCCGAGCATGCGGTAGTAGCCATCGGCTGCGCCGGTGACGACGCCTTCGAATAGGCCCAGCACGCAGCGCATGCCTGGCACCTTGTCGAGGGCCGCAACGAAGTGCATTTCCGAGGTGCCCGGGTTGGTGAAGCAGACGTTCACGCCCCCGGCAAGCAGGGTGCGCACCAAACTTTCCGCCCCGTTCATGCTACCCATCGCCTTTAGCACTCCATCGCTGACATCGCCCTCGGAGGTCGTCTGCCGTTATTGCCCTGCCATTGAGGGCATCGACCCCGCGCGCCTCCGCTTGCGGCGGCCATATCATCGCTCCTGGCCGGCATGGAAGAAAAGAAAACACCGCGGTGGGCGAGATTTTGGTGGCGCGCGCGGCACGCTCGGCAAACGGCGCCGCCTAGAAGGGGCTCAGGCCGAAGCTGAAAGCCTGGGTCTTGTCGAAGGGCTGCTTGACGATCGGGTAGGCATAGTCCGCCCTCAACGCACCGAGCGGGAATCCCGAGGCGAGCCCGACGCCCACGGACGCGCGCGGCGCCGGCGAGTTGCCGGCAAGGCCCGGCAGCGATGCCGCGGTGCCTGTTGACGCCCCAGAGCGAGCCCGCATCGGCGAACACGGCGCCGCGCAGACCGAAATCCTCGGGGCACGGCCGGGGATCTGAACAAGAGCTCGGCGGTCGTCGCGAAATACATGCGCCCGCCCAGCGCGTCCTGGTTGGGGCTCAGGATGTCGCGCGGCCCGATGCCGGAGAAGGCAAAGCCGCGCACGCGTCTCGCCGCCCCGATAGAACAGGTCGAGGAGGCGCACATCCTGCCCGCCCCAGCCGCCGATCACGCCGCCCGTGACGCGACCCGCCGCCGTGATGGTCATCGGACACGGCGTAGTAGCCGCGGGCGTCTCCCACCGACGCGCAGATAGCGCACGTCGCCGCCGACGCCGGCCAGATCCTGGCGATAAGGTGTAGTAGACGCCTCGGTCGGTCGCCGCTTGTTGTCGCGCGTGTCGTAGGCCAGCGATGTAGCCGACGGAGGAGGTGTAGTAGGTGTTGGAAGTAGCGTTGGGAAGCCCGGGCACCGCCTCCTTGATAGCGGCGGAAGCATTGGCGCCGACGTCGTGAGATGGTGTTGCGCGAGAACGTGTAATTGACGCTGCCCGACCATTCGTCGCTGATCGGATAGCCAAGGCGCAGGTCGCCGCCGACCTTCTGGCTCTTGAACGACGACTGCGTGGTGTAGTCGGTATCCCTGTAGAAGACGTCGAAGCCGCCGGCGTAGTTGCTGCCGAACAAGCGCGGTTCGGTGAAGCCGAGTTCGGCCTGCAACCGCATGGCGCTGCCGGTCAGCTTTACGCGCAACGCTTGGCCGTTGCCGAAGAAGATTGCGTTCGCTCACCGCAGATGTCGCCGACGATGCCCTCCGAGGTCGAATAGCCCGACGCCGAAGGCGATGTTGCGCGTATCGTCCTCGATCACCTCCACCGTGATGACGACGCTGGTCCGGGCTCGAGCCCGATCTTTCGCTTCAGCGTGACCTTCTTGAAGAAGCCCAAGCGCCTGCACGCGCTTGCGGGCCGCGCTCGAGGATAAAGGCGTTGACCACGTCACCCTCGGCAAAGCGCAGCTCGCGGCGGATGACAAAGTCCTTGGTCTTGCGTGTTGCCGGCGACGTCGATGCGCTCGACATAAACCGCGCGTGCCCTCCTTCGACCTCGATGGCCATGGTGATGGTGGCGGCTTGCCTCATCACGCTTGGGCACAACGCGAACATTGGCGGCAGCATGCCCTGATCGCTCAGCGTCAGCGTCATGCGCTCGACGGACTTATCCACCTGCTCCGCGTTGTAGGTGGAGCCCGGCTTGATCGTGACGGAGGATTGCAGCGATGCCGTATCGACCTTGTCGATGCTCGATCTCGATCGTGGTCGGCCCGAACGCGTAGCGCTCGCCCTTCCTCGATCGTGAACGCGATCGCATAGCCGGTGCCCTGCTCGTTCTTGTTTGCGTCCGCGCGTCACCACGCGCACGTCGGGAAAGCCGTTCTTGAGGTAGAACTGCGCGCAGCAGATCCTGATCCTGCTCGATGCGCTCGGGATCGTAGAAGGCGGCCGTTTTCAGGATGTCGAACCAGCCCGATTGACTGGTGGTGATGACGTCGCGCAGCTGGCGATCGGTAAAACTTCGATTGCCGAGGAAGACGATATTGTCGACCTTGGTGACCTCGGCCTCCTTGACGGCAAACACGATCTCGACCTGCCCATCCGGACGCTTGCTGAGCTTTGGTTCGACCTCGGTCGCGAGCCTGCCCAGGCTGCGGTAATAGTCACGAAGCTTGAGGGCATCGGCGTGCGCCTTGGCCGCCGTGTAGCGGGCACGGGCCTTGAGCGCGATAAGCGGCTCGAGCTTGGCTTTGTCGGCATTGGCATTGCCTTGAAGCCAATGCTGGCGATCACCGGATTCTTCCGTGACGCTGATGACGAGCTTGCCGCCTTTACGATCGATGCGCACGTCGGAGAAAAAGCCCGGTGGCAAACAGCGCTTTAGGCTTCGTCGATCTGGGCGGGCGTAATCGTGCCGCCGTTGCCAGGGCGCAGGTGACTGCGGATCGAGGCGGCCTCGACGGTGCGGTTGCCCACCACCTCCACGGCGCTGATGCTATCGGCGGCAAAAGCCCCGCTCAGCGTGAGGGTGACGAGGGCCGCCACCGCAAGTACCACCCGGCTCTTCCGCGATCGGCAACGCACGCGAACTCCACGTCCCTTGAGTGTCCCAGGCGGCGCTTTACACCATCCCTCGAGGCCAACCTAAGCGTTTGATGTAGATTGCAATCTGGGCGGGATTGGGTAGGTGGCGAGGCCTTCGTGGGCGCTGCCCCTGATAAGCGGTGTCCTGAAGCCCCTCCCGGAGGCCCCGATGCGGCCTCTGGTGCGGTCTTCTGGCGCTCCCAGCTCCGCTTCCTGGCCGGAGCGCAGACCCGGCCGCGAGCCCCACGCACTCCGGGTGGCGGCTCAGGACCCCGCCTGGCTGTGGCGTTGCGTCTCAGGGGCGGCGCACGATCCCGGCCGGGGGCCACGCGCCCCTGCAAGCAGCACCGGCCGCCCAGCCGCCGTGTCAGCCGGCGTGTCAGCCGCGTGGACGGGCCATCAGGCCTTCCGACGGCCGGCCCCGGGGCAGGTCGGGGGCCGTCCCGCGCAAACCGCCCCTAGTGCCGCGGCTCAGGCGGGAGAGCGCACAGGCTGCACCTTTGTGCTTGTCGATCAAGCGGCCGACAAACCCCGGAGGCCTTCACCTCCGGCCACACACGAAGCTGCGCAGATAATCGGCCGCCGCGCTGGCTGCCGGCGCGCCGTTCCCACAGCCCCGCTGCACGGCCGTGAACTGGCCGTCGAGAATACGCGCGCCGGGCGGCTTTTTCCACATCCGACAACAGCCGCGGCCTGCAGGCCGGCGAGCGCGTCAGGCTTGTCGGCCAGCGAACTGCGCGTAGGCGCTGTCGAGCGTGTCCGACCGCACCAGTTGGGCGTGTCTTGATGTTGCGGTCGAGCCAGAGGCCATAGGCGCTGCGGCCGGTCACGGCGATGCGCACGCCGGCGCGATCGACGTCGGCGATCGCCTTCAGGGCGAGCCCGCCGGCACCAGATACGTTGCCTCGATCTCGACATAGGCCGGCAGTGAAGGCGATCTTCTCGGCGCGCTGCGGCTCGGCGCCGATCAGGCCGATATCCCAGGCGCCCGTGTCTGCCATGTCCGCCAGCTCGCCCGGCGTCTTGTAGGTGCACATATTTCACCGGCACGCCCAGCGCGACTGGCGATCTCGCGGGCCATATCCGGGCGCGACGCCCTCGGGATCGCCGGCCGTCCGCTCTTGCCCGTTACCAGCAGGAAATTCGACAGGTTGATGCCGCGCGCAGCATGCCCGTCGGCGCCAACTCGGCTTTGACTTGCTGCGACATGAGCGCTTCCTCCTGCTTGGCCGGGGCTGGATTGTGACGCGAGCCGCCTGCGGCAATGACAGCCCCGACGACTGGCTGCGATGACGGCAATCCATGTGATCACGGCCCTCCTCGCCACGGTCGAGCCGACGCTTTAGCCGCTGCCGGATCGGCAAAGGCCAGCGGCACCCGTCAGCCGCTGCCGCGGAGGTCTTTCGGCGGCGTCGCGCCGCCGGCCAAAACCCCAGCGCACGCCCGGTCCTGCTCGCGGCCGCCGCGACGGCAGCGTGTGCCGATCGCGGCGACCGCCACCATCCTCAGCCCTCCCGCTCCATCGCCAGTTCCGCTTCAAGGCTGGCGACGTCGCGGTTGATCGAGGGCAACCGCGCTAGCGTCCGGCCACCCAACCGATAGCGCACCAGGCAACTCGCCGCCGGGTCGCCAGCAATGTCGATGTCATCCCAACGCTCGGCGTGGCCGACATAGTTGATCGTCACGTCGTAGTGCTGGCTCCAGAAGAACGGCACCGGCATCGAATGGCTCCCGCCAGCCGAGCATGTTCTGCGCCGCCGCCTGGCCCTGCCGCTCGGCGACGACCCAGTGCTCCACGCGGATGCGCTCGCCGGAATGCGGATCGGGCCAGCGGGCGATGTCGCCGGCCGCGAACACGCCGGGAGCGCTCGTCTCGAGAGAACTCGTCGACACGACACGCCGCGGTCCATAGTGCAGACCCGCCTGCTCCGGCGAGGCGCGATCGGACGGCCTGACCCCGACGCCGGCCACGACGAGGTCCGCATCGGCGATCGTGCCGCCATCGCTCAGCACGACGTTTGCCGTTCATCGACGCGCTCGCGACCTTCGCGCAAGATGGAAGATTGACGCCGTGCTCGCTCGTGCACGCCGCGCATCGACCTCGCCGAGATCGGCGGCCGAGCACGCGCTCCATGCGGCTGCGTTTCCGGCGCCGACGACGTGCACCTCGAGCTCGCGTGCGCGGAGCGACGGCAGCCGACCTCGAGGCCGATGAAACTTGCCCTGATGACGAGCGCGCGCTTCGCCGACGCCGCGCGCGCGATGATCGCGTGTTGCAGTCGGCCAGCGAGGCTGCAACACGTGCACGTGGGGCAGGCTCGCACCGGGAATCGATAGCCGCACCGGCTCGGCACCCGTCGCCAACAGCAACCGGTCGTAAGGCAGCCCTGTCGCCCCGGCCAGCACCACCGCGCCCGGCGCCCAGATCGACGGCCGGTGAACATCGGCCTTGAGCGCAGGTGAATGCCAGCGCTCGGCGTAGTGGCCGTCGGGTCGCAACGGCTAGCCAGTCCTCGGGCGCCTGCCCGGCCAGATGGTCTTTCGACAGGTTCGGCCGATCGACGGGCGCAGCGTCGTCGAGGCGCTGAGCAAGCTAATGCCCCCTGGTAGTTGAGACGGCGCAGCATTTCGGCGGCCGCAAAGCCCCGCCGCCCGCCGCCCACGATGACGATGGTCGGGCGCTGTTGCGCCCGAGGCGGAGCTTCGGCCTCCGGCTGCGTCGCCTTCTGCGGTGCACAAAGAGCCGGCCATCGCGTTCTTCCACCAGCCAGCACCCTAACGGCGAAAACGCCGGGGCGTTGAGCGCCTCGCCGTTGGCGGATTAAAACAGGCATGATGCCATGGGCAGCGCACAGTGGCTGCGACCAGCGGCCATCGGCGGAGGGCCCCCGTAATGAGAGCACTTGGCGTCGACGGCAAAGATTTCATTGCCGCAGCGCGCCAGCAGAACGGCGTTGTCCTCGACGTGGCCCGCGAGCATGCGGCCGTCGCCGAGCTCCTCGCTGGCGATACCTTGTGTCAGGTCAGGCCCGGCCGGCTGCCCCTGTGCGGATCCCATGCTGACCTCCTGCGCGACGTCCCGCACACCGGCCAGATCGCTTGGCCGGGCTTGGGCACTTGGCAATCGCATAGATGCACCAGGCCATTGAAAGTGTTCCAAGTCCCCTAAGGCACAGGTCGAGCTGGGGCAATTGGAGCGTTGGCACATCCAATGTGACACAACCCCAACGCGAGAGGCGCAGGTCGATCTTATGAATGGGCTGGCAACAGACATGCAATCGCTAATACCCCGCCGTGGCGCCCGCGACCGCGGGACGGACGGCGCCGAGGGATCGTCCCACGCGTGCGGAGGCCGAACGGGCGGTTGAGATCCTCATTCGTTGGGCTGGCGACGACCCCAGCCGCGAAGGGCAAGGCTGCTCGAGACGCCGGCCCGGGGCGGTGCTGCGCCTATCAACAGTGGTTCGCCGGGCTACCACCAGGACCCCGCCGAGCATCTGCGGCGCACCTTCGAGGAGGTCGCCGGCTACGACGAGATGGTAGTGATGCGCGACATCGATTTTCAGTCGCATTGCGAACACCACATGGCGCCGATCAGCGGACGGGTTCCACATCGGCTACCTGCCACGCAACAAGGTGGTCGGCATTTCCAAGCTGGTGCGCCTTGTGCGGAGTCTTCGCCGGGCGCCTGCAGACCCGGAAAAGATGACGGCGCAAATTGCCGACACGCTCTATATAGCGTCTTGGCGCCACAAGGTGCGGCGGTGGTCGCGGAAGCTAGGCACGGCTGCATGACCAGCAGGGGCGTGCGGCAACCGAGCGCGACCCTGCTCACCAGCCGCATGCTGGGCGTCTTTCGCGACCGGCCGGAGACGCGCCCAGGAGTTCCTGGCGGCCCATCGACCTCGATCGGGCGAAGGCTAGCCGGTGCGGCGAGCCGCTGACGGGAGCACGGGCGTGGTTGGGAGAGGGCCATGCGGAGCTTACGCGCCACAGCGCCGGAGAATCTGGAAAGGCTCCGAAAACGCCGAGCTCGCCCGGCTCGCTGCGCCAACGCCACGGCGACAGCCTTCCGAAAACGTCTCATCAAGCAGCGCAACGACCCTCGCCTCTATCGGGTGGCGCGCTCCACCCCTTGACGGCAACGCCGAAGCCGCGGACGTCGTGCAGGTCTACCGCGTTGCCTTCGACCAGCTCGCGGAATTTCGCGCCAGAAGCCCGTCTTGCCACGTGGCTCCGCACGCATTGCCGTCAACGCAGCGCTGGGGCGGCCGCGCCGCCGACAGCCCAACCACGAGTTGTCGGTTCGCGACGCGCCTCCCCGAACCAACGCCCGGCACCCACATCCCCTTTCTCCCAGATGCCCACCCACACCGATCCCGAGCGCGGTGCCGCTTCAAGCAGATCCGCCAGCTCATCGAGCAGCCATCGA
>ERZ1370068.10831-contig-9495_pt1 | contig 49436 bp, 53 predicted proteins | sample MGYA00561227_ERZ1370068 | MGnify/ENA primary metagenome ERZ1370068 (study PRJEB38410, sample SAMEA6850437) | metagenome | study: Metagenomic assessment of the ecological functions of the soil: analysis of the soil microbiota associated with the... | reverse complement strand
CTGGCCGCATTCTTCCTCGAGCATCGAGGACGCGGTGCTGGCTGGGACCGGGCCGCTACAACAGCTCGGCCTCCTTCCAGGACCGCGTGCCTGTCCGCGAGGCGACGACCGTCGAGGTCACGCCGTCCGCGGTCTACCTGACCACCGGCGCCACCGACGTGTACCTCGAGACTGGCGAGGCGGCGCTGCTCACCGCGCTGAACCGACAGTGGCACGACCTCGTCACCGCCAAGCTCTACATCACCGGCGGTGTCGGCGGCCGGCATCTGAGCGAAGCGTTCGGGCCAGCAACGAGCTGCCGAACGACTCGCCTACTGCGAGACGTGCGGCGCTATCGCCGAGCGTCATGTGGAGCTGGCGCATGCTGCTGGCCACGGGCGAATCACGCTTCGGCGATCTCATCGAGCGCACGCCTACAACGCCGTGTCTCCGGCGTCTCGCCTCCGGCGGTGACCGATACTTCTACGTGAACCCGCTGGCCAACAACGGCGAGCCGAGCACCTGAGCCGCGGCGGGCTGCATCCGCAAGAGACTGGGCACCTGGTCGCGCTGTTGCCCGCCGAACGTCATGCGCCAGGCTGCGACGTTCGGCCACTACATCGCCACGCGCGACGGTGCGGGTCTGCAGATCCACCAGTACGCCTCGCGCGTATCACGGCCGATCTCGGCACGGGGCCGGCAATGGTGGTGCGGATGGAGCACCGCCTATCCGTGGGAGGGGCGGGGTGCGGCTTCGCGTCGAGCAGGCGCCGACCACGTCGCGGGCGTTGAGCTTCCAGGGTGCCCGCCTGGTGCGCGGCGGCGACGGCGCGCGTCAACGGACAACCGGCCTCGCCGGAGTCGAACGGCTATCTGCGCATCGGATCGCGCGTGGCAGAGCGGCGACGCTCATCGAGCTCGAGCTCCCCGATGGAACCGCGGCTCATCGAGGCGCATCCGTGGATCGAGTCGACGCGCGGCTGCGTGGCGATCGAGCGCGGCCTGCTCGTCTACTGCCTCGAGCAGGCCGATCACCTGGACACGAAGATCGCCGACCTCGAGATCGACACCACGGCGCCGCTCGAATCTGCGTGGGTCTCCGGTCGCCTCGAGGGCATCACGGTCGTCCGCGGCTCCGTGGGCCGGTCGACACCGCGCAGTGGAAGGACCGCCTCTATCGCCCGATCGGTCGCGGCTCGTCGGCGGCCCGCCGGCGCACGGCGCTCATGGCCATCCCGTATTACGCTGGGCGAACCGGGGCCCGGGCGCGATGCGCGTCTGGACTTCCGCAAAGCGCGGCTGCTCCCGCGTAGCGCCGCGCTCGCATCGCGCCGCGGCTTCGAGGAGCGCCGCCGGCACTAGGCGCGCGCCGGCGATCCGCGCCGACGCGTAGCGGGCATCACCTCGGTCGCGAAGAGCTCGATCGAGCGCATCGCGTCCGCGTGGGAGATGTCGCCCCACTGGAACGAGCACACGAAGTAGTTGGCGCCGGTCGCGACGTACTCGTCCATGTACTCGAGCACCGCGCCGCGGCGTGCCGGCCAGCGCCACGCCGCCGATGCGGTTGGGATGCGAGCCCTGCTTCACCTGATCGAAGCGCTCGAGCTCGGCGTCGATGTCCCGGCGCATCTCGCGCGTGGGCAGCCCGTCGGGGCGCTCGCCGACGAAGCCGAACGAGCCGTCCTTGGCCTGCATGAACTGGGTGAGCCCGCGCTTCTCCGCTTCGAGCCGGCGCGGCGCGGCGAGGTTCCAGCGGTACTTCTCCCACGCGGGCGCGGCGATCCGTATCGCGTCGGCGTCCGTCTCGGCGACCACCAGGTGCACCACCAGGCCGATCATCGGCTCGTGCGCCCTGCGCCGTCAGCGTGCCCGAGCCCTGATGCTCCTCCCACGCCGCCCGGTAGCGCGGGACCGCCACCGCGAGGCTCGTCGATCGAGCCGACGATGATCGTGTGCATCCCCTCCATCGCCGCCGTCACCGGATTGCGCATGTACCAGAGCGGCGGATACGGCTTCTGCAGCGGCCGCAGGTACATCGGCAGGTTCTCGAAGCTGTGGAAGTGGCCCGGCATAGCTGAGCTGATCGTGGCTGAGCCCTTCGCGAATGATCGCCAGGGTTTCCCGATAGCGCGCGTAGTTGGTCTCGGGGTCGGCTTCCTGGCCCCAGAAGAACGCTTCCATCACGCCGCCGCGCCCCACGCCGATCTCCAGCCGCCCCCGCTCAGGTTGTCGAGCATGCTGATCTCTTCGATCAGCCGGAGCGGATGGTGCAGCGGCAGCACGTAGACGCACGGGCCGAATCGCATGCGCGTCGTGCGCTGGGCCACGCTGCCGAGGAACACGTTCTGGCGAGGGCGCCAGGCTGTGGATCGCGGGCGTGTGGTGCTCGGCCAGGTGATACGCGTAGAAGCCGGCGCGGTCGAGGCGCTCGATCTGGACCAGCCGCTCGCGGTAGATCTGATCGAGTCGCTGTCCCGGCACCGGCTCGATGTGGTCGAACACTCCGAATCGCAGTGACATGGCGTCCCCCGTCCCGCAATCCTACAGGATTTTTCGCCTTCGGCTCCGCAGCGCGCTTCAGGGCCTCGGGCGACTGTGCGCGAGCGATGCCGAGCAGGCCGGTGAGCTGGTCCGAGGAAACCGGCTTGGTGAGATGGGCGTCGAAGCCGGCCTCGAAGCGAGCGGCGCTGGTCGTCGATCTGTCCGTACCCCGTGATCGCGACCAGGATCGGATTCGGTGCCGCGCCGGGCGCGGATGCGGCGTGCCACCTCGTATCCGTCCAGGCCGGGTAGGCCGATGTCGATGAGGACGATATCGGGCCGCATCGTCTCGTCACGATCCAGGCCGCTCGTGCCGTCGGCGGTCTCGGCCACCCGGTGACCCTCGTGCTCGAGCAGCGCGCGCAGGCTCTGTCGCGCGTCGTCGTTGTCCTCGATCAGCAGTATCGTCAGACGGTGGACAGCGTGCGGGGGCGGATGCGGGACCGGCCGGCGCGGACGCCTGGCGGCTGAGCGGCAGCGCGACCGTGAACTGGCTCCCGCGCCCCGGCCCGTCGCTGTGCGCCTCGACGCGACCGTGGTGGAGCTTCACGAGGCGGTGGACCAGCGTCAGGCCGATCCCCAGTCCGCCGGACGTGTGCGCGAGCGACTGATCGCCCTGGACGAAGAGGTCGAAGATGCGCGAGAGCATGTCCTCTGGGATCCCGACGCCCGTGTCGCTCACCCGCAGGACGACCTCGTCGCCCTCCTGGGCGACGACCACGCTGATGTGCCCGTCGGGCGGCGTGTACTTGGCGGCGTTGTTCAACACGTTGACGATGATCTGTTCGAGCCGCGCCGGGTCGGCCTCGACGTACAGCGGCCGCGGCGGCAGGGTCACCGACACGACGTGCCGCCGCTCGTCGACGAGTGGACGCGTCGCCTCCAGCGCGCGCTCGACGGCGTCGGCGATCGAGAGCACGACCGAGCGCAGACTCGACCCGGTCTCCGGGTGATGCGCGAAACGTCGAGGAGATCGTCGAGGAGGCGGGCGAGGCTGCGCGCCTGCCGCTCCACGATGCCGGCCGAGTGCTCGACGACGGTCGCCGGGATCCCGGGTCGGCGCAGCAGCGCGGCCGAGGTGACGATCGGAGCCAGCGGGTTGCGCAGCTCGTGCGCGAGCAGGGCGAGGAACTGGTCCTTGGCGTGGTTGGCCGCCTCCGCCTCGGCGCGCGCGGTCTGCTCTCGCGCGAACAGCTGCACGTTGCGCATCGCCAGGGCCGCCTGGTCGGCGAAGGCCTGGAGCAGGTCGATCTCGGCCTGCGAGAACGTACGGATCTCCGCGTGAGCCGTGGAGACCGCACCGATGACCTCGCCCTTGACCTGCAGCGGCACCGCGAGCACGGCGTGGTGGCCCGCGCCCGCCAGACCCCGCCGGAACTCCGGGGTGAGGACGACGCTCGGCTCGTCGAGGATATCGCGCGTCCACAGGGCGCGCTTCTCGATGACGGCGCGTCCCACGAGGCCAACGCCGGGAGGCAGGATGTAGCCGGGCTTGAAGTTCTCCAGCCACTTGCCCGCGATGGCCACACACGCGAGCGAGCCATCGGGGAGCAGCAGCCGGACCACCGAGGACTGCGCCTGAAACAGTGGCAGGATGCACTCGGCGATCCGCTCCGCCACCTCGCCGATGTCGAGCGACTCGGTGAGCCGGCGGGACACGCGCGCCAGCTCATCGGCGTGTCGCCGTAGCTGCTCGCGCTCCGCCTCGGCCTGCTTGAGATCGGCTGATGTCGTTGACGTGGGCCACGAAGCCGCGCACCCGGCCGTCCTCACCCACGTCGGGCACGTAGGTGGCCGCGCACGTAGCGTGGCTTGCCATCACGATAGGTCAGCTCGCTCTCGAAGGTGACGAGATGGCCGGCGAGCGCGGCTCCGCACGTGCGGTGCGACGGCCGCGTACGCCACGTCACCGAGGACGTCGCGGACGGTGCGCCCGACGAACTCCTTCACGGGGCGCCCGAACCAGTCCTGGTAGGCGAGGTTGTTGAAGCGGTAGCGTTCGTCGACGTCGACGTAGCCGATCAGGCCGGCACCGCCTCGATGATGAACTCGAGTCGTGTGTGGCTGGACATCGTGGAACCGCTGGTGAATCTTACCGTCAGTGGGCCGATCCTCAAATGCTCCCATCCCCCGCCTCGGTCGCTTGACAGCCCCGGAGCGTGGCGTAGCGTCGCGCCATTCTCGACGCGGGAGGATCGATCATGAGGATCGCCCGGAGCTTCGCATCTCTGGCCGCGGCGCTCGTGTCCTGCTGGCGGTCGCGCCGGTCGCCGACGCGCCGGTGTCGGCGCAGGGCAAGACGATCACGCTCTCGATGCTCGCCGGCTACAAGGAAGACGTGCTGCGCGCGAACCTGCCGGAGTTCGAGAAGAAGACGGGCATCAAGGTCGTGATCGACGCCGGCGCCGTTCGGCGACCTCTACAAGAAGCAGCTCCTCTCTGAGCACGGGCGGCCGGTACGACGTCCTGTTCATGGACGAGCCGTGGATTCCGCCGCTGTCGGAGTTTCTCCTGCCGCTCAACGAGCGGATGAAGACGCTCGACACGGCCGACTTCGTGCCGACGACCGTGGCGTCGGGCGCGTTCCAGGGCACGCAGTACGCGGTGCCGGTCGATCCCAACGTTCAGCTCCTCGTGTACCGCAAGGATCTCTTCGAGCAGAAGGGGCTGAAGCCTCCGGCCACGTGGGACGAGCTCCTGGCCGATGCCAAGGCTTTTCACGATCCCGCCAAGCAGCAGTACGGCATCGCGATCACGGCGAGCAGCGACATCCAGACCGCGCTCTACATGCTGCTGGCGATGTGGTCGTACGGCGCCGAGCTGGTCGACGGCGGCAAGGGCAGCCTGAACAGCGCGGCCGGCAAGAAGGGCGGCGAGGTCTTTCTGGAGCTCTTGAAGTACACGCCGCCCAACGTCAAGAGCTACAACTTCGCCGACGTGAACAAGGCGATCCAGCTCGGCCAGGCCGCGATGGCGATCCAGTGGGCGTCGGGCGCCAAGCCGATGGAAGACAAGACGCGCTCGAGCGTGGCCGGCAAGCTCGGGTACGCGCAGGTGCCGAAAGCGGTTCGGCAGACCCCGATGCGCGGCGTGTGGACGATCGGGCATCGCCAAGAACAGCGCGAACCAGGACGCGGCCTGGCAGTTCGCCACGTGGCTCTCCGGGCGCGAGTTCGGCCAGGCGGCGGTGACGTTTCCGAGCGCCACCTCCGCGATCCACAGCCCGCGCTTCTCCGTGCTCAAGGACCCCAGCACGAAGGCGGCGCTGCCGTATGCCGATACGCTGCTCGTGAGCTTACAAATCACGAAGGAGCGGCCGCGGCTGCGAGAGTACGCGGACATCCAGGAGAATCTCCGCGTCACGGCCGGCAGGCTGACCGCCGGCGAGCTGACGCTTCGAGGCCGCGCTGAAGGAGATCGACGCCGGGACGAACCGGATCCTCGGGAAGTAGCGGCGCGCCCGGCGATGGCCGGCGGCAGGGCAGGACGCTGGTTCCTGCTTCCGGGCCTGGTGTTCCTGTTCGCGATCGATCTGATCCCGCTCGCGCTATTCAGCGTGGATCAGCCTCTACAACTGGTGGCTGATCCGCCCGCGCGACATCCGATTCGTCGGGCTCGCCAACTACACGCGCTTCGCCGACGATCCCGAGTTCACGCGCGCCGTCGTCGTCACCACTTTCTTCACCGCGGGTGCCGTGCTGGTCGAGTTCCTGGCCGGCCTCGGGCTGGCGCTGCTCTTCGCTCAGCCGTTCAAGTTTCTCCGTCCGATCCGCGTCCTCCTGCTGCTGCCGCTCTTCGTCGTGCCTGTCGTCGGCGCCACGATGTGGCGCGTGATCTTCCATCCCGAGCTTGGCGTGCTGAACTACTACCTGGGCGCGGTCGGGCTCAGTCCCCTGCCCTGGCTCAGCGATCCGCGGCTGGCGCTCGTGTCGATCACGCTCGTCGACGCCTGGCGCACGATCCCGTTCATGTTCCTCGTGATGTACGCGGGCCTCGAGGTGCTCCCGGCCGAGCTCTTCGAGGCGGCGGCGGTGGACGGCGCGTCCGGCGTGGCAGAGCTTCCGGCACATCACGGTGCCGCTGCTCACCTACATCATGCTGCTGGCCGTCCTCATCCGCGGGATGGACGCCTTCCGCGAGTTCGACATCATCTTCGTGCTCACCGGCGGCGGGCCCGGCACCGCGACGCAGACCATGCAGATGCTGAACTACCGCGCGTTCGGCCTCGGCCACATGGGCGAGGCCAACGCGATCGGCATCGTGACCCTGATCATCGTGGCCGTGATGTGCTTCGTCCTGCTGCGCGCGATCTTGAGACCGCAGGGCGCGCGGAGCTGATGTGAAGCCGACCCGGCTGCGCGCGATCCTGACCGGTGTGGCGCTGGTACCCGTCCTGGCCTGGACGCTGTTCCCGATCTACTGGATCACCACCGCGTCCTTCAAGACCGAGCTCGCGCTCTACGCCAGGCCGCCGCAGTGGCTCTTCACGCCGATCCTCGACAACTACACGCGCGTGCTGAACAACATCCCGTTCCTTCAGTACTTGAAGAACAGCCTGGTGATCGCGATCGGGACCACGCTCGGAAGCCTCGTGCTCGGCACGCTCGTCGGCTATGGCTTCGCGCGCTTCCACTTCCGCGGCTCGGAAGCGGTGCGGTTCCTGGTCCTGGTGACGCGGATGGCGCCGCGCATGGTGCTCGTGGTGCCGTACTACTTGATGATGCAGCGGCTCGGCTTGCTCGACACGTACACGGGCCTCCTGGTGGCGTATGTCTCGTTCGCGCTGCCGTTCTCGATCTGGCTCCTGATTGGATTCTTCGTCGAGGTGCCGCTGGACGTGGAAGAGGCGGCGATGATCGACGGCTGCTCGCGTCTCGGCGTGCTGATCCGGATCGTGATTCCGATCGCCGCGCCCGGGCTCGTCGTCGCGGCGATCTTCGCGTTTCTCGTGTCCTGGAACGAGTTCCTGTTCGCGCTGATCCTGAGCGGCGTCGAGGCCAAGACGTTGCCGGTGGTCATCGCCGGGCTCAACACCGACGCCGGGCCGCTCTACGGTGAGATGAGCGCGGCCGCGGTGATGGTGATGCTGCCCAACATCGTCATGACGCTCGCCCTGCAGCGCTACCTGGTCAAAGGCCTCAGCCTCGGGGCGGTCAAGGGGTAGATCGACGTGGAGACTCGCAATCTCGGCATCATCAGGGCGCTCGGCTGGGAGCGGACGCCCACGGGCATCGAATTCCAGTGCGTGACGGAGCTGCTCGCGGCCGCGCGCGTGGCCCTGAGCGCCGTCGCGCCGCGTGGCGTCCGCGTCCGGACGACGGCCGGGCCGGTGGCCGCCGGCCAAGCGCTTCAGCTACGTCGTTGGCGCGTCCCGATCCGGGCTCGTGGTCCGTCGAGGAGGGCCCGAATCGCGTCACGTTGCGCACGACCCATCTCGTCGTCGAGGCAACGCTCGATCCGTGGCAGCTCGTGTTCCGGACGCCCGACGGCCGGCTCCTGACGCACCAGGTCCACGACGACGCCAACTTCGCCGGCCAGCGATTCGGGCCGCGGCCCGGGATTCGAGGTCGAGAGCCTCCCGCACGACCCGGCCCGGCGCGTTCGCGGCGTGGTCGAGACGCTTGCTGCTCGATCCCGAGGATCACTTCTATGGCAGCGGCGAGCGGTTCGGCCGGCTCGACCTGGTCGGCCGGACCGTGCGGATCTGGAACCGGAACCCGTACGGCGCGCGCTCCGAGCTCGCGTACAAGAACCTTCCGGTCGTCATCGGGAGCCGCGGTTACGGGCTCTTCGTGGACGTGCCGACCACCGTCGGCTTTCACCTGGGCAGCCTGTCGAACCGCGCCTACACGGTGCAGGCGGACGGCGAGGAGCTCGACTACTACCTGATGGCCGGCACGCCGAAGGAGATCGTGACCGCGTACACCGGGCTGACCGGGCGATCCGGCCGTGCCTCCCGAGTGGGCGTTCGGCCTCTGGGCCTCGACCTGCTTCGTGCAGTTCACCGAGGCGTCGGTCCTCGAGGTCGCCCGCCGCCTGCGCGCCGAGGGCATTCCCTGCGACGTCTTCCACCTGGATTCGTTCTGGCAGCGCGCTTACATGTGGTGCGACTTCGAGTGGGACTCGGCGCGTCTGCCGGATCCGAAGCGGCTCATGGCCGAGCTTCACAAGGAAGGCTTTCACAACTGCCTGTGGATCAACCCCTACGTGTCGCTTCAGAGCGCTCTCTATCGCGAGGGCGCGACGCACGGCTACTTCCTTCGCCGGCCCGACGGCAGCGTCTACCATCCGATCGTCTGGAGCCAGCGCACCGAGCGCGGCATGGGGCTCTGCGCGATCGTCGACTTCACGAACCCGGCGGCCGCGGAGTGGTACCGCCGCAAGCTCACCGAGCAGCTCGAGCTCGGCGCCGATTCGTTCAAGCCGGACTTCGCCGAGGAGATTCCCGCCGACGCGGTCTTCGCCAACGGGCTCACCGGCGCCGAGATGCACAACCCCTATCCGCTCCTGTTCCAGAAGGAAGTCTTCGACGCCACGCATGCCCGCGCCGAGCGCGTCGTGGCGTGGTCGCGCAGCGCCGCGCCGGGCGTCCAGCGCTATCCGGGCCACTGGTCGGGCGACCCGGAGTGCACGTTCATCGATCTCGCCAACACCCTGCGCGGCGGCCTCGCCGCGTCGATGAGCGGCCTCGCGTACTGGAGCCACGACATGGGCGGCTTCTGGGGCGATCCGTCGCCGGAGCTCTTCGTGCGCTGGTCGCAGTGCGGCTTTTTCTCGGCGCTGAGCCGATTCCATGGGGCGACGCCGCGCGAGCCGTGGCGCTACGGGGACGAGGCGCTCCGCATCTTTCGCCTGTACGCCCGGCTCCGGAGCCGCCTCGTGCCCTACGTGGTGAGCTACGGCTGGCAGGCGTCGGAGGACGGCGTGCCGCTGATGCGGCCGATGGTGATGGAGTTTCCCGACGATCCGGCCGGGTACGCCTTCGACCTGCAGTACTGCCTCGGGCGTGAGCTGCTCGTGTCGCCCGTGGTCCGCGAAGACGGCGTGGTCACGACGTACCTGCCGCGCGGGAAGTGGACCGACTGGTGGACCGGCGCCGTCCACGAGGGGCCGACGACGATCCGGCGTCAGGTGCCGCTCGAGGAGCTACCGCTCTATGTCAGGGACGAGAGCCTGGTCGTCCTCGGTCCCGAGCGGAGTCACGTGGGCGAGCGACCGGCCGATCCGCTCACGATCGAGGCGTTCGTCACGAGCGAGGCCGCATTCACCTTGCGCGGGGATGCCGGCACGGTGGCTCTACGCTGCCGCCGTCAGGGCAACGAGATTACTTTCGAAGCGAGCGCGACGCCGGCGACTTATATCCTCCGGCTCCGCCAGGCAGGTCCTGTTCGCTCCGTTTCGGCAGACGGTCTGCCGATACCCAGGCTCGACGGCCCGGCGCTCGAGCGAAGCGAGGCTGGGTGGACGCTCGACGAGCGGATCGTGGTCGTCAAGGCGCGCGCGCGCCGGATCGAGATTCGCTAGGGGACGGCGCGCCGCCGTACTGAAGCCAGGAGGCGCTGCCAGAGTGCTCGGCCGGCGAGGCGGGCTTAGCCCGGCGCCGTCGGCCGAAAATGCCCACCACCGACGAAAGTGCCCCGCGTGGGTTCTCCCGCGATCGTCGAGCAAGGTGACCCAGCAGTCGAATGGCACTTCGCACACGGCGAAGCCGTTGACGGGCCCGGCGCGTCGTGCAGCGCGCCGTGTCGAAGACAAGGCGCATGCGCGCCTCTCGAACGACGGTCGGATCGATGCGCTGCGACGCCAACAGGGTTGGAAACCAGCGTAGACGATCCGCGATGGAGTCGCCGACCGGCGGTCCGACGAGCGCCGGCGGACTCGCCGCGCCGGTCAGGATGTCCACGCTCATCTCGGTCTGACCCGATGCCAGCGCACGACGGGCAAGATGGCTCATGATGTAGTCGCCCGCCGCGAAGTTGAGAGTGCTGGCGAACGACGTTGCCGAAGTTGTGCGCCGCGCTCTTGAGGGTCTTGTACTTCACGCTTCGTCGTCCGGCGCGGCCTACTGTACGACGTCATCCACGCGCGACAAGATCGACTGGGGGATCGTGAGACCGAGCGCCTTGGCCGTCTTGAGATTGATCACCAGCTCGAACTTCGTCGGCTGCTCCACCGGCAGGTCGACAGGTTTGGCGCCCTTGAGGATCTTATCGACGAAGACCGCGGCGCGCCGCCAGATGTCGTTGAGGTCCGCCCCATCAGGAGACCAGCCCACCAGCCTCGACATACGGTCGCTGTTCCATACATCGCCGGGAGCCGGCTCTTCGTCGCCTGCGCCGCGACTTGCCGAGCGTGCGGGAAGAGGAGCCCGGGCGCAAACACCGAGAATGGCGCCGGCCCGCGCGCCAGATCGCCGCTCTGAAGGCACTTTCGATTTCGCCCGCGTCTCGGATTTCGAGCGACAGCAGTTGCCACCCTCGCTCTCGGCAGCCGCTTCGGCAGCCTGCCAATCGAGAATGCCGAACCGATCCCGAAGGACCGCCACCGTCGCTTGCGCCTGGGACGAGCTCCTTGAGCAGCTCGAGTCGCTTCCCGACCGTCTCTACCGACTGAACGCTGAACCCCGTGAAGTTGCCGCCTGGGCGTCCGAGGCTCTCGACGAAACCGTGGCGCACAGCGTCGGGGAGGCGGTCATGATGACGGAGATCGTCGATGTTGCCTGCTTGAGGGCGGGCAGCGCTGGCCCTGCGGCTGAGGATCACGTCCACCTGGAGACGGACGAGCTCGGCGGCCAACCCGGGAAGCGTTCGGGCCTCCCATCGGCCCCGCGCGGCTCGGTCACGAAATGATCTCCGTACACGTAGCCGAGCTGGCCGAGTCCCTTCAAGAGTGCCCGAACGGTTGGGCTCCGGGGCTCGGACCCGACCAACTCAGAGGTAGCCCGAAGACCGAGGATCCCGATCCGATAGACCTTGCGGGCTGACTGGGCCGGGGTGATGCGCGGCACCGCGATGCTCCCGACGCCGAGGCCGCTGATGAAGGCTCGCCGGTGCATCAATGACGCATCAGGCCACCCGAGGCGCTCCATACAGCTGGTCGATGGCGCGATACAGACGCTCGTCGTACAGGGCACCCGTCATCGTCGCCAGCTTGTCGCGAAACTCGCGCGTCGGCGCCGCCATCGAGTGCGTCTCGACCGCCTTGGCGTCGCGCCAGATCTCGATCACCGTGAAGTGATTCGGCCGGCTGATCTGCTGGACGACCTCGAAGCGGAGATTGTCGTGATCCCGGCGGCTGTCCTCGCCCAGGCGCTTGAGGGCGGCGACGCCATCGTCCTTGCGCGGGGAATCACGTCCACGTGCGTCGCGACGTAGATGCCGCCGCGCGCCGCGGGCGCGTCGATCGGGCCGATCGAGAGGGCGGTGTGCACCCGCTCATCGGTCGGAGCGTTGCGGATGAAGGCGATCTTCTCGCGCGTCTCGGTGGTGCTCGGCTCTGCCGTGCGCCTCGAACGCCGCCTGGTCCTTCCAGATCTCGAGGATCGCGAACTGGTGCGGCTGATCGATGCGCTGCACGACCTCGCAGCGCAGATTGCCGCCTTCCTTTTGCACGCTCTCGCGGTAGCGGCGGAGCAGAGTGACGGCCTCCGCCTTCGAGATCGGCATGACCTCGATGTAGCGTGACCGAGTAGATGTTGCCGACGATCGGGGCGGGTGTCGGCGCCGGGGCCGGCGACGGTGTCTGGGCGCGCGCGTCTCCGATCACACCGATCGCCATCACGACCAGTCCGAGCAAGAGAACGCGAACGACCATGTCCATGTCGTCACCCCCTCGCATGCTACCTATGCGCTCGAAGCGCGGAGGAGCTATGTCAGCGGGGCTCGTCGTCGGGGGAATCGAGCTGGAAGTACTGCGACGCGGCGCCGGTCGACCCGTGCTGCTGCTGCACGGCGCGCAGACCGTCGAGCCGCGGGCGCCGTTTCTGGAGATGCTCGGCCAGCATGCCGAGATCATCGCGCCGTCTCATCCAGGCTTCGGGCGATCGATGCGGCCCGCCGGACTTCGAGACCGTGTACGACCTCGTCCACTTTTACCTGGACGTCCTCGAGTCGCTGCCTCACGAGAAGGTGACGTTGATGGGGCTCTCGTTCGGCGGATGGCTGGCCGCGGAGATCGCCGTCAAGTGCGGCCATCGGCTCGACGGGCTCGTGCTGGTCGACGCCTTCGGCATCAAGATCAGCGACCGCGAGACGCAGGACATTCTGGACGTCTTCAACACGGCGCCGCCGGAGGTGCAGCGGCGGAGCTGGCACGATCCCGCGACGTGGACGCCCGATCTCGACGCCCTGTCCGATGACGAGCTCGTCATCCGCGCCCGCAACTGGGACGCGCTCTGTCTCTACGGCTGGAATCCGTACATGTACAATCCGCAGCTCAGGCGCTGGCTGCGCCGCATCGCGGTGCCGACGCTCGTCGTGTGGGGCGCCAGCGACGGCATCGTGAAGCCGTCGTACGGGCGCGCCTACAGCGAGCTGATCCCCGGCTCGCGCTTCGAGCTGATCGAGCGCGCCGGTCATCATCCCGAGATCGAGCAGGCCAGAGCCTTCGTCGACACGGTCGTGAAGTTCCTGAATCGCTGACGCGGCTTTCGGGGAGAGAGCACGATGGACGCTTGGTGGCAGTGCGAAGTGCCGTACCCGTTCGTGCCTCAGGAAGTCATCAACGCGACCGACTCCGTCCGCGCCAGCCTGCCCAATCGCTATTGCGATCCGAAGGTGGCCGCCGACCTGTTCGAGGAGGTCATCGACGAGTTTCTCCTGTGCGACGACCTCGGCCTGAACGTCCTGGCGGTGGAGCACCACGCCGGGATCAACTCGCTCCTCGGCGCCAATCCGCTGCTGGTCGGCATCCTCGCCCGCCAGACGCGTCAGGTGCGGATCCTCAGCCTCGGCACCTTGATATCGCTCCGCAAAGACCCGGTGCGGGTCGCGGAGGAGTATGCGACGGCGGACGTCATCTCGCGCGGCCGGCTCGAGATCGGCTTCGTCAAATCGGGCGGCACCGAGATGGCGTCGAACAACGCGAACCCCGTGAACAACATCGAGCGCTACTGGGAGGCGATCGACCTCATCAAGAAGGCGCTCAGCCATCACGACGGCCCGTTCAGCTGGGAGGGCAAGCACTTCACGCACCGTCACGTGAACATCTGGCCCCGCCCGTGGCAGCAGCCGCATCCCCGCATGTGGTCGGCCACCGGGGATCCCGAGACCGCGGCCGAGGTCGGGCGGCGCGGCCTGGTGCACGTCCTCGTCCTGCGCGGGCCCGAGGGAACGAAGCGGGCCTACGCGGCGCATCGCAAGGCGCGCGCCGAGCTGGGCTTGCCGAAGGTGACGACCGACAACTTCGCCTACGCGGCCTTCGTCTACGTCGGCGACACGGACGAAGAGGGGCTCCGCGTCGGGAGCAAGCTCCTCTGGTTCCTCCACACGAGCCTCAAGTCGGCTCCGCAGTACTCGAGATTCCTGCCCGGCACCGCGCCGCCCGAGGCCGCGCCGCAGATCTATCGGACGGCGCCGAAGCCGGGACCCGGCGGCGTGCTCTCGGCGGGTCAGAACGCCGCGCGGCTCACGTCGCTGAGCGCCGAGCAGGCCATGGCGCAGGGCATCCTGTTCGCGGGCAACCCGGACAGCGTCTACAAGCAGGTCATGGACTTCTACGACAAGGTCGGCGGCTTCGGCCACCTGAGCCTGGTCGGCCGCTCGGGCTTCATGACCCACGCCGAATCGGAAAGAGCATCCGGCTCTTCTCGAACGAAGTGCTTCCGCGTCTTCGCGAGATCAAACCGGTCACGGTCGACTGACGCTGGGCGGTCAGCGTCCGGTGAAGCGAGGCGCGCGATACTCGCGGTGCGCGATCATCCCCTCGTCGATGTCTTTGCTCCATTCCAGGGCGTGACGAAGCGCGTCTGACAGCTCCCGCGCCGCGCCGAAGCCGGCCGTGTTGCGGACGTTCATGATGCGCTTGGCGCCTCGCGTCGCGATCGGGCCGCTGGCCGAGATGCGGGCGGCGAGTGCCTGCGCCTCGGGAAGCAGTCGCGCCGCGGGATGGACCGCGAGCACGAGCCCGAGCCGTTCCATCTCGGCGGCGTCGATCTCGCGCCCGGTGCAGATCAGCTCGAGCGCCCGCGCCCGGCCGACGATACCCGGCAGACGGACGGGGCCGCCGGCGCCCGGGAACCCGCCCCACAGCGCTTCGGGCAGCGCCCACGTCGCGTGAGCCGCAGCCAGCCGGATATCGCACGCGAGCGAGAGCTCGGCCGCGCCCGCACGCGCGGCGCCGTTGAACGCGACGATCACGATCTGCGGCAGGGCTTCGATCGCGTCGTAGAGACGATTCGCCGTGCGGACCATGTCGAGGATCTGGTCCTTCGTGTAGCTCGCCCGGACGATCCGGATTCAGGATCCCCATCGAGAAGAATTCGGCGCCGCCACCGGTGATGACGACAGCCTGAGTCTCGTCGTCCTCCCTCAGGCGCTCGACGATTCCCTGCAAGGCCAGCAGCACCTCTCGCGTCAGCCGGTTCTGATCGCCCGGTCTGTCCAGGGTGATCGTCATGACGCGACCGTCCCGCGCGATCTTGACCTCCTCGGTTCCTGGTGTCATCTGCGCTCTCCTGTGAGCAGACCGCCGAAGATTCGCTCGCCGAGCTTGAAGCCTTCGATGAGCGTGGTGCCGGCGCCTTCCGCTGCTGGATTCTCGGCTCGCCACGCCCTCAGGTGCTCTTCCGACCGGAAGAAGTTGATCGTCGTTCAGAGCGAATCGGCGATCTTGCAGCGATCGTCGGCCCGCTGGCCGATCCAGAGCATCACGTCCGACCCTGCCGGTCGCGGCCCCTCCGGGGTCGACGTCAGATCAAGCGGCGCCCCGCAATGATGGCAGCGCGAGCGGATCTCGACCGGTTGCCCGATCATCGGCGCGATGCCGAGCGCGTCCACGGCGCAGCAGGCGAACCGATCCTGACCATCGGGCAGCCGTACCACGAACGAAGTGGGCGCCGCCGTGAAGGGATACGCGACGTCGATATTCCCGTTCCTGGATACGGATCAGGTCCTCGTCATCCAGAGCAACGAGAGCCTGGGACATCTCGTCGATGGGAACCGGCCCGCCTCGCTCGACGAAGAGCTGGAGGACACGCCGGAACTCCGGCCTTCGCGCGCGGCGCGTCGAGCCGGCCAGAGGCTCTGCAGGTCGCGCGCGGCGAACTCCTCGGCCGTCCTGATCTCAAAGCCCGCCACTCGTGCCCTCCTGTCGGCGCGCCGTCTGTTGCCCTACCCGGGAGCAGGATAAACTCTCGCACAAGCCAGGAGGGCGCGATGTACGAGGGCTTCCGCCGCTTCGACATCCAGACCAGCGATCCAGAAGTGACGATCCGTGGTGTGGTGGGCGGATCGGGCCCGCCGGTGCTGCTCCTGCACGGCAATCCGCTCACGTACTACCACTGGCGCTTCGTCGCGCCGCGCCTCGCGAAGGATTTCACCGTGGTCGCCACCGACCTGCGCGGCTACGGTGACAGCGGCAAGCCCCGCGGCTTACCCGACCACAGCAACTACTCGTTCAGACGCATGGCACAGGACCAGGTCGACGTCATGCGCGAGCTCGGCTTCGAGCGATTCATGGTGGCCGGCCACGATCGGGGTGCGCGCACCGCCTATCGCATGACGCTCGACCATCCGGCGGCGGTGCAGAAGCTCTGCGCGATCGACATCCTGCCGACCCATCACGTGTGGACCCACGTCACGCGCGAATGGGCGCTCAACAGCTATCACTGGTCGTTCATGGCGCAGCCCTATGATTTCCCCGAGCGTCTCCTGGCCGGCAAGGAGGAGTACTACATCCGCCTCAAGCTCGGCTCCCAGGGGCTGGGCAAGGGCGGCTTCACGGAAGACGCCATCCGCGAGTACGTGCGCTGCTGCACGCCCGAGAACATTCACGGCGTCTGCGAGGACTACCGCGCCGGCGCCACGATCGACTTCGAGATGGACAAGAAGGACCTCGACGCGGGGAACAAGATCGCCTGCCCCGTGCTGGTGATCGTCGGCGGCCAGAGCCACACGGCCAAGTTCTACGGATACGAGAAGGGCTGGTCGACCTACGTCAGCAACCTCGCCGGCTGCATCGCGCTGCCCTGCGGCCACTATCCAGCCGAGCAGGCGCCCGAAGAGACCTACGCGCATCTCCGAGACTTTTCTCGCGCTGAGCACCGGAACGCAGGGACTATTCTGGGACAAGCCAGGAGGACGCGATGTACGGGAGAGAGCTTCGTGACCGCCGATCCCAAACATGCGGGCGAGCTCCAAGGAGTGATCGCGCAGCTCGGGCTCGTCGAGTATCAGCCGGGCTCGGTCGTCAGCCGTACGCTCGTCAAGAAGTCCGCCGGCACCGTGACAGCGTTCGCATTCGACGCGGGCGAAGCGCTCAGCGAGCATACCGCGCCGTATGACGCGCTGGTCCTGGAGTCGACGGAAAAGCGGAAATTTCCATCGCGGGCCTCGCCCACGACGTTTCAGCGGGCCAGCTCCTCAGGCTGCCCGGCCGGTCAGCCACACGCGGTCAAGGCGATCACGCCCTTCAAGATGATCCTCGTGATGATCAGGGCATAGCGAGGGACCGCGGGTTCGCCGGCGCGCGGCGCTAAAAGAGCCCGCCCGTCTGAAAGCTGACGCCGACGACGACGAGGGCGACCGCCAGAGCCGTCACGATCACGATGTGCGTCGCGAGTAGCCCCAGGCCGGACTCGTCGAGACGGGGGATCACGCGCAGCCGAGCGTGGAGCGCGAGCGCCACGGTGAGTCCGAGCAAGAGCAGCTTCGTCCCCACACGCACTTCGAGCGCGCTGCCGAACGCGAGCCAGCGGGTCATCGGGACGAACTGACCGGCGAGCCAGAGCCCGGTCAGCACCTGAACGACGAGCGCAGGAATTCCGATCCGCTCGAAGGGCTCCTCGAAGCCGCGCAGGATGCGGAATCGCGTCGAGCCAGCGCGCGCGGAAGCACCGCGACCGCGAGCACCAGATGCCCGCCCGTCCACACGCACGCTCCGAGAACGTGCAGCGTCAGCAGCAGGGCGCGCAAGACATCACCGGCGTGGGCTCGAGCGCACTAGCGAAACCGCGGAATGACCTTCTCAGCAAACAGCTCGAGCGTCTTCACAGCAGCGGTCGCGTTCCAGAATGCCCTGGCCGAACAGCAGGAACATCTCGTTGAACGGCACGTGGCGCGCCGCGTTCTCGATCATGCGCGTCACGGTGTCGGCGTCGCCGATCAGGAGCGGCGGCCGGTCCTGGCCGAAGGGCACGGACCACGAGTCCCACATCCAGAGACAATCCTCGGCCCACGCCTCCGCCTCGCTCTTCGTGTCGGCGAGCACGAGATAGCCGCCCCACGCCGCTTCCTCGCCGCGCGGCACGTCGCGGCCGTGACGCTCGGCTTCTTCACGATAGCGGCTCCAGAGCATCTCGCAGAAGTCCATCTCGCTCGCCATCACGATCGGCTTGCCGCCTTCCCGCGCCCAGTAGAGCGAGGTTTGCAGGCTATGCGTGAAGCCCGAGTAGACGGGAATCGGATTCTGCAACGGGCGCGGCGCGATGCCGACCTCGCGGATCGTGCCGTCGGCGTCGACGCCGCGGCCGTACTTCAGATAGACCGGATGCGGATGCGGCTGGCGCTGGCCCTCCGGTGGATACGACCAGTACTTGCCCTTGAAGGCGAACGTGTCGCTGGCCCACGCGGTCTTGATGATGGCCACGCACTCCTCGAAAAGCTCGCGGTTGCGCGCGTCCTCGTCGCTCTTGCGGTTCCACGGCCCCGTGGCCTTGGCGCCGGGCACGGCGGCGTAGTTCTCGAACCATCGCGCTTGATAGCCGCGCACGAACCGCGACGTTGAGCCGGCCGCCGAGCAGATGGTCGAGCGTGGCCGGCGTGCTCGGCCACGCGCAGCGGATTGTGCGTGGGCAGCACGTAGCCGAACTGGTTGATGCGCAGGCGCGGGCCGTGCGTGCCGAGGAACATCGCCATGAGGCCCGGATCCTGACCGAGCTCGAACCCCTCGATCTGCAGGTGATGCTCGGGGATACCGATGCCCGACCAGCCGGTCGAATCGCACGTGCGCGCGTACTCACCGATCTCGTCCAGCATTCGCTGGTAGAGCACGGGATCCTTGCCGGCCATACCCCGCTCGAGCTCGCGGCGCCGCCCGATCGTGACGTACATGAACGCGTGGAAGTCCATCGCCGACCGTTATACCACCTGCCGCGCCGGCGGCCGGCGCAGCCCCCAGAACGCCACGCAGCCCACCAGGTAGGACGCGATCGACGCCAGGAACGCGAGCCGATAGCTGCCGGAGACGTCGAAGATCCAGCCGGCGCCCCACGCGCCGACGGCCGAGCCGATGCCGGTGCCGACCGTGATGACGCCCAGGATGGTGCCCAGGTTTCGCCCCGGGAACAGATCGGCGGTCTTGGCGGTGATCGCCGGACCGCGCGCGCCCCAGGTGAGGCCAAAGAAGCACGCGTGGATCCAGAGAAGCCAGGCGTCGCCAGGGCCCGTGATGAAGAGCGCGCAGATCACGCCGACGATCGAGACCGACGTAGGCGAGGACGGCGGAGAGCTCACGGCCGATGTAATCCGAGAGCGTCCCCGTGACGATCGTGCCGCCGACGGACAGCAAGGCGCCCAGGCCGAGCACGCTGGCGGCGTAGAGCTTGTCGAACCCGGCGTCGCACCGCGAACGCGAGCTGGTGCAGCGAGACGAAGAAGCTCCCGAGGCCCGTGCAGAGGTACACCGTGAACAGGAGCCAGAAGTGTGACGTCGCGATCGCTTCGGCCAAGGTCCAGTCGCGGCGCGCCGGAGGACCCGCGCCGACGCCCTCGCCCAGGGACGACGGGCTAGGCGGCGTGACGGGCGCCGGCGGCTCGTCACGCCGGAACAGGGCGGCGAGTGGCCAGACGAGCACACCCATCAGCGCCGCTTGCGCGAGATACGCGTGCCGCCAGCCGATCGTCGAGATCAGGATCTGCGCGAGCGGCGCCGACACGGCGCGCGCGAAGCCGTTCGCCGACTGGACGATCGAGATCGCCATGCCCCGATTGCTCACGAAGCGGCGCGAGAGGATGGGCACGAACACGACGAGCCCGAGGCAGTTGGCTCCGAGCGTCATGAGGATGCCGTAGAGCACGACCAGCTGCCAGAGCGCGACGACGTAGGCGCTGCCCAGCAGCCCGACCGCCAGCACGCCCTCCGCCGAGCAGCACGAGCCGCCGAGGCCCGAGGCGGTCCACGAGCGCGCCGACGAAGGGCGCGCTCGCACCGCTCACGAACGCGGAGACCGAGAAGGCCAGCGACGTCTCGGCGCGGCTCCAGCCGAACTCCTCGAGGAACGCGACCAGGAAGACGGCGTAGGAATGCATCAGCGCGGCGCTGATGGCGAAGGTCACGAAGGCGCCGCCCAGCAAGAGTCCGCCGCGACCCGAGGTCATGCGCTGTCCTTATACAATGGGACCCGGGAGCCATGATGCGACTGACGGACTACACGGCCTACGCCGACGCCCACCGGCACTCCAATCCGCGGCGCTGTGGTCGCTCTTCGACGGCGGCCGCGAGGCGCTGAACATCGCCGTCGAGTGCCTGACCGGCATGCCGGCTCCGGTCGCGTCGCGGTCCGCGTCGCCCACGCCGACGGGCGCGACGGAGACGCTCGGGTTTCGCGATCTGTCCGGAGTGGTCCGCGCGCTTCGCGCACTGGCTCGCGGCGCGCGGCGTCGCGCCCGGCGACCGCGTGGCGATCATGCTCGAGCCGTCGCTGGCCTTCTACGCCGCCCTGTTCGGCGCCATCAAGCGCGGCGCCATCGCGGTGCCGCTGTTCACCCTGTTCGGGCCCGACGGTGTCCGGCTGCGGGTCGAAGACTGCACGCCGCGGCTCCTGCTGACCAACGCCGAGAAGGCCGACACCGCGCGCGCCATCGCCGGGCTCGAGGTCGTGGTGGCCGACGACGCGTTCGTGTCCACGCTGGCGGCGCTCCCGGCCAGCTACGAGGTGCGGAGCGCCGCCGACGACCTCGCGGTCTTTCAGTACACGTCGGGCACGACGCGCGAGCTGCCGGCGGCGGTGCGCCATCCCCAGCGCGCGATCGTCGCGCTCATGGTCGCAGCGCTCTACGGCACGGGCATCCGGCCGGGCGATCGCTTCTTCTGCCCGTCCTCGCCCGCGTGGGGGCACGGCCTCTGGCACGGCACGCTCAGCGCCGCTGGCGCTCGGCGTCACCACCGGGACGATGGCCGGCAAGTTCGACCCGGTCCGGATGCTCCGCGCGCTGCAGGAGTACGACGTGACCAACGTGGCCGCCGCGGCGACGCACTATCGCATGCTGAAGAGCTCCGGACAGGCCGGCGCGTATCGCTACGGCATCCGCAAGCTGTCGTTCACCGGCGAGCCGATGGACAGCGCCACGCGCGCGTTCGTCGAGGCGACGTTCGGCACGCCGCGTGTGCAGCATGTACGGCGACGACCGAGGTCGGTGTGATCCTCGGCCGACTATCCGGGCGCCGCAGATTACGCCGTCAAGCCCGGCGCGCTGGGCAAGCCGGTCCCCGGCGTGCGCGTCGAGGTGCAGCGACGCCGACGGGACGTCCCTGCGCCGCCGGACCAGATCGGCGAGATCAAGGTGTGGCGACGCGATGCCTGGTTTCCGACGAAGGATCGAGGCCACGTGGACGGCGATGGCTACTTCTATCACGCCGGGCGCGCCGACGACGTCATCATCTCGGCCGGCTGGACCATGAGCGCGATCGAGATCGAGGACGTGCTGCTCCGGCATCCGGACGTGCGCGAGGCGGCGGTGATCGGCGTCGCCGATGCGCTGCGCGGCCAGGTGGTCAAGGCGTTCATCGTGAGCGCGCGCGGCGGCGACGACGCGTTCGCCCGCGAGCTGCAGGATTTCACGCGCACCCGGCTCAGCCAGCACGAATACCCGCGGCGCGTCGCGTTCGTGGCGGCGCTGCCCAAGACGCCCGCCGGCAAGGTCAACCGCAAGGCGCTTCGCGAATCCGAGGCGAGCGCCGTGGAGCCCACGCATGCCCCGTGAGACGACGACGCTGTTTCCGAAGATCACCGAGCAGGGCCTCGATGACCTGCGCCGCCGGATCGGCGTCAAGATCACGGACACGCTCGAGCCGTGGTGCCACGAGGCCACGCGCGACAACCTCCGCCACTACGCGCACGGTATCGGCGACGACAACCCGCTCTGGTGCGATCCCGGACTACGCGGCGCGGCACGCGCTGGGGTGGCGTCGTCGCGCCGCCGAGCTTTCTCTTCGCCACGAGCCGGATCATCTCGGGCTACGTCGGCGGGCTGCCGGGCGTGCACGCGATGTGGGCCGGGCGCGGACTGGACGTGGCACCACCCGGTGCGGCGCAACGACGCGATCACGACCGAGGCGTGGCTCAAGGAGCTGATCGAGCACCAGACGACGTTCGCGGGCCGCTCGATCCAGCAGGTCTATCACGTCGACTTCCACAACCAGCGCGGCGACCTCGTCGCCGCCGCCGACAGCTGGTGCTTTCGCACCGATCGCGACCAGGCGCGCGAAGCCGGGACCAAGTACACCGCGGTGAAGGCGAAGCCTCCGAAGCGCTACACCGACGAGGAGCTCGCCGGACGTCTACCGGCTCTACGCGAACGAGGAGATCCGCGGCGGCACCCCGCGGTACTGGGACGACGTGCGCGAGGGCGAGCGGCTGCCGACGATGGCGAAGGGGCCGATGACCGTGACCGGCTTCATCGCCTATGCGCAGGGCTGGGGCGGCCTCTACATCCGCGCGAACAAGCTCGCCTGGAAGCAGGTGCATCGTCATTCGGGTCTCGGCATCAAGAACCGCTTCGGCATCCCCGACTGCCCGGAGCGCGTCCACTGGGAGCAGGAGTTCGCGACCATGGTCGGCGCGCCGGGCGCCTACGACTACGGCCCGGAGCGGTGCTCGTGGCTCACGCATCACCTGACCAACTGGATGGGCGACGACGGGTTCCTGCGCCGCGCGCACTGCAAGATCCGCCGCCACAACCCCGAGGGCGACACGCTGCGGATCGACGGCACGGTCGACCGCAAGCGCGTCGAGAACGGCCGGCACCTGGTCGAGATCGAGCAGGAGGCGCGCAATCAGGACGGCGAGCTGTCGGTGCTCGGCAGCGGCGTCGTCGAGCTGCCGACGCGGAGCTGAATCGAGGGCCCATGGTGGAGCGACCGGCGGTGGTCCTTCTGAGCGGAGGTCTCGATTCCACCACCTCCGCCGCCATCGCGCTGCTCGCAGGGCTTCACGCCGCTCTATGCGCTGACCTTCGACTACGGCCAGCGTCACCGCATCGAGATCGAGAAGGCCGCGGACGTCGCGAAACACCTCGGCGTCACGGCGGCACATCGTGGTGCCGGTCGACCTGCGGCGCTTCGGCGGCTCGGCGCTCACGAGCGAGATCGACGTCCCGAAGGCGCGCTCCGCTCGCGGGAGATCGGCCACGGGATTCCCGATCACCTACGTGCCGGCGCGGAACACCATCTTCCTCTCCTTCGCCCTCGCCTGGGCCGAAGTGCTCGACGCGCGCAGTCGATATCTTCATCGGCGTGAACGCCCTCGACGCACAGCGGCTATCCCGACTGCCGAGCCCGAGTACATCGCGGCGTTCGAGACGCATGGCCAACCTCGCCACCAGAGGCCGGCGTCGAGGGCCGGCAGCGCCTGACGATTCACACGCCGCTCATCAGCCATGACGAAGGCACGGAGATCATCCGCGCCGGCCTCGCCCTCGGTGTCGACTACGCACTGACGGCGTGCTGCTATGACCCGTCGAGCGACGGCGCGAAGCGTGCGGCCGCCTGCGACGCCTGCCTGCTGCGCCTCGAAGGGCTTTCGCCGAGGCGGGAGTCCGCGATCCGATCGCGTATCAGCGGCGATGGCGGCGCGTGGCGCCATGAGCTACGCCGGTGAAGGAGATCTACTACACGCTCCAGGGCGAGGGCGCCAACGCCGGGCGGCCGGCCGTGTTCTGTGCGATTCGCCGGCTGCAACCTCTGGTCCGGGCACGAGGCCGGATCAGGGCCACAGCCGTCTGCCGATTTCTGCGATACCGATTTCGTCGGGGATCGACGGCCCGGAGGCGGTCGTTTCGCCTCGCCCGAGGCACTCGCGAAGGCCGTCGCCGGCCGCCTGGCCGTCGAGCGCAAGCCGCGTCGCGCTTCGTCGTCTGTACCGGCGGCGAGCCGCTGCCGCAGCTCGACGCGCCGCTCATCGAATCGCTGCACGCGGAAGGCTTCACGATCGCCATCGAGACGAATGGGACGCAACCCGGGCTCGCCGGGATCGACTGGGTCTGCGTGAGTCGAAGGCCGGGGCGAAGCTGGTCCTCGGACTGCGGGCGACGAGCTGAAGCTGATCTACCCACAGAGCCGGCATCGACCCGGAATCGCTGCAGGGCTTGCCCTTCACCCACTTCTTCCTGCAGCCGATGGACGGCCCCGATCGTCTGCGCAACACGCAGCTCGCCGTCCAGTACTGTCTGGAGCATCCGCGATGGCGCCTGAGCTTGCAGACGCACAAGCTCCTCGGCATCCCGTCAGCCGGCAGCACGATGGACGCACGCCCGGTCACCCGCTTCGGCGACCTGACGGACGCGGCGGCCGCGCGGTGGGGCGACCGCGAGGCCCTCGTCTTCCGCGCGATCGTCGCTACTCGTTCCGTCAGATCGCCGCCGAGGTCGACCGCCTCGCGGCGCGGGCTGATCCACATCGGCGTCAGGCCGGGCGAGAAGGTCGCGCTCTGGCTCCTCAACTGCCCCGAGTGGATCTTCGGCGATGTTCGCCCTGGCCAAGATCGGCGCCGTCCACGTGCCGATCAATACGCGATTCCGGACCGTCGATCTGGCGCAGGTCCTCGCGCGATCGAACGCGGCGACCCTCATGACCCACGACGTCTCCGGGCCCGTCGATTACCTCGGCATGGTTCGCGAGCTCGCGTCGTTCGACGGCGGCGGTGAGAGCCGGCGCGTGCGGAGCGCACGACCGCCCGATCTGGAGCGGGTGGTCGTCGTCCTGAGCGATCGGCAGTATCCGGGAGCCTGGGCCTGGCCCGAGCTCGTGGCGTCGGCCGCCACGGTCGACCCGGCCCGTCTGGCCGCGCGGGCGGCGGCGGTGCGGTCCCAGCGACACGGCGTTCATCATGTACACGTCGGGAACGACCGGGTTCCCAGCAAAGGCGTGATGCGCGACCATACGCTGCTACGCCCACATGGCCGACCGCTACCGGCGCCTGCAGTCCATCCGAGCGGGACGTCTTCGTCAACTACCTTCCGCTCTTTCACATCTTCGGCTACGTCGACGGGCCGCTCGGCTCGCTGCTGGTCGGCTACCGGCAGATTCTCACGGAGACGTTCGACGCCGACGAGGCGCTCGATCTCGTCGAGCGCGAAGGCGCGACTGCGATCTCGACGGCTTCGACACGCACCTCCAGCTCCTCATCGACGCCCAGGAAGCGCGGCCGCGCAACCTGTCGACGTTGCGCACCGGCATCATGGCGGCCGGCGCGGCGAGCGCGACGCCGATCGTCTATCGCGCGCGCAAGGCGCTGGCGCCGCTGCGACACCTGACCGCCTACGGCATGACGGAAGTCGGCGCGACGATCTCGATGTCGCTCCTCGATTCGACGGACGAGCAGGCGTGCGAAGCGTCGGGCTTCCGTGCGAGGGCTTCGAGGTGCGCGTGATCGATCCCGACACGGGCCACGAGCAGCCGCGCGGCACGCCGGGTGAGATCGTGGTCCGGACGCGATACCTCATGCAGGGCTACTACCGGGATCCCGAGCGACCGCGCGCGCCATCGATGCCGACGGCTGGTTCCACACGGGCGACGCCGGCATCCTGCGCGCCGACGCACATCTCCGCTTCGTCGGCCGCTACAAGGACATGATCAAGGTCGGCGGCGAGAACGTCGATCCGACCGAGGTCGAGAACTATCTCGGCACCTACCCGGGTGTCCGGCAGGCGGCCGTCGTCAGCTACCCCGACGCTCGGCTCGGTGAAGTGGGGTCGTCTTCGTGCAGCCTGCGCCGGGCGCCACCGTCGTCCGGACGATCTGCTCGCGTTCTGTCGGGGACGGATCGCGAGCTTCAAGATCCCGCGCCACGCATTTCGTCGTCGACGAGCTCCTGATGACGTCGAGCGGCAAAGTCCAGAAAGCGCGGCTGCGCGAGGCCGCGCGCGAGCGACTCAGGCTAGACCCGAGCCGGAATCACTCGCGCCAGGCCCGACGCGTAGCCGCACGGTCCGTCATGCAGCGCCAGTAGCGATCCTGATTGAGCCGATCTCGACCGGTCCGCCTGCGCCAGGCGTCACGCGCTTGGCTCGAGGTCAGAGCAGTCCATGGTGTCGCGACCGCGCTCTTGCTCGGTCCACCGGGCTTCGTCCACGTGTCACCGCCCGACGTGGCGAACGAGCCCGGCGAGCCATGGGCCACAGAAGCTTAGCGAGACCGTTGCCGCGCGCATGAGCCCACGTGTCGTTCCCATGCTGGTGGAGCTAACGTCGAACGGACGATCTGGCTATCGGACGCTTCGTCTCAAACTCACCCGTTGGCGCCGCTGACAGTCCATCCCCGGAACGCGCTATTCGATCATCCGGTCAGCGCGGACCCTGATGGCCTGCGGGATCGTGACGCCGAGCGCCTTTGCCGTCTTCAGATTGACGACCAGCTCCACCTTGGTCGGCTGCTCGACCGGGATGTCGCCGGGCTTGGCACCCTTCAGGATCTTGTCTACCTGGGTGGCGCTACGCCGGAACATGTCGAATACATCAGCGCCATACCAGAGAAGTCCGCCGGTTTCGTCAAAGCGAGGCATCTGTGAGATGGCGGGCAGCCGATATTTGAGGGCAAGCACCGCGACGCGATCCACTTGCCGCGCAAATAGCGGCGCGTCCTGCACGAGGACGGCATGGCTTCCGCTCTTCGCAATGGCGACGAAGGCCGCGTCGAGTTCACCTGGTTCGCTCATCGGTACGCGCTGGAGTCGGATTCCGAGGCGACGGGCCGCTTCGTCGAGTCCCGTGAGCACTGTCTCCATAGTCCCTGTACTGAAGAGGAACGCGACAGCCGAGATGGATGGAACCGTTTCCTTCAGGACCTCCAGTCGCTTCCGGTCCAGCTCGGGCATCGCGAGTGACATGCCCGTCACGTTTCCACCCGGCTGCGCCAGGCTCTTCACCGCACCCGAGCGGAGCAGGTCGCTGGCCACTCCGACGACAATGGGGATCGACGTTGTTGCCGAGATTGTGACCCGCAGGCCGGTCGTCCGAGTGCGTGTAGATGACATCGGGCTTTAGGCTCACCAGTTCCCTGGCCATGGCAGCCAAGGCGATCCGGTCGCCAGTCACCGTAGCGAGTCTCGATCCTGACGGTTCGCCCCTCCACCCAGCCGAGCTCTCCGAGCGCTCGCTTGAACCGAGCGACTCCGCCAGACGGCGATTGACGCACTGCCCACCTCCAGGATCGCGATCAGCGGCAGTCTCGCCGGCGTCTGGCCATGCGCGACCGGCACGCCGGCCGCCATCGCGATCATCGCGCCCACGACCACGACCGCGAGAAGGACGAGCCCAATCAGTCGCATGCTGCGGGAGTCTAGCTGAACGTTAGGCCGCGGACACCAGGAACTAGACAGTCAGATCAAGAGGGGTGATGACGGTCTCGGGGAGCAGCCATCGCTCCCCGAGATTCAGCTACGCGGCCGGAATGGCCACGTACATCGTCTGGCCGTCGCGATTCACGAGCATCACGACCGGCGCGTCCTTGGCCTGCTTGTCGAGCCGCGCCTGTGAAGTCCTCGATCGTACGGACCGGCCGGCGGTCGACCTCGACGATCACGTCACCGGCGCGGATGCCGGCTTCGAGCCGCGCGGCCGCCCTCGACGACGTCGCGGACCAGCACGCCTCTCTTTCACCTTCAGCCCGAGCTCACGCGCCACCGGCGGCGTGAGCGGCTGCACCGACAGGCCCAGCTTGCCCTTGCCGTCGGTCTCGGCGGCGACCTTGGCGTGCGACTCGTCCTCGAGCTTGGCGATGTGCGCGTTCAGGCGCTGCTCCTTGCCCTCCCGCACCACCACCATCGGCACGTCTTTCCCGACCGGCACGTCGGCCACGAGGCCGGGCAGATCGGTCGCCTTCGCGATCTTCTTGCCGTTGAACTCGACGATCACGTCACCGGCCTTCACGCCGGCCTTGTCCGCCGGAGAGCCCTCCATCACCGCCGAGACGAGCGCCCCGCTGGTGTCGCTACGCTTGAAGCTCGCGGCGAGCTCCTTGGTGAGCGGCTGGATCGACACGCCGAGCCATCCGCGCTCGACGGTGCCGTGGTCGGCGAGCTGCGTGATCACGGTCTTGGCCAGGCTCGACGGCACCGCGAAGCCGATACCGACCGACCCGCCGCCACGACTGAAGATGGCGGTGTTGATGCCGACGACCTCACCGCGCGCGTTGATCAGCGGGCCACCGCTGTTGCCCGGATTGATCGACGCGTCGGTCTGGATGAAGTTGTCGTACGGGCCGCTCCCGATCACTCGGCCGGTCGCGCTCACGATGCCGGTCGTCACGGTCTGCTCCAGCCCGAACGGGTTGCCGATGGCCATCACCGGCTCGCCGACCTGCAGCGCCGTCAGAATCGCCGAGGGGATCACCGGCAAGCCGGTGGCGTCGATCTTCAGGAGGGCGAGGTCGGTCTTGGCGTCGCGCCCCACGACCTTGGCCGGGAGCTCCGCGCCCGTCATCGAGCTTCACCTGGATGTTGGCCGCGTTCTCGACGACGTGGTTGTTGGTGATGATGAACCCGTTCGCGTTCACGATGAAGCCCGAGCCGCCGGCCCGCACGGGACGACGCTGCTGCGGCCCTTCGCCGAAGAAGCGCTTGAAGAACTCCTCCATCGAGCGATCGTCGGGCTGCCCTTTGAACTGCGGGGGCACGTCGGGCCCTCTGAGCTGCGGCGGCATCGCCGACTCGGCATTGAGCTTGGAGCTGATGTTCACGACCGCGGGCTTCGCCTCCTTGCTGAGGCGCACCCAGTCCGGCGCCTGGATCTGGACGGCCTGCGCGGAGGCGTGCTCCGTCCAGATCGGCGCTTCGACGCCGCTCGTGAAGCCGAAGTGGGGCAGCAACCCCACCATGGCCGCGGACGGCAACCAGGGCAACGATGGGCGCCGCCCAGCGCCGATTGCTTTTCAAGATCCTCAGCGAGTCCGCCTCCCTCTTCATTCATCGCCTGCGCTCCTCGCGCGCGAGGGTCACGTGTCATGAACACCACGTTATCGGCAGGACGTAAGGCCGCCGTGAGACGGGGATGAGAAGCCTCTTAGGCCCGGCGGGCTGAACTAGGCGGCGGGGAGGCGGATCGTGAAGCGGCTGCCGCCGCCCGGGCGGCTCTCGACTTCGAGCGCGCCGCCGTGGGCGACGACGATAGATCGGGCGATGGCCGAGGCCGAGCCCGCTTCCTGCCCGTATCGCGGCTGCGGCCGGCGTCGAGCCGCAACGAAGGGCTCGAAGATGCGCCGGACATCGGCCGGATCGATGTCCGATGCCGGTGTCCTCGACTGACGAGCGTAGCACCCGCGGGCGTCCGCTCCAGCGAGATCGCGACGGTACCGCCGGCGGGCGTACTCTGACCGCGTTGTCGACCAGGTTCAGGAGCGCGCGCCGCAGCGCGCGCGGCATCGCCCTGCACCACCACGGGGGCGGTCGCGCCCATGCTGCACCGTGACGCCCTTAGCCCTTGGCCAGGCGCACGCCGAGCTCGAGCGCCTCGAGGCATAGCGGCTCGAGATCCACCGGCTGGCGGGTCGCGTTGAGGCCGGCCGTGGATCGCGAGAGCAGGCAGGTCCTCGGCGAGACGGATGAGCTGGATCGACCTCCTCGATGCTCGAGACGAGGACGCGCCGATACTCGTCGGGCGAGCGCTCCGCGCGAAGCGCGATCTCGATTCCGCCACGCAGCGCCGTGAGCGGAGTCCGCAGCTCGTGCGCGGCGTCGGCGGTGAAGCGCTGCATCTCGCTGAACGCGGCTTCCAGTCGGGCGAGCATCGCGTTGAGCGTATCGGCGAGGCGATCGATCTCGTCCTGGGCCCCGCGACGCCTCGAGGCGCCGGCTCAGGTCCTCGGCGCTGATCCGCAGGGCACTCTGCGACATCCGATCGACCGGCCGGAGCGCGCGCCGCGCCAGCACCCAGCCGCCGACGGCCGAGAGCACCGCGCCCAGCGGAACGAGCACGAGCAACGTCTCGATGTACCGGACGAGCGTCTGATGCGTCCGGCGCAGCGGCATGGCCACCTGACCAGATCGACGACGCGCCCGGCCCGTACGACCGGCATCGTGAGCAGCCGCGCCCGGTCTCCAGTGCTGAGGTCGACCGTCTCGATCGTGGGCTCGCCGCGCAACGCGTTCATCCGCGCCGCGCGCGAGAGCGGCAGGGCCGGCCGCAGTGCGCGGAGCGCACCTGGCCCTGCGGGTCGAGGAGCTGCATCAGGGCGTCGGCGAACTCCGCGCCCAGGAACTCGCGCACCAGCGGCTCGAGGTCGGGCGGCAGCGGCGCGGCCGGGTCCGCGGGCGGCGCGTCGCGGAGCACACCGGCCACGGTGAACAGCGACGCGTCGAGATCGTTGAACAGGTGCCAGCGCAAGAGCGAGTACGCCGGCGACGCTGACCAGGAGCAGGATGGCGACGACGACGCCCGTGTACCAGAGCGTCAACCGCGCGCGGATCGAGAGCGGGCGCATCGTCAGGGCTCGTCTTTCAGGACGTAGCCCGCTCCGCGAATCGTGTGGAAGAGCTTCTGCTCCTGCGGGCCCGTCGATCTTGCGGCGGAGATAGCCGACGTACACGTCGACGATGTTGCTCTCCGGGTCGAAGTCGAGCCCCCACACGTGCTGCACCAGCATCGGGCGCGTGAGAATGCGCCCGGCATTGCGCATGAAGTACTCGAGCAGCGCCCACTCCCGCGTGGTGAGCTCGATCCGCCGCCCAGCCCGCTCCACCTTGCGCGTGGCGGGATCGAGCGTCAGGTCGGCCAGCCGGAGCACGGGGGCTCGCCGCTCAGAGCCGCGCCGGAACAGCGCGCGGACGCGAGCCAGGAGCTCGTCGAACGCGAACGGCTTGGCCAGATAGTCGTCGGCGCCGAGATCGAGCCCGGTCACCTTGTCGGCGACGCTGTCGCGCGCAGTGAGCATGATGACGGGCGAGAGGACCCCGACTGCCGCGCGGCCTTGAGCACCGCGAAGCCGTCGCGCTTGGGCAGCATGACGTCGAGGACGATCAGATCGTAGGGGTCCGCGCCGAGCAGCAGGTCGAGCGCGGCGTCGCCGTCGGCGGCGGCTTCCACGGTATGGCCCTCTTCTTCGAGCCCCCTGCCGGATGAAGCTCGCGACCTTCCGATCGTCCTCGACGACGAGAATACGCATGGCGCGTCCGGCTCATCGTACCTCGCGGCCGGGTCGAACGCCCCTGGCGCCGGGACCAAGGTCCAATTACGGAGGACCGCGGCGCAGGGCAGGCTCGCGGCCGGGAGGGGGATGACCATGCGACAGCTTCGTTTCGTGGTGCTCGCGGTCCTGCTGCTCGTCGTTCAAGCGTGCGCGTCGGCCACACCGGCGACACCCGTCACCAGCATCGACCAGCTCGTCGGCAAGTGGAAGGGCTCGGCGACGATCGGCCCGCGGGTCGATTTCTACCTCACGATCTACCCCGATCGAACGCTGATCGCGATCTGGGAAGCACCACGGCTCGAGGGACCGTGGCCGTGGTGGGTGGGCAGGCGACGTATCAGATGGCGCCGCCGATCCAGGAGGGCTCGCTCAAGCTGTACGTCGACCAGGGGGCAAGCGCCAGATCTATATGGAGAGCATGGACAGTAGCTTCTACGCCACCGTCTCGCCCGAGAGCCAGCAAAGATGGACGCGGAGGCGCCCGCCGGCGACGGTCTGCTGTCGCCGGTCGCCTTCACGCGTGACGACGAGTCTCCGGACGATCGCTTCTATGTCGTTCCGCGCAAGGTCGTCCACATCGACGACGGCGCGATCGCCGCGCTCGGGGGCCTGTATGCCGAGATGCTTCCGCCGGGCGGCCGCCTGCTCGATCTGATGAGCAGCTGGCGCAGCCACCTGCCGCCGGGCTTTCGCGCAGGGTCCGTCGTCGGCCTGGGTCTGAACGCCGAGGAGATGGCCGGACAATCCGCACCTGACGGCCCACGTCGTCCACGACGTGAATCGCGAGACGCGGCTGCCCTTCGACGACGCGGAGTTCGACGGCGGGATGTGCGCGGTCTCGATCCAGTACGTGATCCATCCCGTGCGCCTGCTTCGCGAGGTGCGCCGCGTGCTGCGGCCGGGCGCGCCTCTTCGTCGTATCGTTCTCGAACCGGTGCTTCCCCACGAAGGCTGCTGTCGCCGTCTGGCTCGACACCACCGACGCACAGCACGTGGGGCTCGTGCGCGCTCTATTTCGACGCCGCCGGCGGTTGGGCCGACGTGAAGGACGAGGACCGGTCGCCGGGGCGCGGGGATCCGCTGTACGCCGTGTGGGCGCGCGCCTCTTCGGGTACCATCGACCCGAGGCCCATGACCCGATGACCAGACTCCAGCTTCGGCCGCGGTCGAGCAATACCGGCGGGACGGATTCCTATTTTCCGGTTCGCGTGATGTCCCCGGGCGAGGCGCTGGCGTTGCGCCGGCGGCTCGAGGCGCGTCGAGGCCGAGCACGGCGGCCGGCTCAGCGGCGAGATCCGCCACCAAGCCGCACCTGCTCTTCACGTGGCTGGCCGACCTGGTGCGCCACCCGTCGCGATTCTCGACGCGGTCGAGGACGTCCTCGGACCGAACCTCCTCGCGTGGAGCACGAGCTTCTTCATCAAGGAAGCGCGCGATTCCGCGTACGTCTCCTGGCATCAGGACGCCACCTACTGGGGCTGAGCGCGCCCGGACGTCCTCACGGCGTGGGTGGCCTTCACCGACGCGGACGGTCGAGAACGGCGCGATGCGGATGGTCCCGGGCTCGCACGACGCACAGCTCGAGCATCGCGACACCTTCGCGCCGAACAATCTGCTCTCGCGCGGCCGGGAGATCGCCGTCGAGGTCGATGAGGCGCGCGGCGTCGACATCCCGCTGCGCGCCGGCGAGATGTCGCTGCATCACGTTCGGATGGTGCACGGCTCGCCCGCCAACCGGTCGGACGACCGGCGCATCGGCTTCGCGATCCGCTACATCCCGACGTACGTGCGGCAGATCGCCGGCGACGCGCGACAGCGCGATGCTGGTGCGCGGCCGTCGATGACTACCATCACTTCGCGCCCGAGCACCTGCCGGCGTCCGACCTGGCGCCGGAGGCGCCGCGCCCACCACGCCGCCGTGGTCGCGCAGTCGGCGAAAATTCTCTACCGCGGGACGGCGGTCGACCGCTTCAGTGGGAGGCCGCCGCACGACCGCGGCCTCCTTACCGCCTTCGCTACTTCGCCTTGAGCTTCACGTCCTCGTAGGGCGCCGAGTAGGCGTGGCCGGGGATGAGCCCGAGTCCGGACTCCTGCACGCGCGGGCCCTGGCCGTTGATGAACGCCAGCTCCCAGATCGGGATCGCCATCGCCTTCTCGTGCATGAGCTGCTGGATCTTGTGCAGGAGCGCCTCGCGCTTCTTGCGGTCCAGCTCGGCGGCCTGGTCCTTGAAGAGCGAGTCGATATCCGGATAGCTGCCGTAGACGTACGCGCCCGCCCGTGACGACGAACGCTTCGAGCCGCGTCGCCGCGTTGCCGAAGCGCGCCGCTCGCCGTGTACGCGAGGTTCTTGTACTTCTTGTCGGCATAGCTCGCCCAGTGCGACGCGCGCTCGCACGACACTCAGCTTGGTGCGGATGCCGACCTGCTGGAAGTAGTTGGCGACCGGCCTCCTGCACGTTCGCGTACGAGATGTCCAGGTAGTAGTCGCCGGCGTCGAAGCCGTTCGGGGAACCCGGCCTCGGCGAGGAGCTTCTTGGCCTGCGCCGGATCGAACTGCATAGCGTCGGCGGCTGCCAGTAGAAGTCGAACGTGCTCGGGATGATGCTGTAGGTCAGCCGCGAGTGGCCGAGCGTGATCGCCTCGGTTGATGCGCCTTGCGGTCGATCGCGCAGATTGGCCGCCAGGCGCACGCGCCGATCGTGCCAGGGCGATTTCGGGTCCCACTGGTCCAGCATGCTCGACCCACTGCGGCGACTGGATCACCGTCGGCTTCAGCGTGAGCCCGGGCGTCCGCTGCAGCTCCTCCGCCAGCTCGCCGCGGATCGAGTACACGACGTCGATCTCGCCGCGCTTCAGCGCGGCCAGGCGGGTCGATTCGTCCGTGATGACCTTGAAGACGAGCCGCTTCACGCTCGGCGTCTTGCGCCAGTAGCCCGTCGAACGCCTCCATCGACCAGCTCGACGCCGGGCGTGAACGAGACGAACTTGTACGGGCCGGCGCCGACCGGCGCCTTCTTGTAGCCCTCGTCGCCGACCTTCTCGACGTACTTCTTCGGCACGATCCAGCCCGGCGCCGCTGGCCGCGGTGTAGAACGTCATGAAGTCGGGCCACGGGTTCTTCAGCCGGAACCTCACGTGGAGCGGGCCCGGCGTCTCGACGGCGGCGACGCGGTCCTTGAGCTGCCTTGGCGTTCGGCGCCCCGGTAGCGGTCGAACGAGAACTTCACGTCCTCGGAGGTGAGCGGGTCGCCGTTGTGGAACTTCACGCCCTTGCGAAGCGTGAAGTCGTAGACGCGCCCGTCGGGCGACATCTGCCACGATTCGGCCGAGGCTCGGCGCGGTCGGTGTTCCCGGGCATCGCCTTGGCCAGTTGCGTCGTGGATCGCGTACAGGACCATGAAGGGCGTGATGAGGCCCTGGCGTCTCGGCGGGATCGAACCAGGTCGGCGCGAGCGAGATGTGCACGCCCCACGTCAGCTGGCCCTCGGGGCCGCCGCCGCCGGGCGCGGCGACGGCAAACATGACGAGCAGGACACACGCGACAACACGGAGATGCCGCATCGATCGATCTCCTCTTGGGATAGCCGCGATTCGTGAGTTTCGTTACCTCATTCCCGACGGCTGCCGGTGAAGCGCAGCAGCATCAGGAAGAGGTTGATGAAGTCGAGGTAGAGCGAGAGCGCGCCGACGATGGCGTAGCCCCCGGCCTGACCCTGCGGCAGTCGCCAGCGCCATCTGCTTGAGGCCGCTGCGCGTCCCACGCGGTGAGGCCGGTGAAGACGATGACGCCCGACCACCGAGATCAGGAACTGCAGCGCGTCGTTGTGCCAGAACATCCCGACGAGCGAGGCCAGGATGAGGCCGACCGAGCCCCATCATGAAGAACTGCCCGGCGCCCGGCCAGGCTCCGCTTCGTCGTCGAGCCGAAGAGCGCGAGCGCGCCGAACATGCCCGCGGTGACCACGAACGTCGTCGTCACCGACTCGCCCGTGTAGACGAGCAGGATCGACGGACAGCGTGACCCCGTTCAGCGCCGAGTAGAGGGCGAAGAGGCCGGCTGCCGTGCCGGGCGCGATGCTCGATGCGCTCGGGCCGACAGATAGAAGACCAGCCCCAGCTCGGCGATGCACGAGGCCGAAGAACACGAGGCGGTTGCCGACCAGCGCCCTGCGAAGAGTCCGGCGAGCCGGCCACCGCGAACGCCACCACCGCGGTGAGGCCGAGGCCGATGGCCATCCATCCGTACACTTTCCAGAGGAAGGCGGAGACTCGATCCGCCGTCTGGACTGAATTCGTCGTCCACGCGTCCATTGGTACTCCTCCCAACGAACAGGTCGAACCGGCGCCCATTGTACCGGCACGGGGCCTCGGGCGGGGGAACGATAGCGGAGGCTAGCTGCCGGCGTAGGTGATGCGGTAGATGCGCGCCGGCTTTGTCGTCGGAGACGAGCAGCGCGCCGTCGGGCATCACGAGCACGTCGGCCGGGCGGCCCGACGCGGCGCCGCGCCCTTGAGCCAGCCTGCGGCGAAGGGCCTCGTAGCTGACGTGCGCGCGCCCATTCTCGATCTTCACGAAGGTCACGCGGTAGCCGATCGGCGTCGAGCGGTTCCACGAGCCGTGCTCGGCGATGAAGATGCCGCCGCGATACTTCGGGAAACATCCGCGCCGGTATAGAAGCGCATGCCGATCGCCGCCACGTGCGGGCCGAGCTCTGCGGGCGTGGCGGCGTGAACTCCGCTGCAGGCGCGCCCGGCGTTGTGCTCGGGATCGCGCAGGCCGTTGCCGTGGCAGAACGGGAAGCCAAAATGCTCGCCGGCCTTGGTCAGATGGTTCAGCTCGTCCGGCGGCTGGTCGTCGCCGAGCCAGTCGCGGCCGTTGTCGGTGAACCAGAGATCCCTCGTTCGCCGGATCGAAGTCGAAGCCGACGCTGTTGCGCACGCCGCGCGCGCGACCACCTCGGGCCGGCCGCCCGCGAGGTCGAGCCGCGTGATCGTGCGTGCAGCGGCGCCCGGCGGCGTACAGATGTTGCACGGCGCGCCGACCGGCACGTAGAGCCAGCCGTCCGGCCCGAACGCGATGAACTTCCAGCCGTGGTGCTGGTCGCGACGGATAGGCGTCGCTGACGACCTCGGGCTTCGGCGGATGCGCCGGATCGCGGGCGACGTCACGGTAGCGCAGGATGCGGTTCACCGCGGCGACGTAGAGCGCGCCGTCGCGGAACGCGACGCCGCTCGGCATGCTGAGGCCGCTGGCCACGCGACGTGCACCGTGCGATTGCCGCCGTCGCGATCCACCACCGCGTACACCTTGCCCCGCCGCGTTCGAGCCAACGAACACGACACCGGGCGGGCCCAGTGCCATCTGCCGGGCGTTCGGCACGTCGGCGGCGTAGACGGCGATGCGAAAGCCCGGCGGCAACGTGAGCTCGTCGAGCTCGGCGGCGGCGGTCGGGAGCATGTTCGCGAGATAGCCGCTGTAGAGCGCACCCGACGCCGATCAAGGTCGCGATCAGAATCAGGAGCAAGGTCGGAAGCGTAGCGTGATCGGCGCGTCACCGCGCGCATGCGTGCCTCAACTGGATAGCTTCGTATGGCGGGACGTGCCGCGCCTCCGAACAAGCTGATGCGCGCGGCCAGGGTCCGGAAGGCCTGATACTTGGCGCCGTCGACCAGCTCCGGAGTGGCCCACCGGCGGCAGGGCGGATCCCGACTCGCCGCAGCCGCTCGTTGACGCGATAGAGCACCTCGCGGCGATCGGACGACGCCGTCCGGAACGTGATGCTGAACGACACCGAGACCTGCTGTGAGCCGTTCTGACCCAGTGCGGCCAGGTCACGGGAAAGTAGAGCCCCGTCGCCGGACGCGAGCGCGAAGACCTGGGCCTTCTGCTGGTTTCGCGTCGGCGAACGACCAGGTTGCAGTGGCCGCGAGCGTAGAACTTCTACAGCTCGCGCTCGGTGAGGAGCTCGCGGTCCTCTCCGTCGAACAGGCTGACGTGCTTCTGTCCGCGTACCTGCAGCAGGAAGTTGTGCTCGGGGTCCGTGTGGTAGGGCAGTCACCGAACCCGGCGACGAGACGAAGATGAAGCCTTCGCGCCGGCCCAGTCCCGGGCCAGGCCGACTCGGAATGCTCGCGGACCTGGTCCAGGCACGTGTCGAGGCGCCGCGGTACGCCGGGTCGCGCTCGACGTTCTTGAACACCATCCACGACCGGCATTCCTCGATCCGGCGGATGGTCTCGTCGATCGAGAGCCCCGGTGCGAGGCGTTCCGGGTCGGGTCGAGGCTGACGGGCACGTCGCCCGCGTTGTATTCGACCTGGTCTTCGGGCAGCGCCCGGGCCAGGCTCGACTTCAGACGCGGCAGCGAGAACAATGGATGATCGTCGAGCCGGTGCCGGACATGAGGAACGGCTGGCGACCAGAAAGCGCTCTGGAAGTCGCCGCGAGGATCGATCTGCAGGCGCGCGGCGCGCGCGCGAGTCCGTGACGGTCAGGAGTTGGTCATCGTGGAATCTCCATCAGGAGTCTACGGCGCGGGCGCCGGCCCGCGACGGCCCGGTCAGAGTGCCGCCGTCCCCGGCGAAGCAGCAGCGGCATCAGCGGGCACGAGCAGATCGCCCGGCGCGCGGCCGGTGCTGCAGAGAACCGTGGCCCGATCTGACATTCGCGCCGGCCGCGCCAGAGCCGGCTGATCATCGCGTGCTGCGCGTCGGCGCACTGAGCCCATCCAGCCCCGGATGCTCGGTCCGATCGATGCCGGCGCCGAACGCTTTCGACTTCCAGCAGGCCCGCGAAGCGAGAAGAGCCTCCGATGGGAAACCGTCAGAGGCGAGTGTCGCGAACATGAGCCCTCCCGTCGCCGGTCGCGCCGAAGTTGCGCGGGCTTGAGCGACGAGCGGCCGGTCGTCGCGGAACGATCGCCAGGAGCATCGGGCGCCCTTGAACGGACGCGGCGGCGTGCGAAGAAGCGACAGCGCGCCGAGACGAAGAACTCGCTCTCAGAGCGCGTTGCACGCCAGCGCGCGCGTCCGCGCCCTTTCAGCTCGCTAGCCTCCAGCCGCAAAGGCATCGAGCCACGGGCGCGCATCTCGGCGAGCTCAGAGCTCGCCAGACCAGGCGGCCCTGCTCACGGAGGCGCCGTTCTGTCTCGCCGGACTTCCTTCAAGGCCAACCCGGAGATGCGCCGCGCAGATAGCTCCGGCGTCGGCGCGGGCTCGAAGAGAACGCGCGGGTCGACCAGTTCCGCAGCCAGAACGGCCGTCGCCGCGCCTGCAACTCTTGCACAGGAGCTGATGCACGGGCCCTTCGCGCCGATCGATCGCAGCTCGATCAAGGTCGCACCGGACTGCGCGACCAGCCAGTCGAGCGCCGTGGCGAACGTCTGGCTCGCACCGTTCCGGCGAATCGGGGGAGTGCAGAAGCAGTGCAGGTGCTTGAACGACGTCAGCGCCGTGACCGGCAGCCGCGATGGTGCGTGGTCCTCGCTCGAAGGGGAAGAAACCCGCAGAGCTGGGAGCTCGCCCGGCGCGCCCGGCTCCGACCGGTACACCAGACGAATTCGAGCTGTTTCCGGCGCGAGCTCCCACCGCCGGCTCGGCCAGAATCGGCTCATGAGAAGAGCGTTGCTCGAGCGAGTCGCCGGCGAGATCCTCGAGCTCAGCCGATGGCCTCTCAGCTCGTCAGGCTTCGCACCGAGACTCACCGTCAGCGCGCCGCGATCTGGGGCGCACGGCTTCGAGGCGATCGGGTAGAAGCCTGAGACGTTTCGTCAGGGTTTCTCGCGGGCGAGCGGCCGGAAGCGCTGCGGCCTGAAGTCACACCCTGCTCAGATCGCATCGGTCCGCGCCGTCACGTCGAGGTCGTCTCCCACCGTTCTGATTCTAGCCTGAAGGGCTAGCGCCGGCGCGCTGGGCGACGGCGCGATCGCGATTATCTGATCGATCGGCGCGGCGACGGTCGAACCTGTCGCGCCCTTCAGCTTCAGCGGCTGCATGCACGAACGCGAACTCGTGCACGCGCTTGGACGCGAGCTCGTCCGAGCTTCAGGTTCTCGAGCAAGTGGATGCCGTTGATCACGAGCATGATCTGATGCACCGGCAGCGAGATCTGCGGATCGGGGTTCGGCGAAATCTCCACCGGCGGAATTGTCCGAGCCCGACCAGCATCGGATCCTGGCGCGCCAGCCATTCGGCGGCGGCGACGCCGATGCCGGGGCATCCCTTCATGAACCGCGCGTTGTCCTTGCGCCCAGCAGCTTGCCCCATCCGGTGTGAATGATCACCGCGTCGCCCGGCTGCAGCGTGAGGCTCTGCCGCGCTGCAGCGCCTGCTGCAGATCCGCGACCGTGATCTCGTAGTGTGTCGGCCAGCATGTCGACGCCCTTGAGCGCCGCGACGTCGATCAACACGCCGCGCGTGATCGAGCGCGCCGACGTTCTCGATGCCGAGCTTGGTGAAGCCGGTTCGCGTCGCGATCTCGTCGAGCTTGAAGCAGTTGTAGAGGCTGTTGCTCGATCGTCTGGTGCGCGAAGCCGTCGAACTGCGTGCCGACCTGGCCGATCTCCGGACAGCACGACTTCCTCGTTGCTGCCGCGCCGGTTCGACTGCGGATTCATGAACGTGCGCTTGACGTGCACGTCGAAGCGCCGGGTGCTCGAGATCGGCATATCGGACGAGAGCACGTGGCCGATGGCTCGATGACCTCGCCGGTGCGGATCAGCCGCGTCGCGCGCAGCACGGACTCCGGCTTCATGTGGTTGCCGAGCCTCGCTGGTCGCCGGCGCCCCACTTCGAGGGAGCAGCGCTGATGGCGTCGGCCGGGGGCCGCCACGACTGGGCGTCGACGGGTTCGCCGAAGCTACAACGAGCGTCAAGGCCAGAGCAATCGCGGTCGCGATGGGTCGCATGGGGGCCTCCTTCGAGTCGTCGTTCGAACGGCGCGCCGAGAATGGTTGCGCGAGCGCCGCTGTCAAGTGCGCCGATTGACACTCAGGATCGCGCATGATACTCCTGCGCCGGAGTTTGTCGGGCTCGGACCAGCAGTGTGGTCACTCACTGAAGGAGGCACGCTGATGGGTCCGCTGTACCGCCGTATCGTCGCCACGACCGCCACCAGTTCTGATCCTCCTTCCGGGACTCGCCTTCGCGGCCGTCGAAGCGCTCTTCGACCTCACGTCCCCGGCCGACGTCACCGTTCCCGAGCGATCGCTTCACGGTGGCCGACCACGATCAGGAACCGGGATTCGCGTGAGCTCTGCCGAAGCCCGACTGCGCGCGTTCGAGTCTCGGACTGCGCGGACATCGACGTCATCAACACGCTCGACGGCTTCAACCTGCCGCGCGTGTCCATCCCTTCTCGGGGCCGATCGACGTGCCACTGCCATGTGAGCAGCGGCATGGCGTTCCCCAGTTCAGGACCGGGCTAATCGGCCACAGCGGCGACCCGGTCGGGATCAATCAGATCGATGTGGGATCCGGCGACCAACACCCTGCACGCGGAGTCCGACGAGCCTCGACCAGCACACACGCTACTCTCCTGGTCTGGTGACCGACGGTGCGTGCGCTGGCGCCGGACGGGCATCAGATCAAAGGCGACGCGCTCGAGCGACTCTTCTCGACGGCGACAGCGCGGGCATCGTCCCGGCGGCAGCTTCGGCGACTATCGCCGGGACCTCGACGAGGCGCTGGAGCGCGTCAAGATCCACGGGCACGAAGGTCGTTGCCGCCAGGCTGTTCAGCACGTGAGCTGCGATGGCCGGTCGCTCGGAAGATCCGCCGACCGAGATCAAGCATTCGCTGCCCGGGCTCGGCCACGCTGCTCGGCACGTTCCCGCATCCGCAGCATCACGGCGATCGGTGGCAGCGCCAGATCCGGAACGGCGCCGGTCTTCATCACACCGTTCCTGGCGACGCCGGCTCTGACACGTTCCCCGGCGCCGTCGGCTCGATCGCCTTCGGCAGCTTCGAGGTCGCCCCGGACTGGGAGACGGCCGACAAGTTCATCCCACCGGTCGGGACGCGGACCGGCGTGCCGGCGGTCCAGGGCGTCAACACGCTCTACTTCCATCTGTTCCGATCCCGGCCGGATCGGCGCCCTCGGCGGTTGGCCCGTGGCGATCTTCGGGCACGGCTTCACCGACAGCAAGCACGCAGCGCGCCGTTCGCCGTCGCCTCGGCGTTCGCGAGCCGGCATCGCGACGCGATCGCCATCAACGCCGTCGGCCACGGTGGCGGCGCCCTTCGGGCTCGCTGACGTCTCATCCCGAGCCTCGGGCGCGCCGGTGACCATTCCGACGGCGGCCGCGGCATCGACCAGACACGGCAACGGAACCATCGATTCGACCGAGGGTCGCGAACGCCACGCGCCGCGCGGCATCATCGGCAACCGCGACGGGCTCCGCCAGACGGTTGCCGACCTCATGTACAGCTCGTTCGGGTCATCGAGCCGGCGGCATCCCGGGGCTGAGCCGCACGAGGATCTACGCCGGGCAGTCATTCGGCGGCATCTACGGCGTCAAGCTTCTGCCGCTCGAGGACCATCCGCGCGGCGGGCGTTCTCAACGTTCCGGGCAGGCCATCATCGAGATCGCGCGCTCCGAGTCCGGCGTTTCGCTGCGCTGGTCAGCATCGCTCGCGACCCGGGTTCCGTCGCTCTCAACGCCGGCGCGCTGGCGCTCGCCGGCCTGGGGCTTCAACGAGAACGTGCCGCTGCGGAATCCAGCCGGCCGTGATCAACACCGTGCCGGGAGCGATGGACATCCAGGAGGTGCTCGACAACACCGGAGTGGGCGTCTCCCAGTCGGGCAACCTGGTCGCGCGCGGCTCCGCATATGCAGAAGCAGCCGCTCCATGAGACCGATCCGCCGCCAGTGATCATCCAGTTCGCCAAGGGCGATCAGAATCGTTGCCGAACCCGACGGCATCGGCCATCTTCCGCGCCGGCGATCTCACGGATCGCTCGACGTTCTTTCGGAACGATCGTGCGGCGGCTCGCGCCCAGTCCGGTGCGCCGGCCAACCCCCACACGTTCTTGACCGAATCATCACCGCGTCGACGGGTCCCGATCCCTGGCGATCGCGGCGCAGCGAGCAGATCGCGACCTTCTTCGAGACGCGACGGCGCAGTCATCGTCGACCCAGACGGCGCGGGGCCATTCTTCGAGGGTGCCCGATCGTGGGCCCGCTGCGAGGGGGTTGAACTTCTAGCGCCCGTCCGAGCCTAGCGTGGCTCAGTGCGCCAGGCTCGGGCGGGAAGCACTGCACCGGCACCCGGCGCGCGGCGAACGTGAACGCAATCGCCACCGCGCCGAGACCGATCCCGAACGAGCCCATGTAGAGCCAGAAGTAGCCGCCGAGCGTGTCGTGCAGAGCCACCCCGCCGGCCCAGGGTCCCAGCGCCATCCCGAGCGTCGAGATCGCGGGAATCGCGCCGAAGGTCGTTCCCTGATGAGTGGGCGCCGAAGTACTCGCGGATGAGGATCGCGTAGAGGGGCATCACGCCGCCAGTAGCTGAACCCGAACAGAATCGCGAGCGCGTAGAGCTCCCGAGCGTGTTCGTGAAGACATCGGGCTCACGGCGACCGCCTGCATCGCGAGACCGATCAACAGCATGCGCTCGGCGCCGGTGCGATCGGGCGACTGGCTTCCGCAGATCGATCCGGCCGCTCCAGCGACGCCGCAGGCCCGCGGCTGACGCTGAGCACGGTGGTGGCGGCTGACCATCGCCGAGCACGCCGATCGATCGCGTGCGTGATCGCGCGGAAGATCGACGGAGTGCGCACGCGCAGCAGGCGAAGAAGGCGAAGCGCGATCACGCCGGCGGCAAAATTGCAGGTACGAGGTCAGCGCCTGCCCCACCGATGGAAACCGGAGGCCCTCCGTCGCGGCTGCACGCTATCGCGACCGGATCCGTCGAGGGGCGGCGAGCTCACGCACCAGCAAGGCCGCCGGGATGATCAGGAGCCACGCGAGGGTCGCCGGATCACGAGCATGGCGGTGCGCCAGTCGCGCGCTGGTGATGAGCCAGTGGCGCCGGCGTGATCCCGCGGCCAATGGGCCCGGAGGCTCAGCCCCGCGGGGACCAGTAGCCGCCGCGAGGCTGCGACGTTGCGCGTGAACCAGCGACGATGCGTCGCCGTCAGCGCGCGCCTGTAGAAGCTCCCCGCCGCGCAGCCCCGACAGAGCACGCCGAACAGGAGCTGAACCCGACCGAGAAGGGATTGCCGCCGCGCTCGCCGTCACCGGGCCGGAGGCCGAGCAGGTTACACCGCCACGCTGGCGCACGACGCTGCCGCGGGTGCCGAAACGGTCGGAGAGCGCGCCCCCAGACGAGCGCGCTGGTGCCCCACATGCAGAAGCCGGGTGAATTGGGCGCAGAAGCGGTCGAGATGCCCGCACGCGACTGCGGCCTCATCGCTTCAGACATCGGCTGGCAGGAACGCGCTGAGCGAAAGCATCGCGCCAGCGGCGGCCGCTCGCACCGCACGGCGCGGCATGACGCCGAACCGACGATGAACCACCCGTCGGAAGATCCTTCAGCGTCATCGCGCTCAGCTGTCTCCCCTAGCCCCCGGCCGCCGGCCACCGACGATCGAGGAACGGCTCGATGCACGGATGGCGACCGCTGCGGGGGCGGCTCGTCCGGCGAGTCACCGCACGACACGTCCTGCTCGCACTTGGCGAGAAAGAGAATCACGCGAAGTGGCGCGGCGCTGCCGGCCATAGACTTGATCGCCGGATCGAACTGCACCGCGCAGCTGTCAGGATGGGCGGCTTCCGAGCGCGTCCGAGGATCGTTACCGCAGAGTCGCCGGTCCTTCGACGCCGAGGCTTTCGCGCTCGCCCTCGGCGCGCGCGGCGATGATCGCACTGATGCGCCGGGGAGCGCTGATCTCGGATCGCGGCAGCGTCTGCACCTCACGCGACGCCGCTGGACGGCCGATCATGATCGGACGATCAGCGCCCAGCCGTCTGCCGCCGACATCCGCCGACGCGGCACACCCCTGACTTCGCCGGTCGTGCCGAAATAGACGCACGGATCGAGCGATATCAGCCGGCCATCGCGTCACGGAGCACGTCTGCTGATCAATGCGGCGGCCGGCCCTTCGTCAGCGGTTCTCACCTCGTGGCCGCCGCCGGTGCGGCTGCGATACACGCAGCCGCTGCCGTCGAGGCAGATAGTGCTCAGAGTCGCTCTTGATCGGGACGACGACGGAGTGTTCGGTGTTCGCGTCGCAGCGAACGATCGCGCGAAATCAGTCTGGCAGGTTTCGCCGACGTCCGTCCAGAGATTGCCAGCATCGTATCGCGTGTGCATGACGGTCAGTGCTTCTGCATGAACAGCACGTTCGGACGCGGCGGATGCATGGCGATCCGATGCACGCAGTGGCCGACCTCGGCCGTGGATCGGGATCTGCTGACGAATGAGCCCGCGATTCATCAGCCGTCCAGGTCTCGCCGCCGTCGCTCGCTCCGAAAGCGCCCGCCGCGGAGATCGCGATGTAGATCCGCCGGGGATCTGTCGGATCGAGCAGGATCGTGTGCAGGCACATGCCGCCAGCGCCCGGCTGCCACTGCCGGCAGCCCGGACGGTGGATTACGCAGGCCAGTGAGCTCTCGCGCCGCAATCTGCCCGCCGTCGGTCGTGCGGAACATCGCCGGCGTCCTGGATGCCGGCATAGACGGTGTCTGGATCGTCGAGCGATCGGCTCGAGATGCAGACAGCGACTCGAACTCGAACGGGCGCTGCGTGCCGTCGTACAGATGGCGTACAGCGGCGGCGCCTTCGTAGGCGAACTTGTTGCCGACCGTCTCCGCGTCTTGCCGCCGTCGCTGGAGCGCTGGATCACCTGGCCGAACCAGCTGCTCGACTGCGACGCGTAGATTCGATTCGGGTCGGCGGGCGATCCCTTCATGTGATAGGATCTCCCAGCCGCCGAAGTGCGGGCCGCTCACGTCCCAGCGTTCGCGCTGCTGCCGGCGGTCAGGACGAAGGCGCCTTTTCGAGTGCCGATCAGTACTCTCACGCGGCTCATGCCGTGGTCCTCCTACTTCTTCGTTGCGTCCGGGCCTCTGAATTCAGTGTCCGCTTTCACCAGCACCATGAATCCCGTAACGGTCTTCTCCCTTCCAATCCCTATTTCTGGCTGAGGCTTCCGCCACCGACTTCATGCTGGCCAGGCCTTTCTCGGAACTCACCGCCGGAAACCCTGTTCATGTTGCGATTCGACCACACCGATCGCGCGGGCCGCGAAATTGGTGTGGCCGTACATGCTCCACGTCACGGCGGTGCGATCACCCTCAGGCTTGAACGAAGCTCCGCCGCTGTTGGTCGCCGCGGAACGGTTTCAGGAACTCGAGCTTGATCCACTGAGCTCGCTCGGCCGGCTCTCGACGATCGTCATGCGACCCTCGGCCCACTTTGCTGTTGCCGGCCCACGCGAAGGACGCCCCCGGTAGCCGGCGGGCGCGCCTCGAACGGGTTCTCTTTGACCTGACGGATCGAGCTTCGCCCACGGAGCACCAGGCTTCCCAGTTGTGGAAATCGTTGACCTGCGCGAACACCACCGGCGCGGGCGCAGACGATGGTGGCGCTCCGCTGGATGCGGAACTCGGACGGCTGCACCACGACGACCGTCACCGCGAACACCGCGACCACCAGCACCACGATCGCGGCGACAGCGAGGAGGATCTTGAGCGGCGCGGCTCACCCGACGCCTCGCCAAACGCCGCGCGCCCTGGACGAGCCGGCGACCCGGGCACCAGCTTCCAGCGGCCGTAGCAGGCCACGAACGCCGCCAGGGACCTGATCACGAACGGCATCAGCGCCATCACGACGCCTGCCGATCATCAGGCTCCGGCACCGTCCGCGCCGGTCATGGTGGTATTGGCCAGCCCGGCAAAGGCCAGCGGCGCCAGCCCGGGACGGATCCGGCGGAGCGAGAGCTGCGATCCGCCGATCGCCCCGACGATCGACCGGCCACCCCGATGCGGGATCGAAGGAAGGCGGCCGGCAACTGGACGTCCATGGTCATCCCTCCCGATCGGCATAATGATGAGATTTTCGCTTGGCGCCGGCGAGACAGAACAACGGCAAGCAGCTGCAATACCTGGACGATCCAGTCGGCGCATACGTCATGCTCAATCCCCTTCCGGCGATTTTCAATTCGGGCGCGACAGCGTCCAGGCCGGCTGCTCCCAGCGCATCGGCCGCATGTGCACGAGCCCCCGCGGCGCGCCGGCGGGCCTCCTCCCGGACCGGACGGACCTCGATGAGTACCGTGGCTGCGCCAGAGGGCCTCGGGCCGGCGCGAGGCGATCGCCTCGTCGAGAAGCTCCTCGACGTCGATGAGCATATACCCGCCGAGATGCTCCGCGCGCGCTCTCGGCGCGCTGGCCTCCATCGGGTCAGGAGGCGCTTGCAAACGTCTCGCACCCTGAAGCACTCTGTCGCCGGTCGACGTCGGTCGCATGTGATTGCCCTCGAGGGTAGCGTGCCGCACTGCCTGTCGCGCTGTTGACTTTGGCCCTGGCAGGCTCTCCTGGCGCTCGTTACGCAGGCTGCGCGCCGCGTCACCGTCGAGATGTGCGAGCGGCAGATGATATTTCACGCGCGCCTCAACGTCATGTGAGTCGAACGCGGTACGCGGCGGGATCGACATTCCCGGCGTCAGCATCATCCTGAGACCTGGGGCAGCCCTCGAGGTGGCGCGGCGCGTCGGCGCGCAGTCCCCTCGGTCCGACTGGGGCCGGATCGTGGCCGGCACCGATCTCGCCTCATCGGCGACTGACGTGTGGCGGAATGAGGAGCGCCAGGAGGCCTTCGCCGCCCCGCGGTGATCGACCAGTGGCGACCGCCGGTGTCCTCCAGGAGTTCCCGCGCGCGCTGGATCATCCAGACGGCACGCCACACAGAGGCGATCGACCGGATCCGCCGACGGGCGCGGACTCGAGGAGGCACTCTGACACGTACACGGCGTCCGAGGCGACCACATGGCCAGGGAGGCGCTGACTACGATCCCGACCAGATCCCCGGCGATCGCGCCTGCGGCTCATCTCTTCACCCTGTTGCCATCCCTCGCTGTCGCTCGAAGGCGCAGGTGGCGCTGACCCTCCCCAGACGCTCGGCGGCCTGAAGCCGCGGCTGAAGGATCCTGCGCGCCACTGCAGGACGCCGAAGCCGCGACGATGGCCCGTCGCACAGGTTCGCGCAAAGCCGGCAAGATCACGCGTACGCTCGCATCCCGCTACCTCGGTTCCCGATACTGAAGGAGATCGCCGGCGCTGCAGCGCCTCGGAAGGCGAGTGCTGGCTGCGGATCTATCTCATCTTCACCGCCGGGAGAGCGCGCGCCAGCTCGCGGCGAGGGCGCTCTGATGAGGACCGACTCTCCCGCCGAGGCGATCCGTCTCGCGCGGATCATTGCGAGCCACCGCCTGGGATCCACGACGCCAGCCGAGGCGACAGGTCTTCCCTGGCCCTCGCGCTTTTGCACGATTCGGCACCGGCGCGAAGCTTCGGCTCGACGAAGCGCGAGCGCTCGTCCCTCTTCTGGAAGACCGGATCGGTCGCTGGAACTGAGCCCAGATCGCCGGCGCTTCTCTCGTCGAGGAGGCGCTGCGCGGCGGCGGGCCACTGGCTGCAGGCGCGACGCGCTGCTCATTGTCGGGCGGCGCGCCGGACACGGACAAGCTCGTTCCTCTTTGTCTGAACAGCTCAGACGACTGGGCCCTCGCGTCATGTCCTGAACCGAGCGCAGCGGCGTTCTGCGATGAAGCCGGGCAACCTCGCGCGCCTTTCCGCTCAGTAAAGCGGAACCAGCCGCGCGGGAAATCGAGCGCTATGCCTCCTGCGCCAGCGCGCAGGCCTGCTGCCGACTGGTCAACTGAAGGAAGCGGCACGAAACTATCTCGCAGGCGCTCGCGCGGGTCACGAGCGACGCCCGAGCGGTTTCATCGAAAACGGCGGTTGCGCGAGGTCTCAGCGAACTTCCCACTGGTCGCGCAGCGGGCGGCGCTGACGCCAGCGCCGGCGAGATCAGCGCTGAAGCCTCCACGCGACCCCCACGCAGCGCGGAGGCCAAACGAGCGTGACCGCGTTGATCCGGCACACCCGGCTGGCACGATCCGGGTGTTATCTCGGTCGCCGAGCCAGCACCGCCACCGTGGGTCGTCGCTGGAGGCGGGGACGACGCCGCGCCGATCTGCTGCGCCACGTTTGAGCGAGCGGCAAGCCACCGATGCGAACCTTTCTGAACACCAGAGGCGCCGAGCGTACCCGATCCTGGCGACGCCGCCAGAACGCCGAGCGGAAGTCGACACGCGGTCCACGGATGGTGGAGCAGGCTTCCCTTTGCGAACCGATGACCTGATTGGTGAGCAAACGCCACCGCCAGCATGCCGCAATCACCGCGACAAGATGACGCAGCAATCACCGCGAACGCACGCAAACGTGACGCACGTGGTATGGGGTGATCGCGGCACTCAGCGGCGATGAGCAAGTAATTGCAGCGGACGGACACCGATTGCTCTGACATCTCGGCTCCTCACGCGAGACCGCATCCCAGGCGGGTTTCACCCAGAGGCTACACAGCGATGTGTGGTTGACAATGGGGACGTCGAACTCGGGTTATCTCTGCGGACCATGGAACTCGATGGCCCCTGAACCATAGGGACGATAGGCGCGGTTTTCCATCACCGAGCCGCAATGTCCCTGAATTGAGCGCACGCGTCCCCTCGAGCTGCGCCGAAAAACCTCTCCACCGTAACCCGGGAGGCTTTTTTTTGTTAGCCTGAACACCCGCGTTACGGCGTGGCTGTGTCAGCAAAGAAACTACAAGTGGCACCGAAGTGATCACGCCGCATTCTGTTCCATCTCTATCGTCCCTTCACGCCGTCCAGCACCGGATCCGGACAATGGCCGAAGCAGCCGAGGTCACCACTTGGGCTCTCGCTGAATTGCAGCGTCCACGACCTGTAAACCGGCAGCCGGGCTGATCGAGCCCGATGGACGTCCGAGGCACCGGCGGCAGATGTTCAACCTCGTGGTGAAGTGCAGGTTCAGAATCGAGTCCCGGATTCAGCGACTTCGCAGCCGTTGTTCGTGCGGCTGCTATCCGAGCGAACCTGATCCCCGAGAGGACGTCTTGTTCAGACCACTCACCCCAGGCCCGGCCTGAGCAGATCAGGCACGCTCAGTCAGTACGCGGCGCTCGGCGCGGCATCGTCGCATCTCCCACAACTAAACGTCGACCTGCAGCGCCGCGTGGTGTTCGACTTTCGGCGCGCCGGCGTAACGGACATCGCCATGCGATCCGCCAAGCTCAGCGCCACCGCCGAGCTCGTGACCGTCGGCAATACGTAGCGG
>ERZ1370068.10866-contig-9526_pt1 | contig 49437 bp, 80 predicted proteins | sample MGYA00561227_ERZ1370068 | MGnify/ENA primary metagenome ERZ1370068 (study PRJEB38410, sample SAMEA6850437) | metagenome | study: Metagenomic assessment of the ecological functions of the soil: analysis of the soil microbiota associated with the... | reverse complement strand
GCTGTACTTCGTTCAGTTACGTATTGCTAGAAGTTCGACTTGACGTGCCCCGCCGGAAGAACTCCTGCAGCCGCAGCCAGCTGCGTTCGCCAGCGCTGAAAACCCGCCGTCCAGCTTTGCGTTGTCGGCCCGGACATCGGTCCTGGTCGAGGCTCCAGCGCGCCGCAGAATGAGACGTAGGCGCGCCCTGCAGCGACGGATTGCCGCGCGGTGACCTCGACCAGCGCAGGGTTGGCCACAAGCAGATCGCGCATACGCCCGGGTTGTGTGGAAACGGCTTCGGCGGCATAGAACTGCAGATCGTAGCCGCGGCGGTACAGTGACCAGGGCAGCCATGATTATTCTCGACGTTGCCGACGCAGTGACGGTCTCAGCCTTTCATACGCCGCTCGCCCAGTGCGAATGAAGACGAAGCGCCGCCGGCGAGAATTCGGCGCTGGTCGGCCCCATTTCAAGGCGCGTCGTATGGCGCGCGCAACGTCTCATCGCTGACCGGCTTGGCTGGCCGCACCGTGTCTGGTACGAGCGTCGCGAAACAAATTTATCCCTGATAGCCGTTCGGTGAAATTCGTATTTAGCGCTCGATTTGGAGATGGCCGCGATACGATTAACTGCGCTCTTGAGCGCCGCATCTTCGGCAGTCGGTAACCCGACCGGCGTGGGTTATGCGCTTTCATCAGCGTCTCGGCGTTCTTCCATGGGCGGTTGATCGCAATGAACCTCTGCGGAGTTGCAAGCGCGCCCAGGGGCATGGCGCGGCGCCGAGCTCTACAAAGGAACGTTGCAATAATGGGGTTGTCGACGTCTTGGCCCGCAGACAGCCCGTCGTAGCGACGCCCCAGCCCGCCCGACCGTAGCAGTCACGCTCCGACCGAAATTCGCATCTAATGTATCATCAGTGCGGCTTGCGGATGATCATCCTCGTTCTGCGGCCACCGCCGGATCGCTCCCGGCGCCAGGATCTGCGCGGGCCCGGAAGTTCTCGTCGATCACGAATCCGTCTGAGCGCTCGCGCGCGCTGTTCGTGGAGGCGGGTCGCGTCCTTCAGCATCCGCGCTGCCTCAATTGCCACCCGGTCGGCGAGCGGCCGACGCAGGGCGACGACCGTCATCCGCATTCCCCGCTGGTGGTCCGCGGTTCCGACGACAAGGGCGCCGATCGGCATGCGCTGCACGACCTGCCACCAGAATGCGAACTACGAGCCGTCGCGGCGTTCCGGGACATCCGCTGTGGCATGTCGCGCCGAAGTCGATGGCGTGGCAGACGAAATCGCTGGGGCAGATCTGCGAGCAGATCAAGGACCCGCGGCGCAACGGCGGCAAGACGCTCGCGGCGATCCAGGAGCACATGGCGCACGACTCGCTGGTGGGCTGGGCGCTGGATGCCTGGCGGAAACCGCGAGCCCGCGCCCGGCACGCAGGCACAGCTGGGCGCGTTGATCGCCGCGTGGATCGAGTCCGGTGCCGCCTGCCCCGCATCCTGACCGACCGATGCCGCTGTCCGGCATCCCTTCCTGAACGAGGAGCTTTTACATGGCCATCACGCTCAACATCAACGGCACGCGTCGCGAATTCGACGGCGATCCGGACACGCCGCTGCTGTGGGTCATCCGCGAGGACGTCGGCCTCACCGGCACCAAGTACGGATGCGGCATCGCGCAGTGCGGCGCCTGCACCGTCCACGTCGACGGGCAGACGTTGCGCTCGTGCTCGGCGCCGGTCTCGGCGGTTGCCAATCGCCAGGTGACGACGATCGAGGGCCTGTCATCGCGCGCCGCGAAGGCGGTGCAAAAAGCGTGGGTGGACCTCGACGTCGTGCAGTGCGGCTACTGCCAGTCGGGACAGATCATGTCGGCGACCGCCCTGCTCGAGAAGAAGCCCAAGCCGAGCGACACCGACATCGATCACGCGATGGCAGGCAACATCTGTCGTTGCGCGACCTACCAGCGCATCCGCGCGGCGATCCACGCCGCGTCGGCGCAGCTCGTCAGGCTAAGGAGGCGCACCATGCATCCGCTGATGAATCGCTTCCACGCCGACGAACAACGCCGGCTCATGGAGCTCCTCGGCGTCAAGGAATCCGTCGCGCCGTTGGTGTCGCGCCGCGTGTTCCTCCAAAGCGCCGGCGCGACCGGCCTCGTCATCGGTTTCGGCTGGCTCGCGCCCACCGGCGCCGACGCGGCGCTGCCGGGCGCGGAAGGCGCCGCCACCGGCCCGCTCGCGCCGAACGCGTTCGTCCGCGTGGGCACCGACAATCTCGTCACGGTGATCTGCAAGCATCACGAGATGGGCCAGGGCAACACGACGGGCTCGCGTCGCTCGTTGCCGACGAGCTCGATGCCGACTGGTCGCTGGTGCGCACCGAGTACGCGCCGTCCGATGCGAAGCTGTACAACAACCTGAACTTCGGCAGATGCAGGGCACCGGTGGCTCGTCCGCCATCGCCAATTCGTTTTTGCAATACCGCGGCGCCGGGCCACTGCGCGGGCCATGCTCGTCGCGGCGGCCGCCGAGGCCTGGCACGTGCCGGCCGGCGAGATCCGGACGTCGAAGAGCACGCTCACGCACGCCTCGGGCCGGCGCGCCACGTACGGCGAGATGGCGGTGGCCGCGAGCCGGCAGACGCCGCCCGACAATCCGCCGCTGAAGACGGCGGCGCAGTTCACGTTCATCGGCAAGGACCGCTCGACGCCGCGGGTCGATTCGCCGTCGAAGTGCAACGGCACGGCGATTTACACCATCGACGTCAAGCTGCCGGGCTTGCTCACCGCGGTGATTGCGTGGCCGCCCGGCCTTCGGCGCCAAGCTCGTGTCCTTCGATGCCACCGACGCGAAGAAGGTGAAGGGCGTCACCGACGTCGTCGAAGTGCCCGAAGGCGTGGCCGTCGTCGCCACGGGCATGTGGGCCGCGCTGCAGGGCAGGCGCGCGCTCAAGGTGCAATGGGACGAGTCGGCGAGCAAGGACCTCGATTCGGACGCGCTGCTGGCCCGCTATCGCGCGCAGGCCGCGCAGCCGGGCACGCCGTTCACCAAGCCGACGACGACATCCGCTGCGCCTGCGCCGGTCAAAGACGATCGAGGCGGTGTACGAGTTTCCGTTCCTTGCCCACGCGACGATGGAGCCGATGAACTGCGTCGCCTGGCTGCACGACGGCATGCTCGAGACGTGGTCGGGGCACCAGTTCCCGACGTTCGACCACATGTTCGCCGCGAAGGCGGCCGGGCTGCCGATGGACAAGGTCAAGCTGCACACGCTCGTGTCGGGCGGCAGCTTCGGCCGGCGCGCCAACGTGTGGAGCGACTTCACCGTCGCCGCCGTCAACGTCGCCAAGGCGATCGGCGGCCGCGCGCCGGTGCGGCTGCAGTTCAGCCGCGAGGACGACACCGGCGCAGGGCTGTACCGGCCGATGTACGTCCATGCGGTCAAGGCCGGAGCTCGACGCGCAGGGCCGCATCGCACTGTGGCAGCACACCATCGTCGGCCAGTCGATCATGGCCGGCGGACCGATGGCCGGATGATGATCAAGGACGGCATCGACCCGACGTCGGTCGAAGGCGTCGACAAGAGCGTCTACGACCTGCCGATGCTGGCCGGGACGCTGCATTCGCCGACGCTCGCGGTGCGGCCGCTGTGGTGGCGCTCGGTCGGCAGCACGCACACCGCGTACGTGATGGAAACGATGATCGATGAGCTTGCCGCCGCGGCGGGCCGCGACCCGGTCGCCTTCCGCCTCGCGCTGCTCGGCAAGAGCCCTCGCGCAGCCGCGGTGCTCAAGCTCGCGGCCGACAAGGCGGGCTGGGGCAAGTCGCGGCGCGCCGGCGTCGCGCAAGGCATCGCCGTGCACGAGTCGTTCGATACCTTCGTCGCGCAGGTGGCCGAAGTGTCGATGCGCAATGGCAAGGTCAAGGTCGAGCGCGTGGTCTGCGCCGTCGACTGCGGCGTGCCCGTCAATCCCGACGTGATCCGCGCGCAGATGGAAGGCTGCATCGGCTTCGCGCTGGGCGCGCTCTACTACAGCGAGATCGAGCTCAAGGCCGGCCGCGCGGTGCAGCGCAACTTCGACACCTATCGGTCGCTGCGCATCCACGAGATGCCGAAGGTCGAAGTGCACATCGTGCCAGAGCACCGAAAAGCCGACCGGCGTCGGCGAGCCGGGCGTGCCTCCGCTGGCACCGGCCGTGGCCAATGCCGTCGCCAAACTGGGCGGGCCGCGCGTGCGCCGCCTGCCGTTCACGCGGGCGGGGCTGGTCGAGACCTGACGCGCGCGACGTCGGCGGTGAGTTCGCCGGTTCAGACCGCCGTCAAACTACTGCCGGCGCGAAGCGCGCGTGATCGACGACGTCGTATAGGCGATGGTCGTCGCGCCGGCCGCGGCGAGCTCGATGCGCTGTGCGCTGTCCGGACGCGATCTTTGCCGCCGCGCCGTCGATCACCGTGCTCGACACGATGAACCTGACGCCGAGCTCGCGCGGCCCGCGCGCGCAACCGGTTCGCCGTGTCTGTCGCCGGGCCAACGGCCACCAGCCGGTGCGCGTCCTGGAAACCGATGTCGCCCACCGCGGCGTGACCCGCGTGCGATGACGACCGTGAACCGCGCGGCGTCGCCGAACTCCCGCTCGTGCCGATCTCACGAATGCCTCGAGCGCTCGCTCCAACCGCGCGGCGGCCTCGAGCGCACTCCGACACGCGTGCGCGAAATCGTCGTTCGAGCCCGAATAGAACGGTTACATCGTCGCCGCCGATCTCGCAGTGTGCTTCGTCTTCCGTACGCACTGCGCTCACGACCGCTTCGCCGAACAGCCGCGCAAAGTAGAGGACATCCTGGGGCAGATGTCGCTCTGCGAAGGCCGTGCGGCCGCGCCATTCGACGAGCATGACCACAATGTCGCGCTCGACGCTGTTCCGCACCGAAGTAGGAAGCAGCGGTCGCCGGCGCCGCGGCGAGCAAAGGAACGACTGCTATATCGCCACGCGGCCGCAGCTGGCATGCAAGGCGTACGCTCGCCGGGGCGCCGATGCGTGCCAGCGTCTGCGCCTCGTCTGCTTCGGGCGCGGGGCAATGCGCCTCGCCGCTGACGACACGCACCCGGCACGTCGAGCACCGCGCCCGTCCGCCGCACATCGACATGTGTGGAATGTGGTGGCTCCGGCTCGCTTCGAGAACGGTCCATCCGCGCGGAACACGCACGACGCGCTGCGGGTACTCGATCGTGACAAGAAGCTTGCGCCGGCGCTCGACGAGCGCTCGGATCTCCCGCGCCGCGAATACCAGCGCGATCGCCGAGAAGTAGAAGGCGAGCGCCGCCGTCGCGCAGGCGCGCGAGCGCCAGGCCTTCGGCGGGCGCCGCCGCGGGGATCGCTTTCATCGCTGCGACAAAAGAGGGCTCGCCGCGAGCTCCTTGCCCATCGACAGAAATCCCAGCCCGGCCAGGACAGGCAGAAGCAATGCGGCTGCGAACAGGACAAAGCGCAAGCGCTGATACAGGCGATGACGGGAGAACGCGAAGTGAAGTCCCAGGCAGCCATGCAGCCATCCGGGCACGAGCAAGGCGAGCTGGCGGCCTTCACCGTTCGAGGTCCACAGCGCCCACACCACACGATGGTATTCGGGCGCGTAGCCGTAGAGCTCGTGGGCGAGGCGCGTTGCCACGGCGTGTCCGATGAGCAGCAGTGGAATGCCGAGACCCAACAGGATGCGAAGGAGATCGGCCGGCGGCATGCGCAGCGTTCGTCGTCGATAGATCGCGACGAACGCGAGCGTCAGGTGGGTCGCGGCCGCACCGTAGAGCAGCACCGTGCCGGGCACGCTCTGCCAGACGCGCACCGCCAGCGCAAGACCGCGCTCCGCCGCGTCGATCGAGATCAGACCGAGCGCGTGATTGACGAGGTGCGCGGTCACGTAGGCGAATAGCACCAGGCCTGACGCCAGGCGCATGTCGCGCTGCGTCGGGCGTGCGCGCGAGCGCGCCCGTCGGTGAATCCTGGACGCGGTCGTGGTAGATCGCGCTCAAGCTCGTACCACGGACGCTCAACGTCGGAAATCGTGGTTTCAGTCTGCGCATCGCTTGCCGATCATGAGTTGCGACGCGGATTCGACGCTCGACGGATAAAAACTGCACTGCCATTCAATGTGCCGGCCTCTCCAGAACGCGTACTTTCGCGGAGGCCTGGAGCCGGCTCAGGTGCCCCTTGAGCCCGTCCTCGGTCTCGCGATCCGCGTGGATGTATTCGAGACCCAGGTCGCTGTTCGCAACAGGGCTCCAGATCAGGTTGACGTGCGCAGAGCGAGTGCTCTTGTTGGTGCTGGCCGGAGCACCGGCGGGATTGTTCTCGCCGGCGGTCGACAGCACGAGGTTCGAGCGCAGTTGGTCGAACCAGTAGTGGCGATACGCGGCAAACCAGCCCCATTGTTTCGGCAGACGGATCTGCCCGTCGCTACCGACGACTCCGTCCGGGAAGAAGCCATTCGAATAGCGGCCGATCGCGTTGCCGGCGCTCGCCGTGAAGCGGAAGTCGTCCTTGCCGACGGCGGGGATCACGCCGGCCACGCTGACCGCGCCGCCCAATTTCTGATCCACGACGGCCGGCGCCGAAGCGGAGTCGACCCTGATCTGCCGCACAGGCCGTGGACGGAGATCTTGCCTATCGACGTATTGAACAGCACCTGGCCGGTGACGTCGGGCAGACGGTCGTCGTCGGCGCGAAAGCTCGCGCCGCCGGGAATCTGCAACGACCGTTTCGGGATTCTCCAGCCCGACCGACCATTGGCCGCTCGTTGCCGATCCGGGACCGCCGAACGGCTGGGTCCAGCGCACTTGCGCCTGCCGATCGAAGATCTGCCCGACCGGACCGCCGAAGTCCACGGTATCGGGAAGCGACGCAGGGTTCATGAAGTTGGTCCAGGTCTGCCCGGCCAGGAGATTGCCCAGCGTTCCGTAGGCGTGGCGCAGTCTGAAGCCGTGCGAGTTGCTCACGCTTTCATTACCGTCGGCGCCGTAGAAATCGAATTCCACGTGCGTGTTCAAGTCGCCCATACGAGGTCGGCGTGTTCGTCTTCACGAACAATCTCGACTCTCTGGCGCCGAACTTGACCTGATTTCGCTCGTTATTGCCGGCGCTGGGTCCGACAGGCGATGGTTGTCGGATCCAGGAAAAGATCTCCTTTGGCGTCCACGCCGGCGCTCGGATTGCTGAACACCGCGTCAAGCTTCACGTATCCACCCAGCGTGACCGACGTGTTCGACCCGGGCAGCTTGAACGAACCTTTGGTGGCCCCGCCGGTGACGACGTTATCCGGAGCGGCAGCGGCCTGCTTCTGCTCGGCCGTCTGTTGCTTCTGTTCCAGCTCCAGAACTTTCTTCTGCAGTGCCTCGATTTGTGCCTTCATGTCTTGCAGCGTATCCGCCTCAACCGCGGTTGCTAAACCACCCAAGCCGACGGCAATCGCCGACACAAGTGCCTTCGTCCTGAGTGCGTTGCTGGATTTCATGGTTCTTCCTCCGATCGCAGTCTGAGACAAGCGGATCTCGCTTGTTCTGCCGTGCATACTCGGAGAGACGGTGGTGGAATTCCAACGGGAATAACAGCGACGAGAGCCAGGTATTACGGCGGCGCAACTGCGCGTTAGATGACAAGTGCGCCGGAGTGGTGGTGCCACGTTCACATCGGCGCGCACGTGCCTCGCTCGCGTCCGAGGTAGAGACCTCGAAACGCGATGCGAGGAAAAGAGGGCCGAACAGAGACGGCCCTAGTGCTGTTGCACGCTGTCGACTTCACTAGTACGTGCGTGCTTGTGTGCCACTTTCGGGGTGGAAGAATCTTGCCAACCGGGCCGAGAATGTTTCCTTGCTCGGGTTCTGCGCAACGTTAGCTTGATCGATTGATGCCGACGCCGTGTTCGCCGATCCGTTTGGAGCTTGCCACCTGGACAGGGTCGACGCCCCTAAGGCCACCAGTTCACGGTCGGTCAGGCCATTCGGGTGGCTCTGGCGCCACGATGGATCTGCGGGTGCGCTGGCGAAGACCGGCGGATTGAGTTGCGACGCGGATGCGGATAGTCCAGACGACGACAACGCCGCCAGTTCACGGTCGGTCAGGCCATTCGGATGGCTCTGGCGCCACGTGGGATCTGCAGGCGCGTTGCTGAAGACGGGCCGCTTGAACTGTCCCGGCTCTCCCAAGTTGTAGCCATTGAAGTACTTATACGAATCGCCGCTAAACGGATTCATGCTGTTGTCGTCGGCCAGCGCGGCGCCGGAAGCGCCGAACGCGAGCGCAGTTGCCACGACCAGTTGCTTGCTCAGTGAGTATGGCTTGCGAGACATGGCTTGCTCCTTTAAAGTTGCTGCCGCTGAAAATGGTTCCCGGTGCACATTCGAAAGCAATTTGTATCAAGGCGTCGTAGGCGATGCCTGCGATGCCGCACGAGTACGCGCTAGCCGATGGTGTGTCTGCCGTCGCACCGGAACAAGGAACGGCAGCATCATCAAGGACGCGCGCTCGCATACCCATCTAACCGTCAGGACGTGAGCGTTATGCCCGATGGAATAACAAAGATGATCTGCCGGTTGCGGCGCCGAGCGCGGTGGTGATGGCTGTGCTTGCCTAGCCGAGCAGCATTGGGCCCGAACCGCGAAAGATTTGGTTGTAAGGCGACGACCCGCCGGCGCGCCGACCCCTTGGCTTATCGTGACGAGGAACGGCGTCTATCGCGAAACGTCTTCGCGGGCAAGCCGTTGGAGCACGCCGCCGGTGAGCGAGCGCCAGCGATCACTCGCCGCTACGGCTTGCAAAACTCTTTAAAGGAATCCTGTAGCGCGTCCACGCTGGAGAACCCCAGGGTCGAGGCAGCGGCATGAACCCCGCCAAACTGCCTGGCCAGCGCAGAGACGCTCTCGCCGTGGCAGTTCGGCTCCCCAGGTATTCCGGCCTCGGGAACGGTGTCACCTGCCAGCGAAAACGTCATGTTGAACGTGGGCGTCGTAGCCGGGGTAGCGCCGCCGATGATGTCGGTGCCGATGCGCAGCCAATCCGGCGCCAAGGCCGAGTTGCGGATCCACGCTTGCAAATCCCCACGAACGGCGTACCGGGCGACACGATCGGCCTCGGCGCTGACAGGTACAGGAAATCGCCACCGTTCACCAAGACATCCGGGCGGAAGAAATAGTGACCCGCCGGCAGAAGGATCGGTTTGGTAAACGTGATGGTGATCTGGACCTGATCCCCGCTCGCTGGCCCCTCGCCAAGGGTTGTGCTGTTGGGAAACCTATTGATGCCGTTCACCACGGTGTTCAGTACCGAAAAGCTCGCGCTCAGCCGGCTTGCGGCAAAACTGAGCGTTCCCACGCTTCCATCGCGCGTGGCAGCATCGATTTCGACATCCGCCGGCGAGTTGACTCGCGAGAGCACGTGCCCCGACGGAGGATTGACTGAGTCAAGTGGGAACACGTGATACAGCTCGACCTCGACGTTGCCGATATTCGCCAACGTGCGCATTGATCAACCCGGTAATCGTGGCTCCATTGATGACCGTGGTCTCCGTAAGGATGAAGTCATCGGCCGTCTCGGTCTCGAGCTTCCCTGAGCTCTCACTCCGGGAGAGTGCCCCGAGTCGCCCGTCGGCGTTGCCGGTGGTGAAGAAGAAGGTGCCCGCCAAAGCCGGCGTCGCAAGCCACACCCCGGCGGTAATCATCGCCGATACCAAACTCACTCGCAATCTCATGTCCTTGCTCCTTATCGATGCTCTGGTTTTGAATCATTAGTTGCACAGTTTCTCAAATCGGTAGCGGATTCGCCGCGATCTGTGCTTGCAGCGTTTGACGATCGGTATGCCTGGTCATCATGCATTTCCTTTCACCTGACCTCTACCTTGAACTGAAGACGAGCGACTGATGAGGAGAACCGGACGGTTGTGCCGTCCGGTTCTCCACAGCCCTTGTGCAGAGATCCGAGTTGCTATCGTCCGCGTCGCTTTTACTGGTTCGTGTAGAAGAAGTAGTCGGCCGTGTAATCCACAAACGCCGTATGACCGACGTCGGATGGCGAGTCACAGCCATGCCCCGGCCCCGGTGCGTTCCCTCCAGTGGTGCTCAGCCGCTGGACTTGCGTGGTCTTCGACAGTATGTCGCCACCGGTGAGTCCGTCTTCGACTCCAACCTTGTCGAGCAGGACCCAGGAAATGGCACCGGTGGTTACGATAACGGAAGCTTTGGCCTTCGCCCAGACCGTGCTCCCGTCCCGCGAGTGCACCCACGTGGCCCGAATCGCGCCATCGGCCACCACCGCTGGACTGATGTTCGGGTCACGGGGGTCCGGGTTGGGGCTGAAGAAGTGGGTGATGAGTTGATCGCCATCGTCGTTGTACAGCGTGGCCTCCGGCGTGAAGAGCACATAGGCGACGCCAGTGGCTGAAGGTGCGCAGACGTAGTTCTGGGTGCCGATGGCGTGACCCACGAGGAACGCATGGTTTCCCGCGTCCACCTTGAGCTCGGGCGGCACGGTTGGCGGTGTGACTTGGCCAGCGTGGGCGGGCAGCGAGACCGCGAAAGCCACGGCGAGCGCAGTGACGCACGCGATGGGCAGGATGCGACGGGTGGTCTGATTCGACAATGCATTGTAGTGCTTCATACGATTTCCTTTCGCGCTTTGTGCGCGGGTTGTGGGGTTGAGACTTAACTTTCCGTAAAGCTGGATTGCAGTTCAGAACTAGTGGTCAGGTGCAGCAGTGGCATTTCATCGGCAGGCCTTTCTTGTTTCGTTTGTTTCGCGCGCCTCGGGCACCTGTCAGGCCGGCGGCAGCGTGTGTGCTCATTTGAGGTTCCTTGTGGTGATGGCGGGATTGCCTGTACGCGTCTATATCGCCAAGAACGAGGTTTATTCCATTCGTATTGGTTGCTCGGTGGACGGGGCGCAACTACTGAAGTGCTGTTTCTATGGGCACCGACAGTATTCGTAAGAACGGTCCGATGCCTAGCGATCGTGCGTCAAAGGATGGCGTTTCCGACTTTGTGCGGGGACGAAAGCTTCGGTGCCATCGATGAAGCGCGTTCGCATACCTGTCAGACTGCAGCAGCGGGTCTGATATGCCGTTTGGAATAACAAGAGATCGTTACGGGTAGGGCGGGCGGTCCAGGATTGTCGAGTGCCCTCCTCGCCGCTCGAGCAGCGAAGGGCTCGGTTGCTTCGGGTCAACTCAGCGCGTGGTCCTGCCCGTCGCGCCATGGAAGGGCCGAGAACACGGGCAGCGAGTCAACGGCTCGCTGTGCGGCGACTGGCTTAAGGCGCAGTCTCGGCGTGCGCGAGCCGCTGAACGAACGCAGACAAAACATCGGCGCTGACGTCGGCCACCGCCAGCCATTCCATTCCGGAGCCGCTCGCATGCGCGACATTGAAGCCGCGCACGGTGCGCAGCGCCGGCGGCGGCGCATGAGCCGACTCAGGACGGACAAAAACGTCAATCGTGTGCTGGCGATACCGGTAGACCAGCGTCGCGGTCGGTTGCCTCTTGAGCGTATCAAGCCTGCCGCCGATGAGCGCGAACCCCTCGTTGGCCAGGTCCTGCACCGGCGGCGAATAGTCGAGTCGCGCGGAGAGCCATGGCTTGACCGTATGGCGGTCGGATGATGCGACCTCGATCAGATGGTTGTTGAGCGTTGCCCGAACGTGGGTCGCCACGGCATCGACGGCGAGATCGTCGTTCGTGCGCCAATCGATGACCGTGGTGCCGATGACCCACGCGAGCATGGTTGCCGTGCAGCCGGCGAGCGCGCCTCCGGTGAGCCAGCGCCAGCGGTCACTCGCGGGCGCGGCCGGGACGGTAGCGCCGCACCCATGGCCCCAAGCATGGCGCGTACCCGCGCGTGCAGCGCCGGCGACGCCGGGAAATAGGGTATTTCGGCGCGAAGTCGCGCACGCAGTGCGAGCAGGCTCTGGTACTGGGTCGAGCAGCCGGCGCAGCCAAGCAAATGCTTTTTGAGCAAATCGCCTTGCCGCCCCACAATTTCGCCGTCGGCGTAGGCAGCGACGAGCGGTGCCGCTTCGTTGCAATTCATCGTTTACCTCTGGAGGTTCGCTCGCCGATCAGGACCATCAGCGGCGAGCGCTGCAGCAGCCGCGGGCGCGCGCAAGTCGAGACATCACCGTGCCAACGGGGATGTCGGCGACGCGCGCAATTTCTTTGTATGACAGCTCCTCGAGCTCGCGCAAGATAATGACCTCTCGATAAGGCAGTGGCAGCTCCGCGACTGCATCGGCAAGCAACCGCGACTCGGCGCTACGCAGCGCTGCTTGCTCGGGATCGATCGCCGCATCGTCGACAGCCATTTCGATTGCGGTGCCGTCGTCGCGAGCAATCTCCGCCGGACGATTGCGACCGCACCAGTCGTAGAACGCGTGGCGCACGATAGTCAGGAACCACGCCCGCGCATCGTTGCCGTGCAATCCGCCGATGTATTTGAGTGCGCGCAAGCATGCCTCCTGTGCCACATCCTCGGCGTCGTCGGCATCGCGTGTCAGCCAGCGCGCCAGATTGTGCGCGGCATCAAGGTGCGGCAAGACCAACTCCTCGAAACGGCTGATGTCAGACAAGCGAACGCTCCTCGCCTTGCTGTCTATACCGCGATCCAGCCGCATTATTCCAGCGATGAACAAGACGAGGGCGAGGTCGTACGCCAATGCGGGACGGCGTTGCCCGCCAAACGCAACGGCCGTTCCACCCGGCGAAAGCAGCCAGCCGGGTTCCTGCGTCTGTACGCCCTTGAGTCAATCCAGTGCCCCTAGTTTCATACGGCCCGCTCATCCTACACGCAGGTGAAACAGGTAATACCGGGTACCCGCTCGGTTTATTCCTGAAACCAAAAATTCGACGCTGCGGGAATATCTGCGGACGTGCGAGTGGTATTGCATCGCGCAACCTCTTTTTCTGTCAGGAGTTACCCATGAAGCACCCGATCGATCGGCGAGAATTTCTGAAATTGGCGGGCTTGGGCGGTGTCGTGTTCGCCTCGAGTCTTGGCGCTGCGCGCGCCGCGGGTACGATGGCCGCGGCCAGGGCGCGGCTTACGATGACTTCTATTTCGTTCAGTTGTCGGATACACACTGGGGCTTCGAAGGCCCGCCCAACCCCGACGCCAAGGGGACGCTGAAGAAGGCCGTTGCTGCCGTAAACAGCCTGTCCGAGCAGCCCGACTTTGTCGTGTTCACCGGCGACTTGACTCATACCACCGACGACCCGAAGGTGCGCCGGCAACGCCTTACCCAATTCAAGGATATCGTCAGCGAACTCAAGGTAAAGGACGTCCGCTTCATGCCGGGCGAGCACGACGCTTCCCTCGATCACGGTGAAGCGTACCAGGAGTTCTTCGGTAAGACGCATTACACGTTCGACCACAAGGGCGTGCATTTCATCGCGCTGGACAATGTATCGGATCCGCGCGCGCTGATCGGCGAGGAGCAGCTGCAGTGGCTTGCGGCGGACCTCAAACAGCCAGCCGCAGGACGCGAACATCGTCGTCCTGACGCACCGTCCCCTGTTCGATCTGTATCCGCAATGGGATTGGGCCACGCGCGACGGCGCGCAGGCGATCGATCTGCTGTTGCCGCATCCGCATGTCACGGTGTTCTACGGGCACATCCACCAGGAGCACCACAAGATGACCGGGCATATCGCGCACCACGCCGCCAAGGGATTGATGTTTCCGCTGCCCGTGGCCGGTTCGCAGCCGCAACGTAACCCCTGTGCCATGGGACCCGGCGCATCCCTATCAGGGCCTTGGCTTCCGCGACATCGAGGCGGAAGTGAAGGACGCCGATTACAAGCTCACCGAGCTTCCGGTCGTGAAGGCGTGATGCGATGCAAGCCACACAGAAGAAAAGTGACGATGGCGTTGGGCGCCTTGGTGCTGGGGGCCGGGACGTTTGGCCTGCGTGCGGCCGCGCAGCCCCAGGAGCAGGTCATCAAGATACTGGCCCGGAAATTCACGCTACTCCCCGAATAAACTTACGCTGAAGAAGGGCGTGCCTGTGGTGCTGGAACTCACCACGGCCGACGTCCTGATGGGTTTTTCGGCGCCTGATTTCGACGTACGTGCGGACATCATCCCGGGCAAGGTGGCCAAGGTACGCCTCGTGCCCGACAAGGTAGGCACGTTTGCGTTCCTTTGCGACGTTTTTGCGGCACCGGGCACGAGACCATGAACGGGACTATCACCGTCGTCGCCTGATCTGCGGAGCACTCCCTCGATTTCATGGGAAGACTTTAAGGCTCGCGCGCTGGTTCCGCGGGAAGCAGATGAATCGCCTCTGCCACGAACTCCAAGCCCACGCGTTCGCCGGCCACGATGCGTACGTGGCGCTGGAGCGAGGCTTCAATCGCAACCACAAGCGTTTGGCCGACGCGAATGCGGTATTCGATCCGATCGCCACGATACTCGACTTCCTCGACCACGCCTGCCCGGGAGCCATCGCCGGCCGGGATGGTCACTCGTATCGCCTCAGGACGAACGAGGACGAGCACATCATTCGCCGGGCAACGGCTCGGCACGCCGATGCAATGATCGAGGGTCTCGACCAGGATCTGCCTTTCCGTGCGCTCCAGGACGCGTCCCGGCAAAGCGTTGACCTGACCGATAAAGTCGGCTACGAATAGACTTGCCGGGTGCGCATAGATCTCCTCCGGCGTGCCCACTCTGCTCGACACAGCCGCTGTTCATGACCACGACGCGATCAGACAGGCTCATCGCCTCGTCTTGATCGTGCGTCACATAAATGGAGGTCGTGCCCAGGCTCCTCTGCAGGCGTCTGAGCTCGCCACGCACCTGCACACGCAGCTTGGCGTCGAGGTTGGACAGCGGCTCATCGAACAGCAGCAGGTCCGGCTGCATGACCAATGCACGCGCCAGTGCGACTCGTTGCTGCCCGCCCGATAGCTGTCCCGGAGGCGCCCGGCCATATTTTCGAGGTCCACCGCTTTCAGTGCTGTCGGAACCTCGGAGCGCACGCGTTGGTCCGGATATTTGCGGATGCGCAGCGAATACGCGACGTTCTCGAACACCGACATGTGCGGGAATAGTGCGTAATTCTGGAACACCATGCCGATGTGCCGGCGATGCGGCGGCAGAGACTGTATCGACCGCCCGTCGACCAGAATATCGCCCGTGCTCGGCACGCTCCAATCCCGCCAGCATGCGAAGCACGGTCGTCTTGCCGCATCCGGATGGGCCGAGAAACGTCACGAACTCCCCGGCCTCGATGCGCAAGTTGAAGTCACGAACCGCGGCGACGCTCCGCCCGCGTGAAAGGACGAATGTCTTGTTGAGGTCACGGACTTCAAGCGCCTTCGCCGGCGGCTTTACGCATGGTGGGTCCTTACGCCTGTTGCGCGCGCCAGTCGCCGCCCAGGAGCCGCGGAACGCCGTGTATCACTGCCAGAACGAGCACCACCAGGATCACGCTCAGCGCCGCAGCTTCTCCGACATCGCCCCGGTCCATTCTGCGACAGGATGGTCGGCGTCACGAGCGACCAGTGTGGAGACACCACGAAAATAACCGCACTCAGTGTCGTGACGCTACGCGTGAACGTGAAAATCATGCCTGCCAGCAACGCGGGACGCAGCAGTGGAAGCAGCACGCGCATCAGCGTCTGGCCGCTCGTCGCACCCATGCTGGTCGACGCCTCGTCGAGGGAGCGATGCAGCTGGTTCAATGTCACAACGCCCGAGCGCATCGAATAAGGCAAGGAACGCACCGTGAACGCCACGATGATGATGAGCGCCGTGCCGGTCAACAGCAACGGCCAGTGATTGAAAGCGAGCGCGAATGCGAGCCCGACGACCGTGCCGGGAATCGCGAGCGGCAGGTTCGCCAGGAAGTCGAGTGCGTTGCGACCGACCAGCGCAGTGCGAGCGACGTAATAAGCGGCGAGCACGCCAACGACTGCCGTCACCGCGGACGCCGCGGTGGCGAGCGCCATCGTATCGAGCAGCGCATTGCGCGAGGCGGTGACCGCGGCGGCAAAGTGGCGCAAGGTGAATTCGTTATTGATTCCGGAACAGCTTGGTCGTCGCACCCGCGAGTACGGTCGCGTATTGCAGCACGATCACCATCGAGACGCTGCCGAGCAGCAGCAGTGCGACGGCCTTCACCACAGGATGCGCCAGTTGCCGGTGATGCAACGCGCCGCTGCCGCCGACCGATGCGAATCCGGTCCTTTTGGCCAGCTGCTTCTGCGCGAAGAACAGCAGGAGTGCGGGCATGAGCAGGATCACCGCGAGCGCGGCGCCCTTCGGCACGTCGTACATGCCGATGATCGTCTGATAGATTTCCGAGCTCAGCACCTGGAAATCGCCGCCGAGGAGCAATGGATTGCCGAGGTCGGCCAACGAATAGCCGAACAGCAGCACGGCTGCCCCAGCCAGACCGAGAATCAGCAATGGAAGGCTGACCGTGCTGAGGACCTTCCCTGGATGCGCGCCCATCGTGCTTGCCGCCTCTTCGAGCGAAGCATCAAGCCCGCGAAAGAGATTCAGCAACAACAGATACGCAAAGGGGAAGTATGACAATAGCTGTGCGACGACGAGCCCCGATATCCATAGAGGGCGCTGGTCTGCAGCCCCAGGACTTCGTGCGTGATGAGGCCGCGCCGGCCGTAGAGGAGGATCAGGCTCAGTGCCATCAGTATCGGCGGCGAGATCGTCGGTAGCAGCGCGACGAAATGCCATACGCGCTTCCACGGCAACGCGACACGCGTCATCGCGTACGCATAGAGCGTCGCCAGCATCGTGCCGAGCACCGCTACGGTGAAGCCGAGCGACATGGTGTTCCAGACCACCTGCCGGATGTGCGGGTCGGCAACCAGTCGCGCGAGCGTCTGCGAAGAAAGACGCCCGTCGACGATGATGGAGCGCCCGAGCAAGTCTGCCAGCGGATAGGCCACGAACACCGCGACCAGCACCGCAACCACCGGGTAGAGACATGCAAGAACCCACCCGCGACCCGGGCGCATGATGCCCGGCCTCGCGGCAAGGCTCGTCACGATATCTTGCGCCCCGCCAGGATATCGTTCGTGAAGCGTTCGACGAGCTGCTGACGCACCGTGCTGCTACCCGCCCAGTTGAAGTCGAAGTTGACCAGCTTGGCGCTCTGATATGGCTTCACGAGATCGTGCACTTTCGCCTTCGGGTTGGTCGGCACGTCGAAGTATTCCGAGGCTGCGAGCAGCTCGACCGACTCGGGTGTGCACGACCAGTCGACGAACTTCTGGGCTGAGCTGGCTTCCGGCGCGCCCTTCAGCATCACCACGCAGAACAAGTCGTAACCCGTGCCTTCGCTCGGCAGCGACATTTCGATGGGAAAGCCCCTGTCGATGCTGCCGAGAATGTCGTATGTGCGAACAGAATGCCGACGCCGACTTCTCCACGCCCGACCAGCTGCGTCGGGCCGATGCCCGAACGGGTGTATTGCGCGACGTTGGCGTTGAAGCGCTTGACGTAGTCCCATCCCTTCTGTTCGCCCATGAGCTGCAGCACGGTGGTGAGGAAGGTGTAGCCCGTGCCGGAAGTCGAGGGGCTGCCGAGACAGATCTGTCCTGCAAATTGCGGACGCGTCAGATCTTCCCAGCTCTGCGGCGCCTTGATGCCCTTTTCCTGCAGGAATTTCTTGTTCGACGCGAAGCCGATGAAGTCGACGTCGGTGCCCGTCCAATAGCCTTCCGGATCCTTGTACTTGTCCGGAATTGCCGCGGCCTCGGGTGACTTGTAGGACTCCAACAAGCCGTCAGCCTTGAGTGTCAGCATGGACGGCAGTCCGATGCCATAGAGGATGCTCGCTTGCGGCGAATTGCGCTCCGCGCGGATGCGGTTGATGGCTTCGCCGGCCGAGAGGCGCAGGAAGGTCGGTTTGATGCCGCTCTTTTCTCGAATCCCTGTGCGATGGCGGCGCACGTCTTTTCCGGTGGTCCCATGTAAAGCGTTAGCTTGGCGCCACGCCTGGGCCCGGCCCGACAGCGGTAGTGCCGAAGCGGCACCGGCAAGCATCAATCCCGTGAATCGCCTACGCGAAATCCTGGCCACTGGCCCTCCTCCATGAACATTTGTATTGGTCGCGGCACATATTGTCGCCCGGCACACACGAGGTCAAGTCCCGGATCGCTGTCTTTGAGCGAAAATCGAGGGGCGAATTCGATGCGATGTCAAGAGGCGCGGGTCGTTGCGGTGTTCGCGAATTTCAAAGTGTGCTCGAACGACTCTACACCTGCCTGCGATCCCAGACCGGTCGCATTGAGTGCGGCAGTGGCCTGTGCGAAGCGCACGGTCGTTTCGATATCAAAGCCCTTGACGAGGCCCACGGCGAAGCCCGCGTTGAAGAGCATCGCCACAACCGCAGGTGCACTTCACCAGGACATCGAAGGCGGGCATCCTGAAGGAGAAACCGGAGCGGTCGTGGTAATAAGCTCCGTCGACGCCCAGTGTGAATACGCACGCCTCGACACCAAGGCCGATGAAATATCTCGCCGCATCGCCCATGTCGAACAAACCGGTGAGCGCGCGGGCCTCTTCGATCGACGGCAGAAAATAATCGGTGTGAGGAAGAACGCCGGCAACGGCCGGCATGTCGTTGGGCGAGCCCGCAAAGACGTCTACCGTGGTAATAGCGCCCGCGGCTTTCGCTGCGCTGATCACCTCGGCAGTCCGTCCCTTATCCATCGCGTGCATCAGGCCGACACCGCCGGCGTGGAACACCTTGGCGGCAACTACCTTGGGTAGCTCCGCTTCGGTGACGAAGAAGTTGCCGGTGGCGCCTGCCATGTGCAGCGCCGGGCGCGATCCATCGGCGCGGGTGGTGACGATGGAAGAGGATGTCTTCCAGCCCTTCTCCCGTTGCATGGTCGAGGTGTCGACCGCCAAAATGACGCAGGCGCTGGACCACCCAGTCACCCATCAGGTCATCACCGACACCACCGACGGCTAGCGTCTTCAGTCCCATTTTAGCAGCGGCGATGGCAGCGGTTCCGGCGGCCCCCGAAACGGCCAGAGTCAATTCGTCGAGCGGATAACAGCCGCCGCCTGGCGGGATTTCCGTGAAGGGCCAGCCGAGACAGTCGAATGTGAGAAACCCATTGACGTGTAATCGTATATCGTCACAGCCTGCCTCGCTTTGACTTGCACCACCAACCGTCGATTACCAAAAGCAAATCTGCAGCGATCGCTCTTCGACTTTCTTCGGGATCTTCATCAGCACGTCGCGTTGCCGACCTGAAATTCTGCGCGCTTCGTGGCAGCAGGTTATCGATTTCGTCCATGCTGCAGCGATTTTCCGGCGCGGTGGCAAGGCGCAAGTCTCTTTGGTCGGGGAAATGACCATCCCCGACATGATGCAATACCGGATCGCCCATCGTCCAACGCCTATGGCCCCGGCATACCTCGATGCGCATCGCTGACGCTGTGGGCGGCGTTGCTCGCTCATGATCTGCTTTGCTCCACCTAGCCGCCTCAAAATCAAGCCCGAATATTAATAGCGATAACGCCTACGGCACAGCGATCCCTGCCGCGCCTCCCTCCCGGCAGTTCCGATCACAGCGCGTGCCGCGCTCTTGTACTCGCGTGTCAAGCGGAAGCAGGTCGCGCTTGCGACTCGGCCGATCCCTCTAATGTGCCGGGCAGTTCCAAAACAGAACGGTGTTGCGCTCCAGCGCTATTTTGGCTTATCGTGCGGCCAGTCGATAGAATGTACCTGCGGCTTTCTTCACTTGCGCGGCCGAAGATTCGGAAAAGAAATGCCAAAGAAGACGCATAACATCTACATTCTCAATGGGCCCAACCTAAATCTACTGGGAGTTCGGGAACCGAAAATATACGGCCGCGTGCCGCTGCGAGAGATTCAGGAGCGCTGCGAAACGGTCGCCTCAACCCTTGGCCTTACGTGCGATTTTCGACAGTCCAACCACGAAGGCGAGCTGATTGAATGGATTCATGAGGCGAGAGAGCGCTCCTCCGGCGTCATCATTAATCCTACCGGGTATTCGTTCTATTCGATTGTCCTTCTCGATGCTTTGAAGGCCGTGGACTTGCCCATCATCGAGATCCATATATCGAACATCTTTCGTCGCGAATCTTATTACCACGATTCGATAATGTCCTTCAGTGGCGACTGGGGTTATCTGCGGCTTTGGCGCGATTTGGGTACGAAATGGCTTTGCACGCTATGGCTGAGCAACTTCTAGAAATCCAGTCAGTCACGGAAAGTAGGCCCTGGCGGAGCAGCTCCCGACAATAGCCGGCCGGATCCACGGACGGCACTCGGTATATATAATTTTCTATCGATCGTACCTTCGTCGATCGTCGAGCAACGCCGGATTGATCACTATCTTATTAGAGGAAATCATGAAATCGAAATGGCGTGTACTTCTTGCATCGCTCGTGTTTTGTGCACTACCCGCGCTGGCGCAGCAGAGGCCCGGTGCTGTTCGTCGGGCTCATGGAACTCTCCGGCACCGGAGCGACTCCGGGAACAAATTTCGACAACGGCGCGAAGCTCGCAGTCAAGGAGATCAACGCTGCAGGCGTGAATCCTGGGCCGGAAGATAAATTACGAGACGTGGGATACCCAAACAAATCCCAGCGTTGCGAAGGCGTTGGCACAAAAGGCGATCGATCAAGGTGCTTATGTTGTTCTAGGTCCGGTTCACTCGGGTTCAATGATCGTCAGCATGGGAGAGACTGCGGCGCGCGGAAGTTGCCAATTTTACCGGCGGAGAAGCGGCGACGATCACTCAGCAAGGAAATCCCTATGTGTTCCGCACATCGTTCACCCAATCGACTTCCATGCCGAAGCTTGCACGCTACATCGGCAAGGAGCTCGAAGGCCAAATCGGTAGCGATTCTTTACACCAACAACGATTTTGGCAAAGGTGGCCACGACGAAATGATCAAAGCGCTGGGCACGCAAGGTATCAAGGTTGCGGCCGATATTTCCAGCGATCCAGGCCAAGTCGACTTTTCGGGAGCAGTCGTCAAGATCAAGCAGGCTGACGCGGACCTGCTGTTCGCCTATCTGACCGAGGAGGAAGGTGCGCGTGCTTTGCGCGAGCTCAAAAGCAGGGTTACAACAAGCCTATCGTCGGCGAGACGACGCTGATCGGGCAAAAGGTCATCGAGCTTGCCGGAAATTCATCCGAAGGCATCATCGGACACGTCGGCCTTACGCCCGATGCGCCCCAGCCTACGGTAAAGGCCTTCGACGACAAGTTTCAAAAGGAATATAAGTACCGCAGCGATCATAATGGAATGAAAGGTTACAGCGCCATTTACGTGATAAAAGCGGTCACCGAAAAGGTGGGGAAATTCGATTCGAAGGCATTGTCGGCAGCGCTGCACGGCGCGAAAATATCCACAAAGGACGCTCCCGGAGTGTTACTCGACGTCTCGTTCAATCAAAATGGCGATCTCGACCGCGAGAGTTTCATCGTGAAGGTCGTCAACGGCAAGCAGCAGGTCATCGCGACCGTTCCCGCCGTCGGCGCGAATTGAGGTTTTCCATTTGGTCACCATGGCGGCTCGACAGCATCGAGTCGAAGCGCCATGGTGTCTTCCTATTTGGCCCCAGCGATAAGTCGTGCGATCAACTCCCTGCACGAGCAAAACTTATTGCGTCAACGTACGGCTCAAATGACCGGGCGAACCCTCGGAAAGAGGCCCGTAATCAATTCAACAGACTTTGACTTGACAAGGTCTTGCGCCCCATTCTATGCTGCAGAACGGTACGCGAAGGTTCTGATTTGACCATAGCAAACTGTTGGGGCAATGGCTTTAACAGGCGGCGACGAAGCCGCATGGGATCCGCCGCTTGTCTGCGCGGTTGATCCCACAACTGTTGGATAATTCTCGCTTTCGCCCAGCGGGTCATCGAGCGAAGAGGATGGTCCATTCCAGCGTAGGTCGTCGGAATTACAATGAAAAACAAGCAGCGCCAGCATCGATCTCAAAAGAACGTTCACAACTCGCAAAACGCGCAGCCGCGAACGCAACTCCGCCAGCGAATCGTCCACCGGACGAGCAAATCGACTTCTGCAGCGCCCGCTGCGAAACAGCCCGGCAATGGCGGGGTGGCGGCGGTGGACCGGGCGCTGGCAATCCTCGGCGCATTTGAACCAACGGATCAGCGACTCACCCTCGCCCAGCTTGCGCAGCGTACGAAGTTCTACAAAGCACGATTCTGCGCATCGCGCAGTCGCTGCTTCGACATGGCTACCTGCGGCATCTTGATGATGGCAACTACCAGATCGGTCCCACCCCATTGATGCTCGGCGCGATCTATCAGCGCAGCCTGCGTCTCGGAGATATCCTCCTGCCGCTGATGCACGAACTCGCCGACCAGACCGGCGAAAGTGTCTCCTTCTATTCGCGGCACGGTGACGTACGCGTTTGCCTCCATCGAGTCGATTCCAAGCACGCAGTGCGCGACCATGTGCGTGAAGGCGATGTGCTGCCGCTGGATCGCGGCTCGGGCGGGCGTATCTTGCGCGCATTCAGCGGCGCCAAGGGCGAACCTTATGAGATGATCCGGAGGGAGCACAGTTATGCATCGGTTGGCGAGCGAGACGCCGAAACCGCGGGGATTTCGGTCCCCATCTTCGGCGGGGTCAACTCCTTATCGGCGCGCTCACCTTGGCCGGCCCACGTTCACGTATCGATGAGACTTTCATCGCCAACGCTCGGGCGCAACTTCTACGCGTCGCGGCTCGCGCCACCAGTGCGCTCGGTGGCAATGCTTCGACAATCGAAGGGGCGCTTACGACAATCCTGGCAGGCAAGCGCCGTGGCGTACGTGTTTCCGAATCAACACGATGAATTGAAACTATTGACTGAGTTTTTCAGCTCAGACGGTGCTCCGATTCCTTGCAGTTTTCAGATTGAGACTCCGGAAAGCGATTTCAGGGCCTTTGGCGTATTGCCCTAAGGAGACTCTCGCCGCTTAGATGTTTTGCCGCCTGGCATGCGAAAACGAGCGCCGGCCCAAGCGTAGTCCCGGGTCCCGGATACGCCCCCGCATGATCGACGCCATGTCATTACCGCAGGCATACAACCCGGCGATAGCGCTGCGATCCGAACGCAGGACTTGAGCATCGCGATTGACGCTTAACCCCGCACTCGCGGCGAGCGGCGCAAATGATAGCTCCACCGCAAAGTACGGTGGCGAGTCAAGGGGTCCGAGACTGGCATTGGGTCGGTGATTCGAATCTCCGTTCACCAAGGCCAGCGCTGAAGTTCCCCGTTCGAATTCGGATCACGCCCTTCTCGGGCATACTCATTGAAGCGCGCGACCGTTTGCGTGAGGGTGTGCACCGGTACCGACAGTTGTTGCGACAAGATGCCTCAAGTCCGGCGCAGTGCGCAAATAACCGCTTTTCACAAAGCGCCGCCAATTCAAAGACTCAGGCATGACCGCGCCCAAGCCATATTTCTTCAGCGCGACTGCATCACACACCAAAAGAACCGTGGGTAATCCGTCACCGCGCTTGCGCGTTGCATCGCAAGCACGAAGTCATGATAGGAGGCCGCCTCATCCGTGAAGCGCCGGCCATTGCCGTCTACCGCTATGATTCCCGGTTTCGCTCGATCCAAAACAATGTGTGCATAGGCTCTGGCCTGATTATCCCGGCCGATATAAGTCGAAACGGGCATCCAAAAAGCAGGAGATTGGTGGTCGACTTCGAGCGATGCACCTATCGAGAGTGCCGCGTCGACCGTCTCGCCTCGGTTTCCTTCGAAAATGAGCGGTTGTCGGATCGCGTTTACAACGCCTAGTTGCGCGGACGAGATCCAATCGGTTGAAAGCCCCCGCCGGCGAGCACAACACCTTTCGCCGCCGTTATTTGCACTATTCCACCAGGTCCGGTTATTTCGGCCCCGGCTACGTGCCCATCATTCACCATAAGACGCGTAGCGCGCGCCCGAAGCCGAACTGGCACACCTTCCCTAAGGAGCGTGTAATAAAGACGGCCGACCATTGCGTTTCCCATGACCAGTCGTGTTCCTCGGCCATAGCGAACGCGGTCGACGGCATACCTTCCCAGCAGCCTAAGACTGTGCTTCAGCGATGACAGGGACGACAGCGGATGCAAGAGCGGCGCGAGGTCCTCCTTGCCTACCATCATGCCGCCGAAGGCCAGGAACTCTTCCCGCGGGGGACGAAGATCGGCGAAATGGGTGCCGAGCAAGCGTCCGTCGAACGGCTTTGGAGCCACTGCTCGACCGCCAAGCGTTGCGCCCGGCGATCTTTGGCGATAGTCGGGATGTGGATACGGCAGGAAAAATGAGAGGTGCGTGTTTGCTTCCAGAAAACGCACGACGGACGGGCCGTTTTTCAAGAAGGCATTTACAAGCTCCGTGTCGAGCGTCCGACCGACCACGTCGCCTAGGTAGCGAAGAACATTCTCCTCGGTGTCAACCATACCCGCACTCGATGCGTGATGAGAAAGTGGGATCCACGCTGTGCCGGCGGACGTCGCTGTGGTTCCCCCACCTGGGGGCTTGCCTCGCAAACGATGACGCTCAAGCCAAGCGCATGCGACACCGCCGCAGTTGTCATTCCCGCGGCACCGGCACCCAAAACGAGGACATCGCATTGCGTGGCGGTCAACGGCAAAGACGACTGGAGATTGCCATCGAATACGGCGCGAGCCATTCTGTCACCCAAGTGACGTTGCGGGCGCTGCTTCCGTACGCCAGGAGCGCCCGCATCTAAAGAGCATGCAGAGTAGTTACTCCAACTACCTCCGAGGCACGACAATTTCGAACCGTCATTATGCGACCGTGCGTTTCTGAGTCGCCCAAATCGGCGGTGTTCCATGCTGGACTTCGGCGGTCGACGCGGAGAACGCATAAGTACCCAGCTGCGGGGTATATGTTCCGAACAACAGAACGATAGTCTATAATTGGTTAAGTCCGCGTTTTAACGACTCCCAGAATGACTGCCCAAGGCGTTCGGCAGAAGCAGGGGCTCGTGCGCGGCCACTTGTTCCGCAAGAAGAAACACTGATCTACAATCGGCGGCAATACCCAGCCGTGCCCGGGTGCGCCGCCGGTTATCGTCCACCTACGAAGGAGGGGCCATATCCATGTGCGCGAGCGAAGCCCGAAAGCCTATCACCGAAGAACAGCAGCAGGAACTGGACGACGTGTTCGAACGCTCGAAAAAGGCGCTAGCGATCATCGAGACCTACGATCAGGCGCGGGTCGACCGCCTTTGCCAAGCGGTTGCGTGGGCGGTCGCTAACAAACGGACGTTCGCGCGGCTCGTCGACATGGGAATCGCCGAAAGCGGTCTTGGCGATGCGGTGAGCCGCATGGGCAAAAGGATGAAGATCCCGTGGCGTCCTGCGCGACGCCCTGCGACAGAAGAGCGTCGGCATCATCGAAGAGTTACCCGAGAGAGGCATCGTGAAGTACGGCAAGCCGGCGGGAATTGTTGCTTGCATTGTTCCGACCACGAATCCGGACCTTACCCCTGCGGGCAACGCGATCTATGCAATCAAGGCACGCGACGTCGTCATCTTTTCGCCGCACCCGCGTTCGAAGAAAACATCATTCGAAACGGTTCGTCTTATGCGCGGCGCATTGGAGCGTGAAGGCGCGCCTGCCGATATCCTCCAGTGCCTTACCAAGGTCAACATCCCGATGTCGCAAGCCGTAATGGCGAGGGCCGATCTGGTTGTTGCGACCGGCGGGCAGGCAATGGTCCGCGCGGCGTATAGTTCTGGCACACCGGCGTATGGAGTCGGCGCCGGCAACTCGACGATGATCATTGACGAGACCGCCAACATCGAGGAAGCAGCTCGCAATACGCGCTTGTCCAAGACGTCCGATTTCGGATCTGGATGTTCAGCCGACGGAAACCTGATCATCGAGGCGAGTATCTTCGATCAGTTGCTAGCCCGGCTGCAGTTCGAAGGCGGCTACTTAGCGTCGGAGGCCGAGAAGACCGCGCTCCGCCGCGTGATGTGGGACAGCGAGGGACATCGAACGCCCGATACCGTGGCAATTGCTCCGCAGCAACTCGCCCAGATTGCCGGGTTTGCGATCCCGGCAGACCGCAAGTTCATCATCGTCCAGGGGATGGCATCGGCAAGGACTACCCCTACTCCGGAGAGAAGCTGACCACGTTGCTGGCGGTCTACAAATACCATGGCTTCGAGGAAGCTCTGGCCATGATGCGCGACATCTACGAGGTCGGCGGTAAAGGCCATTCTTGTGGAATCTACTCGTTCGACCAGAACCACATTCACCGGCTCGCACTGGTAGCCCCGGTAAGCCGGATCATGGTTCGGCAGCCGCAATCCAAGGCCAACGCCGGGGCGTTCAACAACGGGATGCCCATGACCTCAAGTCTGGGCTGTGGCACGTGGGGCGGCAACATGGTGTCCGAAAATGTGCATCTCAAGCATTATCTCAATACGACATGGGTATCGGTGCCGATCAAGGAAGACTGCCCGTCCGATGAGGAGCTTTTCGGCACATTCTACGACGCGACAATGGAAGCCGCCGAGGGCGAGCCGATAGCGGCATGATCCGACGCGCCAGAGGTGCGCAAAGGCGCCAGGCGTCGGCTGCAATGCGGGTCGCCTGCGCGTCGACGTATTGATGCATCGAATGCAAGAATAGGATCATGATGAAGAAAACGCCCGAGCAACTGCTGGAAGATGCCTCCGCATGGTGGACTACCGAGATCATCGACATCCATCCAGGAGAGATCGCGATTCGCGGCTACCCTATCCAGGAATTGATAGGCCATGTCCGCTTTCCCGAAATGATCTGGTTGATGCTTCGGGGAGATTTGCCCACGCGTGGGCAGTCTGATCTCCTGGAGGCCGCCTTGGTGCCGGGTGTCGACCATGGGCCCCACGCGCCGTCCATCGCAATCGCCCGCATGGCCGTTACGTGCGGGCTGCCCGTCAACGGCGCGATGGCTTCGGCGATCAATGTGCTCGACGATGTCCACGGCGGCGCGGGTCAGCAGTGCATGGAACTCTATCGCGAGATAGACACCGAAGCCGGCAAAGGCGGCGACCTCATTGCGGCGGCAACTGCCTGCATCCAGCGCCAGCGCGACGCTGGCGAGAAGATCGTTCCTGGGTTTGGGCACCGTTTTCATCCAGTCGACCCCAGGACCGAGCCGCTGTTCTTGTTGCTCGCGAAGGCCGAGGCTGGCGGAATCGTGCCAGGGCGCTACGCGGCGATCGGACGAGCGGTCGAAAAAGGCGATCTCGGCAATCAAGAAGCGGCACATCCCGATGAACATCGACGGGATCACCGCCATCATCTTTTGTGAGTTGGGTTTCGAGCCGGAACTGGGGCGAGGTCTTTTCATCCTGTCTCGTGCAGTTGGCATCCTCGCGCACGCCTGGGAACAGAAGCAGACGGGCCGCCGCATCATGGGGCCCATGCCGAGGGAGATTCCGTACCGCTACAGCGGGCCGTCGCGCCGCGCTGTGCCCTCCGCCACCCGCGCCGCGAGCGCGAGTGGCAACGACTGAACCACATTGTCCGGCGGCCACGTTGGCGCGGCCCCGAATTGGAGAATGAAGCATGAAGGACCTGATTTCGAATCAGCTGGTCAAATATTTGGAAGCACGCGGCGTCGAACACATTTTCGGGCTATGCGGCCACACGAACATCGCAGTGCTGGCGGCATTGTCGAAGAGCCGGATCAAGTTTATCAACACGCGGCACGAGCAGATCGCCGCGCATGCGGCCGACGGCTATTCCCGGGCAAAAAAGTGACTTCGGTGGTGCTGTCGCACCTAGGACCGGGACTCACCAACGCAGCGACCGGGGTCGCGAACGCCGCGCTCGACTCGGTGCCGATGGTCGTGATCGCCGGCGATGTACCGACCCACTACCACGGCAAGCATCCGCACCAGGAAGTCAACCTGCACTCGGATGCTTCGCAATACGAAATCTATCGCCCCTTCGTGAAGCGCGCCTGGCGCGTCGATCAGCCCCACCTGTTTCCTGAGATCATCGAGAAGGCCTTCGCGCTTGCCGAAAGCGGGCGGCAGGGCCCAGTGCTTGTCGATGTGCCCATGGACATCTTCTCGAAGGAGATCGATGTCGAGCTCTTCGAGCGCCTGCAATTGAACGTGAAGACGTTGCGCAAGCCATCGATCGACGACGAGACGGCGACCGAGATCGTGCGCAAGATGGTCGCGGCGAAGCATCCGGTGCTCTATGTCGGCGGCGGCATCATGCTGGCCGACGCGACCGCTGAGCTGCGGGAGTTTGTCGACCATCTTCAGATTCCTGTCGCGCACACCATAATGGGCAAGGTGCGCTGCCGGACGACCATCCCTTCGTACTTGGCATGACGGGCTTCTGGGGGACCAAATTCATCAACGAGCAATGCCGGTCGGCGGACAGGATTCTTGCGCTCGGCACGCGTTTCTCGGAAGCGGACTGCAGCTCTTGGGAACCGGAATACACGTTCGACTTTCGCCGGACCAAGCTTATTCACATCGACATCGACCCCGCCGAGATCGGCCGCAACTATCCGGCTGAGATCGGTGCAGTCGCCGACCTCAAGCAGGCGCTGACGGTACTCAATCGGGTCGCGCGGAAGTTGTTTCCCGATGGCATCAAGCGGCCGGAATTGGCGAGCGAGATTGCGGCGACTCGCGCGACCTTCATTGCCGGCAATCGCGCGTTCGTGGAAAGCAACGACTACCCGATGCGTCCGGAACGGATTCTCGCCGACGTGCGGGACGTGCTGCCGAGGAACGCCCTCATCACTACCGACGTCGGCTGGAACAAGAATGGCGTCGGCCAGCAGTTCCCGATCTATGAGCCTGGCACGATCTTCACGCCGGGCGGCTACGCGACGATGGGCTTTGGGGGCCGGCGGCAATGGGCGCCAAGATCGCGAAACCGGACCGCGTGGTCATTGCCCTGGTTGGCGATGGCGGCTTCGGACAGAATCCGGCGCTGCTCGCCACCGCGTTCGAGGAAGACATCGCCGTGGTGTGGATCATCATGAATAACTACGCCTTTGGCACCATCGCGGGTCTGGAGAAAGCGCACTTCGGAACCACGTTCGGAACGGTGTTCGAGAAGAACGGCAAACCTTGGTCACCGGATTATGCGGCCATTGCGAGGGCATACGGTATCGACGGTGTGAAGATCAACCTCGCCGCCGAATTCAAGCCAGCGCTCGAGCGCGCGATCAAGTCGGGAAGGCCTTGCGTCATCGACGTCTTGATGCAGAACGAACCGGTGCCCACAGGTGGCCACTGGAACATCATGGACATTTATTCGCCGGGAAAGAAGGCGCACCATGTGCGAGTCGATACTATCGCTGCCGACTGAAACCGAGGCCGCCGCCGTCCGTCTCACTCCACCTTGACCACGCCTTGATGCACCGAGGGCGTCGTCGACACGAGCGGCGGATCGTTTCCGTTGAGGTTGATGTTATCGATGGTCACCAGCGAAGTGGCGGGGGCAGGCCAGACCGACGCCGGACGAGTGGCGACCAATCTCGGATGGCGATCGTCGGCTAAATGACGTCGCGGCGCCATCGTGCAATCAGCCAGGAGTACGCGACGCGCATGTGCGGTGTCACCAGCGTTCCGGGCGTGGTGGGATCGATGGTTCGGTGATCACCACGCCCGACGGCAGCGAGCCGACGGGAATCCGTGCGATTCGTTTGTTCGTGGACGTGTCGATCACCGATACTGCATCGTCGCCACTGCATGCTACGTAGAGCTTGTCGCCATCTTTCGTCAATGCCATGTTCCCCGGCCGTTCGCCGACTTGCACCTCGGCGACGATCGTGTTGCTCGTCGTGTCGAGCACCTGCACGGTTGCCGCGCGCGCGGCGCTCACGAACACGCGCTTGCCATCCGGATGCACGGTAACCGCATTCGGGCCGCCGGCTGTCTTCACGCGTGCGACGACCTCCTGGCGTGAAACATCGATCGCCACCACTTCATCCGCACGGTCGGTTGTCACATACGCGCGCGACGAATCGCGCAGAAAGCCAATCCCGCGCGGACGATCGCCGAGTTTGATGGACTTGGCGAGCGTACCCTTTGCGACATCGATGACGTCGATCGAATCGCCCTCTTCCGGGCTCGCGTATATCCAGCGGCCATCCGGGGTGAACAGGGTCTCTTCGGGATGGTGGCCACGCATCGGTATTTGCTTCACGACCTTTAACGTCGCCGCGTCGACCAGCGCCACCACGCCATCGTCCTTGACGGCGATGGACAGAATCTGCCATCCGGGCTCAGGGAGAACGCCTGTGGAGACTTTGCCGAGCGCGACGCGCCCGCTGTCCCTTTCGTCATAGAGATCGTGCTCGATGAGCACACCGGTACGACTGCTCAGGTAGAGTCGCGAGCGATCGGGCGACACCACGATTCCGGCGGGCTTGTCGCCTACCTTTATGGTGTAGCGAACCTTGTCCGTGGCCGTATCGATCACCGACACGCTTGCGGAGCCCTCGTTGGACACATAGGCGTACTGCTGGCACTCCGCCCGTCCGGCTGCGAGCATCGCGATAAGGATCATGACGAATATCATCGTCGTTCGTGTCACTGCGTTCTCCCGGTAGCTCGTTGTTGATGATAGCCGTTAGTCGCGTAACAGCGCCAACGCCTGATCGATCAAGAAACCGGCCGCACGGGAAACCCGTTGCGGCCGGCTGGGACGATGCCAAAGCTGCGCGGCTGTGCGCGCAGCCCAGCCCTTACTTCACCACCTGCACGTTCACCGTCGACGTCAGTTGCTTCTGCACGCCGCCGTTGATGAAGTTGGCGGTGAATGTTAGCGGAACCGAGGCCCTGCGGGTATGTTGTTGTCGATCTCGGCCTTGTTGAAGGCGGCTTTCACCAAATTACCGCCTTGAGCAGCTGAACAACGCGTCAAACAGCGTTGTCGACAAGGGTGTCTTCAAAGTCACGCGGCTCGGTGCAACTTTGTCGAGCTACATAACCCGCCGGCACCGTCATCGAAATCGTGACGGTGCCAGTCACGCCGGTAAAGACACCGGTCGGCGACTGAAGATTCAGCGGGTTCGGAAAGATCGTCGCCGCGCCAGGCATGTCTTGCGGGGTCAGTACAACTTGCACCCGACCCGTCGGCCGCGGATCCGTGCAATCGTTATACCAGTACTCGCCTTCACGATCGAACGTGTACTGGAACGACTGGCCCGGTTGCAGCCTTCGTATTGAACAAGCCCTCGAAGAACTGCGTCGCGCAGTGCTCCTTCAGGTTGGGGAAGAGCGGGAACGTAGCCGCACCCGGATTCAGGAACGTCACCGTGGTACCGACCGGAACGCCAATGTTGGCCGGTTGATGTCCACCCGTCGACACTGAATCACGGTTTGCCGCCGTATCCGCCGTCCTGCTGCCTCGAGCGAGGTAGACGGTGTTGTTCACCGTGCTGCCAGCCGTCGGGGTTACCACCGCCACCACGGCGAATGACCAGCGGGTCGGGCGTCGGCTCCTCACTCCCGGTGCCGCCGAGCTTGAACGCCCACAGGGTCGAGCCGTCCGAGCCGCCGCTGTACGGCGTGCCCGAGCCGAACGCTTCCACGACGACGTATTGCTCGCCATCGACCGTGTAGGTCGCCACGCCTTGACCGCCGCCAGCGCCCATCTGGAACTTCCAAAGATTCTTACCCGTCGCAGCGTCGGCGGCCACGAAGTAGCCGTCGGGCTGACCCCAGAACACCAGGTCGGACGCCGTCACCAGCGGCGTTTGACCGTGCGCCTGGTCGAGACCTGTGAAGTTGTTCCACACGACTTGACCCGTCTTACCGTCCAGCGCCAGGTAACCACCGGTTTGATACTGCCCCGGAGCCCGCAGACCGTTGCTGCCTTCGTTACGGTCGTGCGCGACGTTGTTGATGGCATACGGCGTGATGTACAGCCCGAGGTTCTGGCTGAACGCCGAACCCGACCAGTCGTTACCGCCGTTCTGGGTCGTCGTCGACAGCAGCGGCAGATCCCAGTGCGGATCCCACAGACAGCCGAGGCGGTGGGGATCGGTCGTGCCGCCGTTGCCGTCGCTGGTCGGAAGCTCGCCGTTGTTGCCGCGATAGCCCGCCGGGATCGACAGGAAAGGAAGGTCGGCATCGATGTAGCTTCCCGGCGTGAAGGCCAGGGGCAGGCTGCCGTCGGGCTGACGCGCCTTGGCTTGATAGCCGTTGTAGTTGGGGACAGCCCGGTACGGATCGCCCGGAATGGTGTTCGGGCTGAGCGGCTGGTACACGATGCAATCCTTGAGCCACGCACCGGTGGGCGGATACGGCTGGAACGGTAGATCCGCCTGCCGGGAGTCCTGCGGCACCGGACGTTCGACCACACTCCTGATCTCCTTGCCCGTGGTACGGTCGATAATGAAGGTTTCCGAGGCCTTGCTGCCGTAGTAGATCACCTTCTTGGTCACACCATCGATCACGACCTCGCCCACCGACGGTGGCTGGGTGTTGTCCATGTCGTGGTAACCATGGCGCTGCGACTGGAAGTGCCACTTGTAGAGCGCCGGTCTTGGCGTCGGTGGCCACCATCGAGTTACCGAACAGGTTGATGGGCTGGTTGCCGTGGGACCGAGACCGCCACGCAAACTGGCGTCCTGCGACGAGCCGCAGCTACGGATATTGCCGAACGTCCAGTACACCTGGTTGAGCTCCGGGTCGACCGCCGGGTGCATCCAGGGCGCGGCGCCCGCCGTGAGCGCGCAGCTGAGGCCGTCGTCGGGTTCGAGTTGATCCCCACGTGTCGCCCGCATCATAGGTGACGCCGTTGACATCCGTGACCACGAAGCCGGTATCGGCGGCGCCGAAGAAGTACCATTGGAGTGCGCCGTCGCTCGAACGCACGGCCAGACCGGCGTTACGGCCGGCGTCGTTGGTTCCGATGTAGACCATGCCGTCCCAGTACACGGTGCCGACCTTGGCGACATTGCCCAAAGCTGCACCTGCGGGACCGGTGGGCTGCACCGCCCAGACGATGTCGCCGGTCTCCTTGTCGAGCGCCACCACGCGGTTGCCGGAGGCGAGCGTAAAGACCTTGCCGTCACCCACCGACACGCCACGACGGGTGCCGCTCGGACCGAAGCCGTTGGCGGTGGTCGAAGGCGTCCACTTCCACTTCACGGTACCGGTCTTGCCGTTGATGGCGATGACACCGCCAACGGGCGTATCGGAATAGATCACGCCGTCGATGACCATCGGCGAGGTTTGCTGGCCCGTGGTGGTCGTTCCCGGTGCTGCCACCGGCTTGGTCGTCGGAGCCGCGGACACGTCGAGGCTCCACGCCGCGCCGAGATTCTGGAGGTTGGACTTGTTGATTTGCGTAAGCGACGAGTAGTTCTGATTGCCGAGGTTGCCGCCGACTTTTGGATAGTCCGCATCGGCCGGCGCAGTCGCCGACGTCAGGTCTTTCGCGGCGCTGAACGCCAAGGGGGACGCTGCAATCACCCCGAGGGTGATCAATGACGACACGACCACTTTCAAGTTCATTTGAGAGTCTCCTTGCTACCGAATGTTCGCAGATGGTTTACGAGGTTCCTGGCACCCCGAACTACCCGTTCCGATGGCATCGCTCCGAACCAAGATTCCTCGCACAAGTATTTCGCGCGCGTGGTTTCGTAACTTCCGATCAATCCAATCGGTTTGGCGTGAACCGTTGGCTTTTGGGGAGTCGTTCTATAGCACAGAACGTCGTTTTGAAGATGCGGCCCAAGTATGACAGGCCGCGGCGAGGAAGTCAAACCCTCGCAGCGGCCCCGGGCCTCGGTGCGGCGATGTTATATTGGAATCAGTCAATCAGTCAGACTTCATCCGCAATGTCGCTCCAGCATCGACACCTCGAACGCTGCGCTCGCAAGCCGCTACGATGAGATTTCGTACGAGGCGCATCCGCACGCGGCGACGCATCCTGATCGGCTCGCAACGGTCGCGACATTCGTCGGGCACGTCGCGCCGCGACGTGGAGCAATGCAGCGTGCTGGAAGTCGGATGCAGCGACGGCTCGAACCTTATCCCGATGGCGGTCTCGCTGCCGGCCGCGCGCTTCGTGGGCTGCGATCTTTCGCCGCGGGCGCTCGACGCGGGACGCCGTACGATCAGTGCGCTGGGACTGATGAACGTCACCCTCGTCGAAGGTGACCTGGCAGCCGTCTCGCCCGCGCACGGCGCTTTCGACTTCATCGTCGCGCATGGCGTGTACTCGTGGGTGCCGCCGCCTGTGCGCGACGCGCTGTTTGCACTCGCTTCCGGACGCCTGGCGCGTAACGGGATCCTGTACGTGAGCTACAACGTGCTGCCCGGCTGTCGGGTGCGCCAGGCCGCGTGGGACGTGCTGCACCACCATGTCGACCGGATCGAAAGTGCGCGCGCTCGACTCGATGCCGCACGGCAGCTTGCCCGCCTGATCGCCGATGGCGGCGCGGCGACCTGCGAATCCGACCAGGCCCTTCGGGCAGAATTCAGCGCGATTGCGCAGCACAGTGACAGTGAGCTCTGCCACGACGATCTTGCCGTGCCGAACGAACCGATCCTTTTCCACTCGTTCGTCCAGCATGCCGCGCGCCATGGTTTGCGCTATCTCGCCGAAGCGGACTTCTGCACGATGAGCGACACAGGTGTTTCCGGCGACGCGAAGACATATCTGTCTTCGCTCGATCCTCTCGCCCGCGAGCAGTATCTCGACTTCCGTCCGGCTGCGCCGCTTTCGCCAATCGCTGGTCGTTCGTGACGACGCGCCGACGGCCACGACGGACCAGTCGCGCCGCCTGCGCACCATGCATGTGTCGGCGGCGCTGGCGCTGGCGCGCGCTGCCGCTGCCGGCGGGGTCCACAAGCTGCGCGCGCAGGCTCGATCCCGCGGCAGGCGGTGGCGGGCCGGTGCGCAAGCTGCTCGACGCCCTCGTCAGCCAACCAGCCAGCGGCGTATCGAGATCGCCACGCTCGACGGTCACCTCGATCTCCGTTCGCTGTCGCGGCCTCTCGAAGACATCGTTACGGATGCGTACGGCTGGGGCATCGTCGATCTGCACGTCAAGCCGCCCATACTGACGATTGGGCCGCCCGAACGGCCCGTCGCCAGTCCCCTTGCGCGTCTGCAGGCGCGTACGAGCGATGTCGTGACAACGCTTTTGCACGTTCCTGTGAGAATTGCCGACGCGAACGCCCTGCGGCTGCTGCCGCTCGTCGACGGGACGCGCAATCGTGCTGAGCTCGCCTCTGCCGTCAAACACATTGCGGTGGACATCGATTGGTCGCGCGCGGGGATTTCGTCAATTTCGCGCTCGAGAAATTCGCGCGACTTGGCCTGCTGATGGCAGACACGCATGCGCGTGAGACATCAGTGCGCTGATCCACCAGCTACTCATCTCTCATGAGCGACAAGAGGCCGCCGACCCTTTGCTTTCGTCTTAATCTTGATATTGGCGATCGTGGCGTTCGTCAGTCTCCGGCCGGACAGCACGGAAAATAAAAACGCGGCGTCGTCCGCGCCCGCGAACGCGTCTCGACAGCAACCCACATCTGCGTCGACGATCGACGCCAAATCATTGACGCCCTCGGCCGGCGCCATTGCAAGCGGCAACAAATCGGCTTATCCGGGTGGGATGTCGCAATTCGCGCCTGTGCGACTGGAGATTCGGGCGCCGGCCACGGTGCGGGCAGGGAGACTTTTCAGGCGACAGTGGATGTCGACGCAGACGGTGGCATTCGGACGCTGGGATTCACCATCAACTTCAACAAACGCGTGCTACAACTGGTCGGATCATCCGCAGGCACGTTCGTACAGCAGGCGGGGCTCCCCGCGCAGTTCGGAGCGCAGGAGCCCAGTGACGGCGCTGTCCGCGTCGATTTCGATGTCAACAATGGACTGGCAGTTGCCGGCGCGGGGAGCGTCGTGATCATGGATTTCCAGGCGCTGAAGGCCGGCACCTCGCCCGTTACGGTGGACGGCATCGAGCTCGTTGAAAACGGCCGCACCGCTACTTCGACCGCGCCCGTGGTAAACGAGAGCCTGATCATCGTCGAATAAGTCTGCACGACACCTGTCGGGCGTTACCGTTCATGGAGGTTGATCAGTTGCTTTGTTGCCGCGGAGTGTCCTTCCGCAATCGCGAGATTCTGGTCATCCCGCTCCGGGTAAGACATCGGTAGCGCCTTGTGTGCTAACCAATCGCCTTATAGAATGATGTTCCATCATTCTAATTGCTCTGACCTCGAGCCGCGCCCGATATGTCTTCCATAGTCAAAGACAGCCTTGAGCTATCGACGCGGAGCGACCTTCCAAAGTACGGAAACTACATTGATGGTGTAATTTCCGCCCTGCTTCGGGCGCCTATGTTCCAACTGAGAATCCATTTTTGGGAACAGCCTGGGCATTGATTGCCCGTAGCACTGCGGAAGATGTCAATCGAGCTGTCGATGCCGCTGATCGTGCCTTCAACGAAGGAGAGTGGCCTGCACTTACGCCTACCCAACGTGGACATCTTCTGTGGAAATTGGGCGAGCTGGTCAGCGCCAACGCCGCACGACTGGCAGAAATCGAACAACGGGACAATGGAAAGCTTAGTTCGGAAGTAACAGGGCAGGTCCAGTACGTCAGCGACTATTTCAAATACTATGCCGGGCTGGCTGACAAGGTTCAAAGCGCCGTCATTCCAAGCGACAAGAAAGGAGTGTTCGCCTACACCAAATACGAGCCTAAAGGTGTGGTGGCTATCATCACTCCATGGAATTCGCCTCTGACGCTTACCAGTTGGAAGTTGGCGCCGGCCCTGGCGGCAGGCTGTACAGTTGTTATCAAGCCGTCTGAATTCACTTCGGCGTCAATGATCGAATTTGCGGGTTTATTCGCCAAGCGGGCTTTCCCAACGGCGTCGTAAACGTTGTCACCGGCCTCGGATCCGAAGTCGGCGAACCACTCGTAACGCATCCCAAGGTCGCACACGTCGGGTTCACGGGCGGAGACGCAGCTGGCCGCAGAATCTACGAACTCGCCGCGCGGGGTCTCAAGACCGTGACGCTTGAGCTCGGCGGTAAGTCACCAAACATCGTTTTCGACGATGCAGACCTCGATCAGGCAGTCAAAGGTGTCGTTTCGGGGATATTCGCGGCATCCGGACAGAGTTGCCAGGCCGGATCGCGTCTTCTGTTACAGGAAAGTATTCACGATCAGTTCATCGAAAAGCTTGTTTCATTCGTCAAGACTGCAAAGGTTGGCGACCCCTCGTTACCTGATACTCAGATCGGCCCTATCTCCAATCGACCGCAATTCGAGAAGGTCCTGGCCTACATCCAGATAGCAAAGAACGAGGGCGCGCGATGCGTGCTTGGCGGGAAAAGCCGCCCCGACCTGGGTGCCGGAATGTTTGTCGAGCCAACGATCTTCGTCGACGTCAAGAACCACATGCGAATTGCTCAGGAAGAGGTGTTTGGCCCGGTATTGGCAGTCATTCGGTTCATCGATGAAGAAGACGCCATCCGGATTGGGCAACGATGTCGTCTTCGGTCTCGCCGCTGCGGTGTGGACGAAAGCCTGCATCGCGCAATGTTGCTGACCGACAAACTCAAGGCTGGAACAATATGGGTCAATAACTATCGCGCCGACCAGCTTTACTTCGCCTTTTGGAGGCTATAAGAAGTCCGGGATCGGCCGCGAGTCGGGAACCGAAGCCATCAAGGAATATCTGGAAACAAAATGCGTCTGGATTTCCACCGATCTGGACGTCCCGAATCCTTTTATTCGTCGTTAGCTTTCCATGCCCGGATTATCGAAGGCCTTCGCCAACTTCGATATGTTTATGAGCGATCTGCTTTTCGTGTATTACGGGCGTCCGAGGAGTTGTCGTCGTGCTCCTTGGCTGGCAGCGTCATCAGCAATACAGCTCGCGCTTCGGATCGATGATCCACCAGGAATCCCAATGACCAAGGCACTTGCCGGAATCGGGTGCTTGATCTCACGAACGTCCTTGCAGGCCCGTTCTGCGCGTATCAACTTGGGCTGCTCGGGGCGGAAGTGATCAAGATCGAAATTCCGGAGACGGGGACCTGGCTCGCCAACTTGGGGCGGATGCCTCGCTCAACGCGCAGTTGATGGGTGCGTCCTTTCTGGCACAGAACGGCGGCAAGAAGTCTGTCACCATCAATCTCAAGTCCGAGGAGGGAAAAGCAGTGCTGCGGCGGCTGGTGAAGATCGCCGATGTGCTGTATTGAAAATTTCCGCCCCGGGGTGATGAATCGGCTCGGCCTTGGCTACGATGACTTGCGCAAGGTCAGGCCATCGCTTGTGTACTGCGCGATATCGGGTTTCGGCGCTGAAGGACCGATGAAGAATGCGCCGGCATATGACCAGATAGTCCAGGGTTTGTCGGGCGTGATGAGCATTACCGGCGACGAAGCCTGCTCGCCGTTGCGAGTTGGATACCCGGTCGCGGATACGATCGGCGGCATTACGGGCGCATTCGCGATCTGCAGTGCACTCGTTCGCCAGGCCAGCACGAGTGAAGGTTCGTTCATCGACCTTTCGATGCTCGACTCCATTTTGGCGACGATGGGCTGGGTCGTGTCGAACTACTTGATAGCGGGCGTCGCTCCGCGGCCCATGGGGAACAACAATTTCACTGCTGCACCCTCCGGCACGTTCAAGACGGGTCATGGCCTTCTGAATATCGCGGCCAACAAGCAAGAGCAGTTTGAGGCACTTGCAACCGCGGTGGGAAGGCCGGATCTCGTTCAGGATTCACGCTTCATGAGCCGCGAGAATCGCAAGAAGAATCGGGGGCGCCTTGACTGTTGAACTCGAATCAGCGCTGCGGGCATCATCCGCCGACGAGTGGGAGATGATCCTGAATCGCATTGGGGTCCCCGCCGGTCGTGTGCTGACGGTGCCCGAAGCGCTGGAGAATCAGCAAATCAAGGACAGAGGCCTTTTGCAGACCTTCGATGCCATTCCCGGAATCGATCGTTCGATAACATTGACGCGAGCCGGCTTCAAGTTGCTCGGGGCGGATCCTGCAGTCGCATCGCCTCCACCACGCTTGGGTGAGCACACGGAAGAAGTGTTACGCGACGTGGGCTATTCCGATACCGAGATCGCGAGCCTCAGGGCTTCGGGTGCCATATGAGCTCGAAGAACCAGGATCGCACCTACCGACGGAGGGCGCTTAGTTGAGGGCAACCACGCTTTCCCGATTCGAGGCATCCAAAGACAGCGCGTTACCGGAGCCATCAGCGGCGGTGATGTTGGAAACGCTTATTTGTGCTGCGCCGGGCGCTAGGGCCTCGAACTGCGACGGCACATTCTCACTGACCCGAGCACCGGCCGCGGCGCGATCCGCGTACCATCACGACGCGCCCATCGCTCGTCTCCTCCGTGGAAAATCTGCCATCTTCCGGCGGGCGATTCGTATAGTCGATCTCCTCCGTCACCACGTACCTTGAGGGAGGACAGGGTCATAGCTTACTTCCAGCGTCATGCGGCCGACTGCTTGCTGTGCATCGACAGTGACGACGTAATCGAACGCTTCGCCGACTCTCGCAGTGGATGGCGCCTGAAATCGCAGATGTACCGCGGGGATTGCCACTGCAGGGGCTGGCTGGCCCGATGGAATGCGCGCAGCGGGTGAAGCCGGTTCTTGAACGCGCGACCGAAGAGAATCGCCCCGATTTGCGGTGCCATCGACCTGCAGTTTTGGGACTGGGAGGGGAGGTGTTTGCAACGTCCTGATCGCGCGATAGCCAGATTATCGCGGTGAGCACAAGCGCGATCAACGCCCCCAAATGTCACGAGAGTGGTTGTTTGTCGCCGCATAAGGTTGTGACACGGACAGTTAAGTGAATAACGCGCGAGCCGCGACCACCCGCAAGAAACCACACCATGCATCGTGCCCTGATGCTTGAACCGATGAACACAATTATAGAATGATGTTGCGCCGTGTGAAAGGGTCGCAGGACGATGTTGAACTGTCCTTGAATCAAGAAGTAACTCGAGTAATGGGCGACGAGGTACGCGATCGCGATCGGAACAAGCGTCAAGACAAATACCCGGCTCGCTGTGTCGACGGTCATAGACTTTGGGAGGCGTATGCAACCAATGTTGCAACCACGCGATAGACGGCGATGAAAATCGCACAGAGAGACAAAAGTCCAAGGGTGTTGATGATTGTCAACCGCGAGTCCCCGAGTATGGGCATCCTTTCGTACAAAGACTCCGCCAACCGCAACGCCTCAAGCTTGAACTCATCGGTGTATCGCCCATTCGGGACCGTTTCCTTCGCCATTCCATCCTCCGTTCATCAGACCATTATCAAAATCCTGATGTACGTCGAAACCGGGCAGGTCAACCTGAACCTCATGAGTAGACAGAAGAGGAAAAAAAACCTCCAAAGCTCGAGCGGCGCGAAGTTGGCCAGCGGATTTCTCTTGGCACAGTCCCAGATCCAGTTCACCCAGATCGAGTTCGAGAGCATTGAGCCGCCGAAAGATCAGACTCGTTTGGCGGCCATCGAGATGGTGTTCACACCTGAAGAATGCTTGCGATTGATTGCGGATTTCACGCCGCATCTGAAACCGGCGTCGGTAGAAACCATGGATCTGGCTCAGTCTGCGAGTATTCGCAAGTCATCTGCGGTGTTCGTGTTCCCGAACGAGTCGACGAATTGGGTGTTCGAACGTTTGCATAAAGCCATCCGTGAAATCAATGACGCTGTCTATGGTTTCGTTGTAAGTCAGTTCAAAGAAGGTTTTCAGTTCACCCGTTATGAAGTCGGTGAGTATTACGGACCGCATTTCGATATTGGTCCGGGTAAGCTCACGGAACGTAAATTGAGCTTGACTGTTCAATTGTCGGCTCCTGAAGACTACACCGGTGGAGAACTGATCATTTATCCGGAGTTTGTGGCTTCCAAGGATCAGGAATAGCAATACGTAACCCTCGGTATTACTTCGTTCAGTTACGTATTGCTCGCCGGTTCGGGCTCATCGACGCCGGCGGCTGGCGCGACGGCGATTGACCCGAAGGATCGCATTCAGGTCGCGAATGCGCTCCACGGGGCCGTGATGGCGGTCGAGGACGGCGCGTTTCAGAGGGCGGTTCCGCTTCTGGAGAAGGTCATCGCCAGCGATCCGGGGATTCACATCGCGCAGCTGAACCTCGGTATCGCGCGCGCCCGGCAGAAGCAGTACGCGCCGATCGCGCCGCTGAAAGGACCATCGCGCTTGCAACCGGAGGTGATGATCGCCCACTACGAGCTCGCGCTCGCGCTTTACAAACGGGCGATCTCGACGACCGCCGCGAGCCACTTTCAGATCGTCGCTCGAGCGGATGCCGAAGTGGGCCGACGCCAGATACTCGCTCGCATCCGGTCGTACGCGCACGGTTGATCAGATCCCCGCGGCGATCACGGAAGCTCGCGCCGCTCTCGCGCTCGAGCCGCGGCACTTCCAGCGCCAATCTGCTGCTCGGCCGGATCACTCACCTTGCAGGGACAGGCCGCCGCGGCCGTCCGGATCTCTGCAGCCTGGCGACGTCGGTACAGCCGTCGTCCGCCGGAGGCGTACCCAGTTTCTGGCGGACGCGTGCGAGAAATCGGGACGCGCCCGCCGAAGCCGCCGATGCGCGCCGACGCGCGGCGGCGCTGATGAAAAATAGAGTTCCTTCCTGCCCTACCTCGCCCTACCTGCCCTCCACCCGCCCCACCTGCCCTACAATCCTCTGGTGAACGAGCGCCCCACGAACGAGCGTCCCCCGCGTCCGCCCCGATCGGAGTCCCGCGAGGTCGTCGAGCTCAAGCAACTGAAGCGCGGCCCAGCCGGAGCTGGCCTCGGCGGTCGACATGCAGCTCGCGCTGGTCGACATGCAGCGCCGCGTGCAGGGCCGGGTGCCACTGCCGTGGATTCAGGTCGATCCCGGAGTGGCTGCGCGTCCAGCAGGCAGGCAGGCCGGCCGCTGGTCCGGTTCGGCGACATTCCGCTCGAATGGAGCGACTTCCGGCTGACGTTCCGGCAGACGGCCGACATCCTGCTGCGCTTCGAGGCGCTCGAACGCCCCGACCATCGAGCAGATCGTCGCGCTGGGCCGCGACGGCAACGCGCTCGAGCCGCTGGTCGCAGGCAGTGGTATGCACGCCACCTCGGGCGTCGACGCCGACTCGGATCCGAGTCGCGCACGCCGCCGGACGCGCCAGCCGAGCCTCGAACAGGTGCTCGTGCTCGCCATGCGCCCGTTTCTCGCACGGTGCGCCGAAGCGCTCGCTGCAGCGGACCGACCTGTCCTCGCTGGACGCACGGCCACTGCCCGATCTGCGGCTGGGAGCCCGATTTCGCGGTCATCACGCCGAATGCCGATCGGCGCCTGATCTGCGGCCGGTGTCGTCGGCGCAGTGGGCCGTTCGCCGCGCTGACGTGCCCGTTCTGCTCGAACGACGACCGCGCGCTCATCACCTCGTTCGCGACGCGCGACGGCACGCTACCGCGTCTACGCGTGCGACGTCTGCCGGCCGCTATCTCAAGGCGTACGACGCGCGCAGCGCGTCGCGGCCGGTGATGGTTGCGGTGGATTCGATCGCGACGCTGCCGCTCGACGCGGCGGCGATGCAGAGGGTACTGGGCTGGATATGCGGGTAGCAGGCTCTGCACCGGTTCCGCTGGACGCGGAACGGCGCGCTTATGCGCTTGGCGAAACAGCGTGCGACGGCCTTTCGCCGAAGCCCAGCTCAGAAGGTTGCTCGATCTCCATGAAGCGGCCCGCGTTCGAGCGGGCGCCGAGCACGCACGACGGCCACGTCCTGACCGTCTGCGGCAGGCGCAGCAGCGGTCGCGAGGCAGTAGCCGGCCTTGCGTGATGAAACCCGGTCTTCCCGGCGCGCACGTCCACGTCGGATCCGGCCGCAGCAGATGGTTCGTGCTGCGGAACGGTGATCGCGCCGCTCTGGCTGCCTGCACCGTGTATTCCGACAGTCCGCATGATCGACGAGATGCGCTCGTCGCTGCGAGGCGTGCGTGATCAGCCGCGCCATGTCGTAGGCCGACGACACGTTGCTCGGACAGCAGGCCGGACGGATCCGCGTAGTGCGTGGCTCTGCAGCCCGAGCTCCGCCGCCTTCTCGTTCATCCGCTGACGATGAACCCTTCGCGACCCATGCGGCGACGACGCGCGCGAGCGCACGCGCGGCGGCGTTGTCCGGACGCGATGAGCAGCAGATGCAGCAGATCGTCGGCCGTCACCTTGTCGTTCGGCGCGCAGGTGCGTCGTCGACGCCTGGTACACGTCGCTGCGAGCGATGGTGACCGGCTGCGATGAGATCGGGATTGTTCTCGAGGAACACCGTGGCCGTCATCACCTTGGTGATGCTGGCGATCGACCGCTGGTCCTGTGAGTTCTCTTCCCAGAGCACCTGGTTGGTTTCGGGGTTGTAGATGATGGCGGCCGCCGCGCGCACGTCCGGCACCAGGTCGCCGCTCGCGTCGACTTTCAAGCGCGGAAGGACCGTATCGGCCATCTCGCGCATGGTCGCGATCGCGCGCGCGCGCCAGCGTCGCGTCTTTGCGCGTCATCGAGCGTCGTGCCGAATAAACGCGCGCCTTCGGCGCCTACAGGTCGCGTCGGTTTGTGCTCGTCGCCTTCGTCGTCGCTGCGTCAGCTCGGCGCTGCGCCGATACCGACGAGGCTGACAAGCATAAGAGCTGCCGATCCAGAAATACGGTTTTCTGTTCAATTTGGCTGACCCGGACCTTCTGGTTAAGCGAGAGTTAGTGACAGGTGCATTTTAGCAGACAAATCATAGACTGCAAGCGGATTATCGAATTGGAACGGCGCCAGAATCGTAACGGCTGACCTCGACACGCTGGGTCCGATCACCAGTTCCTGTGCCACAATCGCCACGCCGTGCGAGAGCGCTTACCCTAGTTATCGGCCCAGATGAGGCTCGCGCAGCGAGGTCTGCCACGTGATGACAGCGCGCGCACAAGAGGAATACAAGGCGCTTCGGGCGACGATCCGGGAGCGCGGCACGGCCCGCGTCTGGGTCTTCGTCGCCGGGATGGTCGGCCTGGGGCGTCGATGACCGTCGCCACGGCCGCCCTGTCATCGACACCGCTCGCGGTCCTCCTCCCCTTGCTAGTCCTGGCGGCGACCTTCGAGGCCGTTCTGTCCCTCCACGTCGGCTGTCGAGCGCATCGGCCGCTACATTCAGGTCTTCTTCGAAGAGAACGACCCGGGCTGGGAGCACGCGGCGATGGCGTTCGGCCGCCCCGCGGAGCGATCACGACCGACGCCTCTTCTCGATCCCTCTTCTCTCCTCGCCGCGATGTGCAATCTCGGTCCGGCGCTGATCACCGACCCGATACGCGCCGAGCTGATCGTCGTCGCGCGGCGCCCACGTGCTGTTCGTCCTGCGGCTTGTTGCGCGCGCGCGGCGGTCGCCGGCAGCAGCGCGCCGATCGATCTCGAGCGTTTCCAGCGGTTGAAGCAGCCTCAGTGAACTGCCACTTAGGCCGTCATGGGACGTGGACTCTGCAAGCGGGAGGGACCCTCGGACGTATACGAAGCGGCGCGTCAGCGCGCCAGCGCGATCGTCAGCAGCAGCGCATGCTGCGTCCCCATCCACGAATCCGTCGTGTCGAACGACTCGGTGAGCGCGTGCGCGTCCATCCCGCGTCCGCCGCCGCCGATCGTGATCGCCGGGATCTGCAGGCTCATGGGCATGTTCGAGTCGGTCGATCCTTCGCCCAGGTTCGCGTTGAACCCGAGCGCCGTCGCCGCCGCCGAGGCCGGCTCTGACGATCGCGCGAGTTCTCCGGCGTCGATCCGGCCGGCCGATCGCCGACGAGCTCTTTGACGACCGTGATCATCGCCCGGCTTGCCCCAGCGCTGCGTTCTCTTCGGCGACCGCCGCATCGACCGCCTTCTGGAAGCTCGCGTCGACCGCGGCAAGCGACGCCGGATCCGACGATCGCATGTCGACTTCCATCCACGCCTTCGAACGGAATCGAATTCACCGACGTGCCGCCGCCGACGCGTCCGACGTTGAACGTCGTCTTCGGCTGCTGCGGCGACCTGGATCTCCTCGATCTTCGCGATCGCGCGGCCCATCGCGCCGATCGGGTTGGCGCAGGCCGAACGCGCCGAAGCTGTGGCCGCCCGGTCCCTTGAACGTGACGCGATAGCGATGGCTGCCGACGGCGACGTTCGTCACGTGGACGCCCGGTGCCGTCGATCGAGACGAACGTCGTCGATCTGCCCTTCAAGCGTCTCGTTGAACAGCTGCTTGCACGCCGCGCAGATCGCCGAGCCCTTCTTCGCCGACGTTGGCGACGAAGGTGATCGTGCTCGCGGGTCTGCACGTTCGCCTTCTTCATCGCGCGGACGATGGCGACGAGCACGGCGAGGCCGCGGCAGTCGTCGCCGATGCCGGGTCCGCGCAGGACCGTCGCCGTCGCGCTTCACGCTTGACGTCGGTCCCTTCCGGGAAACACGGTGTCGAGATGCGCGGCGATGACCAGGTGCGGACGCGGCGCCGCGCCCGGACGGTCGCCGAGCACGTTGCCGACCTTGTCGACGCGCACGTTCTGCAGCCCGAGTTGCTGAAACACCCGCTTCAGCTCCTCGCCGCGCACCTCTTCCTTGAAGGATGGCGCGGGAATCTCGACAGAACCGGATCTGATCCTCGATCGTCTGGGCCTCGCTGGCTTTCGCGCGTCGCGAGCGCGGCCTTCACCGCCGGGTTCTGCATCAGGTCGGCGACGGCGCCTGCGCCGATCCTGGGCCGGACCATCCCGAACGCCAGCATCAGGCACGCTCCGGTTGCAAACACGAGTCGGCTGCACGCTGAACCCCTCTCGGCTGTATCCAGGCGACGCTCGCTCTGGAGCTGCCGGTAATCGGAATGGTACAGCAGAGACCGTCAGCGACCGCAGCAATCCAAATCCCCGGATTCACGACCGAGACTGGTGTCACGATGCGGCAACTTTTCTGGACACAACCGATGTAAAAGCGGCGTAATCGTTTCCGGCACAGACACAACTCGTACGGTTCTAGCGAGGAGGTCACCTGTGACACGTGCGATCCTTCGGGCTCTCGCCGCCCTGGCGATCGTGCTCGCGTTCGGGCTTGCACCAGGCTGCGGCGCAGACGGGCCAGATGTTCGGCGAGCTGGTAGGCAAAGTTACCGACGACCAGGGCGGCGTGCTGCCCGGCGTCACCGTCACGCTGTCGGGCCCGGCGGCCATGGGCACGCCGACCGCGACGACCGGGCACGAGCGGCATGTATCGCTTCCCGGCCGTCAACTCCGGCACCTACACGCTGAAGTTCGAGCTGGCCGGCTTCGCGCCGATGGTTCGCGACGGCATCGTCGTCCCGGTGCGCCAGACGATCACCGTCGACGCGGCAGATGAAGCTGGCGTCGCTGCAGGAAACGGTCACGGTCAGCGGCTCGTCGCCGACCGTCGACGTGGAGAACACGAAGGTCGGCGCGCGCGCTGTCGCAGGAAATCCTGACCGTCGGTGCCGACGTCGCGCACGATTTTCGGATCGACCACCGTGCTGCCCGGCATGACGATGGGCCGGCAGGATCCGGGCGGGTTGAACGCGGCGACGTCGACCGGCATGGTCGCGCACGGCGCGCAGCACCTACAACCTGAACTACTACGGTGTCACCGCCGACACGCCGCAGAACTACGGCTCGATGTATTACATGGACTTCGGGTCGGCCGAAGAAGATCTCGGTCGACACCGCGGCGATGGGCGCCGAAGTCGGCGGCGGCGGCGGCGCGAACATCAACGTCATCCCGAAGAGCGGCGGCAACAGCTCAAGGGCAGCGCGAACTACAGCATCACCGGCAAGGGCTACTGGGATCGGCTTCACCGGCAACAACATCACCGACGAACTGCGCGCGCAAGGCGTCACCGACCCGACGCTGCGCAAGCTGCAGCGACTTCAACGCCGATGCTCGGCGGGCCGTTCATCGAAGGATCGCCTGTGGTGGTTCGGATCGTTCCGGAACTACTCGACGGTCGAGGCGACGCCGAGCTACACCGTCGGTCAACTCGGACGGCAGCCTGACCAACCCGTTCGATTCGAACCTGCGCAACTACACGACGCAGCGGCAAGTATCAGGTGAACAAGAACAACCAGTTGTCGGCGTTCTGGACCTACAACCGGAAGTTCCAGCCGCACCGCGGCGCGGGCGTCACGCAGCCGCTGCCGACAGGCACGCTGCACCAGGGAGTCGCCGAAGAACCTGATCAACGCGAACTGGACCTCGGTGATGGGCCAGAACACGTTCCTCGAAGTGTCGTCCACCTACTTCCACATGCACTGGCCGAGCACCTGGACCGACGAGTTCAACGCCCTGCCGGCGAGCCAGCAGCATCCGTCGACGCTTGAACGTCACCACCGGCATCTACATCGACGGCCCGGAGCCGACCGGCGAGCGGTTCCGCGACGCCTACCGCCATCAGACCAACATCGGCCTGACGCGCTACATCGACGGCTTCCTCGGCGCGAGCCATCAGCTGAAGACCGGTTTCGAGAACTGGTGGACGCCGACGGGCACCGACGGCTTCGTCATCTTCGACGACAGCCGCGTCTGCGCTACACCGGCGCGGCGGACGTCTGCAACGCCACGGTGCGGACCGGCTGCGTGCCGTCCGAGGTGTTCCGCTACAACACGCCGCTGACGCAGGAAACGCAGATGCGCAACTTCGCGGGCTTCGTCCAGGATCGCGCCAGCTACTCGCGCGTCACCCTGAACCTCGGCCTGCGCTGGTCGTATCTACGACGGCAACATCCCGGCGCAGAGCCGGCGGCGGCGGCAAGTGGTTCCCGCGTCACGAGCTATCCTGAAATCGATCCGGGCTACAGCTGGAACACGCTCGCGCCGCGCACCGGCGTCGTGTTCAAGCTGACCGAAGACGGCAAGAACGTCGCGAAGGCGAGCTACAGCCGCTACTACGAGTCGATGTACACGACCGAGTGCAGCGAGCATCAACCCGAACTCGATCCAGACGCGGCGGCGATCGCAGACGCTGGTCGTCGTCACGCGGCGACTGAACAGCAACGGCACAGCGGACCGCAGCGGGCTCCGGCGCGCTCCGAAGAGCCAGTTCGTGCCGAAGTCGAACACGATCGATCCGAACCTCAAGGATCCGAAGAACGACGAGATCATGTTCGCGTTCCAGCGCGAGCTGGCGCAACAACTGGTCGCTGAACGTCGACTGGATCCAGCGCTGGTTCAAGGACGCGACGATCGATCAGAACTGCTACGGCCTGCCCTGCAACACGGTCGGCGATCGACGGCCTACGCGCAGAACACGCGTCGTCACCGATTTCGGGCCGGACAACATCCGCGGCACCGGCGACGATCGCCACGCTGACGTTCTACGACGTCGCTGCCGGCGTATCGTCGGCAAGGACACGTTCTTCCACACCAACTGCGGCAACAACGTGCTCGGTTCGACTGCACGCAGCGCTACAAGGCGGTCGAGATCTCGATCGGCAAGCGGATGTCGAACCGCTGGCAGATGCAGGGCTCTGTATGTCTGGTCGCAGCTCGACGGCGCCAGCAGGGCATCAGCACGACGGCACGGCGGCCAGACGGCGCACGACTACACCAACCCGAACAACCGCTCGACTTCGTCGGCCACGGGCCGCGGCGCGCAACGATCAGCCGCATGCGCTTCAAGCTGCTCGGCAGCTACCGGGCGGCCTTACGGCATCACGATCGGCGCCAACTACCAGGCGCTGAGCGGCCTGCCGCGCGACCGGACGCTGACCGTGGCGCGCTGGCTCAGGGTTCGCGGAGCGTTCCCGTGCGATCCGCGCGGCACCTATCGCGCGCGACTACCTCAACTCCGCTGTCGCTGCGCGCCGACAAGGGTTCACGATCCATGGTTCGAGCATCGCGCGTCGATCATCGGCGGAGCTCCACAACGTGCTCAACTCGAACGCCGCTCAGAGCAATCTGCGGCACCCTCACGCAGGGCTTCGCCATCCAGGCCGCGTTCGACGCGGCACGGGCGACCGACCGTCCTACGTCGGCCGCACTCAGGAGATCGTCGCGCCGCGCGTGTTCAAGCTCGGATTCGGTTCGATTCTAACGAATCGAACCACGATCCGTTACGGGTTAGCGCCGGCGGTTGGGGAAACCCGGCCGCCGGTTTTTTGCCTTTCAACTTTGGCCTTTTGGTCTTAACTTCTCCCCATGGGTTCCCGGCGTGCCTTCGTTTCCTCTACGCCTGCTCGGGCGCCGCGGCGCTCGTATCAGGTGACGTGGACCCGCCTCCTCGCGCTCCAGCTCGGTCATACGGTCGCGGCGGCCAGCACGGTGCTCGCGGCTTCATGGGCGGCCTGGCGCTGGGTGGGTGGCTTGCCGGCCGTCTCTCGTCGCGCGGAACAGTCCAAAGGGCACGCCAGCGGGACCAGCC
>ERZ1370068.5642-contig-4661_pt1 | contig 49444 bp, 59 predicted proteins | sample MGYA00561227_ERZ1370068 | MGnify/ENA primary metagenome ERZ1370068 (study PRJEB38410, sample SAMEA6850437) | metagenome | study: Metagenomic assessment of the ecological functions of the soil: analysis of the soil microbiota associated with the... | reverse complement strand
GCCTCAAGCCCTACTTCGAGGAGTACCACAAGCTCAAAGTACACCAACGAGGCGGTGAAGGCGGCGGTCGAGCTTTCCGCCAAGTACATCCACGACCGCAAGCTGCCCGACAAGGCCATCGACGTGATCGACGAGACCGGCGCCTCGCAGATGCTGGTGCCGGAGGCCAAGCGCAAGAAGAAGATCGGCGTCAAGGAGGTGGAGGCCACCGTCGCCACCATGGCGCGCATACCGCCCAAGACCATCACCAAGTCGGACGCCGAGGTGCTGGCCGCCATCGACAAGGACCTGAAGCGCCTGGTGTTCGGCCAGGACAAGGCGATCGAGGCGCTGGCAAGCTCGATCAAGCTCGTCGCGCGCGGGCCTGCGCGAGCCGGAGAAGCCGATCGGCTGCTATCTGTTCTCGGGCCCCACCGGCGTCGGCAAGACCGAGGTCGCCAAGCAGCTCGCGGCCCTGATGGGCGTCGAGCTCCTGCGCTTCGACATGTCCGAGTACATGGAGAAGCACACGGTCTCGCGGCTGATCGGCGCGCCGCCCGGCTACGTCGGCTTCGACCAGGGCGGGCTCCTCACCGACGGCATCGACCAGCATCCCGCATTCGCGTGCTGCTGCTCGACGAGATCGAGAAGGCGCATCCGGACCTCTTCAATATCCTCCTGCAGGTGATGGACCACGGCAAGCTCACCGACCACAACGGCAAGTCGGTCGACTTCCGCAACGTGGTGCTGATCATGACCACCAACGCGGGCGCGCACGACCTCGCCAGGGCGCCGATGGGCTTCGGCCGCTCAAGCGCGAGGGCGACGACACGGAAGCCATCAACCGCATGTTCACGCCCGAGTTCCCGCAACCGTCTCGATGCCGTCATCACCTTTGCCGGCCTGCCGCCCGAGATCATCATGAAGGTGGTGGAGAAGTTCGTGTTCCAGCTGGAGGCGCAGCTGGCCGACCGCGGCGTCACCATCGAGCTCTCCGAGGAGGCGGCGAAGTGGCTGGCCGAGACCGGCTACGACGAGAAGTTCGGCGCCCGGCCGCTGGCGCGCGTCATCCAGGAGCACATCAAGAAGCCGCTGGCCGACGAGCTGCTGTTCGGCAAGCTTCTGCACGGCGGCACGGTGCGCGTGCTGGTCGCCGGCGAGGGCGCCGAGCGCAAGCTTGCCTTCGAGTACATCCCGGCCGAGCCCAAGCCCAAGAAGGCCAAGGGCGAGGGCGAGGGAGGACGACGATGGCGACGAGGAGGAGGACGAGGAGCGCCCGGCGCTGGTGGAGGCGACCCCGCGCAAGGCCCTGCCCGGCCCGCGCGACAAGAAGGATCGTCCGAAGTCCAGCGGCACCGTCCCCAGCGTCCCCCGCCGCAAGGACGAGTAGCGGCGAAAGTCGAGGAAGAGGTCCGTTCTCCCCGCTCTTTACGGGGGAGAGGGGGATGCGGCCTCGCCAGACGCGGTAGCGCCCGTTCTCGGCCCGGCACAGGCCTCCGTCTGCCAAATTCCTCGCCAGCAGCCGCTCCAGCGGGACGCCGACGCTGCACCACGAGCTGCAGGTAGCCGCCACGGCCGCAGATGCGCCGGGGCGTCGGCGATGAGCTGCTCCAGCAACGCGTGGTCCTCGGCAATACCCTTGTGCAGCGGCGGGTTGGACAGGATGGCCGCGTAGTCGGTGCGGCCGGCGTCGGCGAGCCTGGCGCCGAGGACGTGACGGGCTCCCGCCACGTTGTCGCGCGCCGCCTCCAGCGCCACGGCATCGTCGTCCAAGAGGTCGAGGACGATATTTGGTTCCGCGGCCATGCAGCCGCACCGACGATCCACACCCGAGCCGCAGCCGTAATCCAGCACGCGGTCGCCGGAGCGCAACGGCGGTAGGGCCCCAATCAGCAGGGCCGTGCCCTCGTCGATCCGACCGGCCGCGAAGACGCCCGGGATAGCTGACCCAATCGCGCGTGCCGCCGGCGATTGTCAGGCGGTGCAACCGAGCGCCACGCCGCCAGCGAGGCTCGCAACGGTGCGGTGTCCGCCGGCCGGCGCGTCGCCAGCACCCGGCCGTGGCCGCGCGTCGCGAGGGTCTCGACCTCCCCGCAGACATGCTCGAGCCTACCGCCGGCCGAGCGAATGCCTTCATCGTTGCCGCCGTAAACGATCAGCCTGGCCTTCGGGTGCCAGCACGCTCAGGCATGCGTGCGCCGCCATCTCGTTGCTCGTCCTTGGCCTTGGGCAAGCCGCAGCAGGGCGACATCGAAGGGCCCGGCCGGCGGCCAGGCTTGCGCCTTGGCGCCGCCCGGGATGCGCCGGTTCCAGAGAGCAGAAGTCGATGCCGCGCTCGGCCAGCAGGGCTGGCAGCGCGCCGGCGTGGTTGGCGAGCAGAACGCGGCCCCTTCAGATCGATAGCGTCGAGACTGCGCCGGATCAGCTCCTCGGCCGCGGCCTCCGGATCGTTGGCCCAGCGGCTCATCGGATGAGAAGAGGGGTCTTGCCCACGAAGCGGCGCTCGAAGCCTCGCGCACGAGGAAATCGGCGACGTCGGCGCGGCTGATCGCGCCGGCGCGCCACTCCTTGGGGTCGGCAAGCGCGCGCGCTGCGCCCGTCGCCGGGCCGCTCGTCAGAAGTCCGGGCCGGGCGATCGTCCCGCCAGCCCGCTCGCCCTGATCATCTGCTCCTGCACGTCCTTGTCGTCGTAGACGCGCTTCAGAATCAGCGGAAAGAGGATTGCATCGTAAAGAGCTGCCGTGCCCGCGGCTGTCGCCGGCGCCGAGAGCCCGTAACCGTGACGAGCCGCCGGACGCCGTTTTCGGCGCATAGCATCGATGAGGATGCGCGTGGCCTGCGAGAAGAGCGTCGTGCCGCTCAGGATGGCCTGCGGTCCCTTGGCCGCGCCCAGCGACTGGATTACGGCATCGGCGCCGGTCACGGCCGCCGCCACGCGCGGTCTTGTCGAGGGCATCGCCGGCGATCTTCTCCAGCGCCGGGCCATCGAGCGGGATGGAGGCCGCGCCTCGCGCGAAGCGCGTACGCGATGGCCTGCCTCGAGGGCGCGCTTCACCGTCTCGAGGCCGATGCCGCGGCTTGCGCCGATGACGAGCAGCGTTGCCATGGCCACCACCTAACCAGAACCGCGCCGCCATGCCAACGCAGGCAATGCAGGGTCGACCTGCCGTAGCCAAGACGTTGTCGGCTGGAACAGGACGGTGAGGGTCCTTCAGCGTGAAGGAGCCTCCACTCCAATGTGCCCCTCGATCTTGGCTAGGATGCGCGGCAAGATGCGAGGATCTGTTTGGCCGGACGTAGTACCAGCCAGGAAGAGCGTGCACGGAAAGGGCAGCCAATGGCGAGGGTGGTTGCGAGGTGGCTGGCTGCCGCTTGGTTGACCGCGTCCGTGTTTAGTGACCCCGTTGCAGCGCAGCGTTGCGACGGAGTCGAAATCGAGGCTGGCGCGCGCGAGCAACGCTGCCTCGAGCCCGGCGCAGGTCAATCGTTCGTGGATTGCCCGACTGTCCGGAGGTGGTCGTCGTCCCGGCCGGAGCTTCGCGATGGGCTCGCCGCCGGACGACGGAGGTTGCCACAGAACGGGAAGACCAGCTGCGGGTGAGCATTGCCAGGCCGTTTGCCTGGGACGCTTCGCTGTGACGCGAGGCGAATTCGCCGCATTCGTCGCGGGAGCAGGCCACAAGGCCGACGGTCGCTGTCTATGACTGGCAAGATGGGAATTGAAGGGAAAGGCAGACCGCGATTTGGCGTTCCCCGGGCTTTCCGCAAGACGACCGTCACCCGTCGTCGTGCATCGGCTGGCATGAGGCGCAAGCTTACGCCGCGTGGATCTCGTCGTTTACGGGCATGCGATACCGGCTGCTGTCGGAAGCCGAGCGCGAGTACGTGTGCCCGAGCCGGATCAACCACGCCGTTCTGGTGGGGCACGACGATTTCAACGGACCAAGCCAACTACAATGGCAACGTCACGTATCCCGGCGGCGCCAAGGGCGAACGGCGCAAGACGACTGTTCCCGTCGACAGTTTCATCGCCAATCCGTGGGCCTCTACAACGTGCATGGCAACGTCTGGGAATGGACCGAGAGATTGCTGGAATGAAAACGAATGCCGGCAATCCCGGCGACGGCACGGCGAGGGTTGCTGGAGATTGCAGTCTTCGCGTTCTGCGCGGGGCTTCCTGGAACAACTATCCGCATACACTTTCGCTCTGCCAGGCGCAGCATGGAGCCGCCCGGCAACCGCCTCAACAGCATCGGCTTTCGTGTTGCCGAGAACGTTGTAATTCCTGTTCATGCGACGACAATCGGACGCGCAGAGGCCGATACCACGCAAGCGGCTCAGGCCGGCAGCGCCTTCTTGATCCTCTCGGCGTTGGCCGCCAGCACCTCCGGCTTCTCCATCTTGCTGGCGGGGGCGCGAGCGACACGCCCTCCGAGCGCGGCATGACGTGGAAGTGCAGGTGGAACACCACCTGCCCGCCGGCCGGCTCGTTGAACTGCTGCAGGGTGATGCCGGCGGCGCCGAACGCCTTCATGGCCGCGCGCCGCCCACCTTCTGCACCGTCTTCATGCAGGCGGCGAGCTGGCGCGGGCTTGCGTCCAGCACGTTGCGCGCCGGCGTCTTGGGGATCACCAGCATGTGCCCGTCGCAGCGCGGCATGATGTCCATGAAGGCCAGCGTGTCGGCATCCTCGTACACCTTCTGCGCCGGCAGCTCGCCGCGCAGGATCTTCGAAAAAGACGTTGTTGCTGTCGTAGGCCATCGCCGCCCTTCCTCCCTTGCCGGCCGTCTGGTGTTAATTGGCCCGTAACCTCATCGTCAAGTCGGCGTTGACGTTAAGCCGGCTCGAACGGTGGTCGTGCGAAGATGTGCATAACGATCAAGAGGTCCAAGGGAGCGTTCAACGTGTCGGCATTGCGCAGACGGAGCTGCGCTTGCGGGCCATGACGATGAAGATGCCGGCAACGGCACGGCAAGGCTTTCTTGCATCACGCCAGCCCAAGCGCTTGCGATACACTGATAGCCTCGGCGCTGCTCGATGCTTCTCATCGCCGGCTGGGTGATGAATTTCGTCAGCGTCAGGCAATTGTCGCTGGGGCTCGGCAGCCTCATCGCGCACACGACGGCGCGTCACACCTGATCCGGCGCCTTGCGGAACGGGCGTATTCGGCGAGCTCGCTCGCTAGCCGCATCCACATAAGCGCGCTCGCGCTGCAGATAGTCGGCGATGGCGCGGCGCAGCGCCGGATCGGCGATGTAGTGCGCCGAATAGGTCGTGGTCGGCAGGTAGCCGCGCGCCAGCTTGTGCTCGCCCTGCGCGCCGGCCTCGACGCGCGCGAAGCTTGTGCTGGATCGCGAACTCGATCGCCTGGTAGTAGCAGACCTCGAAATGCAGGCAGGGGTGGTGCTCGATCGCGCCCCAGTAGCGGCCGTAGAGGCAATCGCCGCCGATGAAGTTGAGCGCGCCGGCGATCAGCGCCTGCCGCGCCTGGCCATCATCAGCAGGCAGCGCGTCGGCCATCGCTGCGCCGATCAGCGAGAAGGACTTGCGGTTGAGATAGGGCCGCCCCCATTTGCGCGAGCCGGTGTCCATGTAGAAGGCGAAGAACGCGTCCCAGTGCGCCTTCGGTGATGTCGCTGCCGGTCACCCACTCGATGGCAAGACCGGTGCCAGGGCCTCGCGCGCGCTCCTTCGCGCATCGCCTTGCGCTTGCGCGAGGCGAGCGAGGCCAGGAAATCGTCGAAGGTGCGCGTAGCCCGGCATTGTTCCAGTGGAACTGCTGGTCGGTGCGCTTGCAGGAAGCCGCGGTCGCCGAGCCGGGTCCACTCGCCTTCGCTCAGGAAGGTGACGTGCAGCCCGACAGGCTGGTTGCGCTCGACCAGCGCCGTGGCTGCCCGGCCGCCAGCAGCGCCTCGCTGTCCTCGGCGTGCGGCCCGGCCGCACCAGCAGGCGCGCGGCCCGGCACCGGCGTGAACGGCACGGCGATCTGCAGCTTCGGGATAGTAGCTGCCGCCCGCCCTGTCGTAGGCGTCCGGCCCAGGCGTGGTCGAACACGTACTCGCCCTGGCTGTGGGATTTCAGGTAGCAGGGCGCGCATCCCACGATCTTCGCCTGCGGCGTCCTTGAGCGCCAGGTGGCGCGGCGTCCAGCCCGAGCGGCCGCCAACCGTGCCCGCATCCTCCAGCGCCTTGAGAAAGCCATGGGCGATGAATGGATTGAAGACGGCGGGATCGGGATTGGCGCAGGCATCCCACGCCTCGGCCGGGATGTCGGCGATGCCGCGGCACGACCTCGATGCTGGGCTGATCCTGTCTGCTTCATGCCGCTCGGGTGGTGGTGATGGCGCCTCGACAATCGGCGCCGGCAAAGGCTAAAGGATCATAGCTCGGGCGGTGCCGGCAACAGCATCCCGTGCCGCGGCAGGCCGATTGAATTGGGGAGGAAGCGCATGCGGCGTTCGATCATCGCCTGGTGCGGCGGCTTTGGCCATCCTTGCCAGTGTGCCGGCGACGGCACAGCGCTGCCAAGGATGACGATGAGAGGCGTGAAGGTGCGGCGCGCCTCCGTCATGCGCAACTTCGTATCGGCCGGGAATTTGGAGCGCGGCGCTGCATGCAATACGGCCAGTTGCGCGCGCCAAGGCAACGGGCCGCAATTCCCTAGTTTCGGACGAGGATGCGCAGGCCAGAGCGGTGCAGCGCATAGCCCAGGAGCTGCTGCCGCACACCTACAAGTGGAACCGCCGCGCCAAGGACTGGAGCTGGGAGGTCATCCTCGTCAAGACGCCGACGATCAATGCCTTGTGCATGCGCGGGCGGCAAGATCGCCGTGTTCACCGGCGATCCTCGACGCACCTCAAGCTCACCGACGACGAGCTCGCCATCGTGCTGGGCCACGAGATGGCGCATGCCTTGCGCGAGCACGCCGCGCGCGCGAGGCCAAGGTGACGCTTACCAATGTCGGCGCGCTCGCCATCGGCCTGGTCATCGGCGGCAATGTGGGCGAGCTCGCCCGCCAGGGCGGCGGCCTGCTGGACCTGAAATTCAACCGCGACGACGAGCGAGGACGCCGATCTCATCGGCACGGAGATCGCCGCCCGTGCCGGCGCTACCGACCCGGCGGCTGGGCATCGCCGCTGTGGCAGAAGATGGGCCAGGTCGCAGGTGGCGCGCCGCCGCCGCTGGCTGTCGACGCACCCATCGAGCGAGGGACCGTGCTCAAGCGCATAAGGGGCGCCACGAAGGACGTGGCCTAAGCTCTACGAGAAGGCCAAGGCCAACCGGCCGCCGGCGCCGGCGGCGGCGAACTGAGCGGATCAACTCGAGGGTGCCGCGATGAAACGCAGCACGGAGCGCTTCCTCACCACGCATACCGGCAGCCTGCCGCGGCCGGACGACCTGATCCGCATGATGTACGCCAAGGAGGAGGGCGTGCCGGTCGATCGCGCGGCGCTGGCTGCGCGCGTGCGCGCGGCCGTGGCCGAGGTGGTGCAGCAAGCAGGTCGAGGCCGGCATCGATCTCGTCAACGACGGCGAGATGTCGAAGCCGAGCTACGCCACCTACATCAAGGACCGGCTCGCCGGCTTCGGCGGCACCGGCAACACCTTCGTCTACCAGGACCTCGCCGCAGTTCCCGCGACCTGGCGCAGCGCGTGTTCGGCGATCCCGGCCGCTCGCGCCGCAAGACGCCGGCCTGCAACGGCGCCGATCAGCGTGCGCGATGCCGAGGCCGCGCGCGACCGACGTCGACAACCTGAAGGCGGCGCTCGCCGGCACGAAAGCCACGCGAGGCCTTCATGAGCGCGGCCTCGCCCGGCGTGGTGTCGCTGTTCTTCCGCAACGACCACTACAAGGACCACGAGACCTACCTCTATGCCATCGCCGAGGCCATGCGCGCACGAGTACGAGACCGTGGCCAAGGCCGGCATCGTGCTGCAGATCGACTGCCCCGACCTCGGCATGGGCCGGCACATCCAATATGCCGACCTCGAGCCTCGCAGAGTTCCGCAAGCGCGCGCAGCATGCACGTCGAGGCGCTCAACCACGCGCGTCGCCAACATCCCGCCGGAGCAGCTGCGCATGCATCTGTGCTGGGGCAACTACGAGGGCCCGCACCACTGCGACGTGCCGCTCGCCGACATCATCGACATCGTCTTCCTGGCGCAGGCCGCCCGCCATCTCGCTCGAGGCCGCCAACCCGCGCCACGCCCACGAATGGACGCGTGTTCGAGCGCGTGAAGCTGCCCGACGGCAAGGTGCTGATCCCCGGCGTCATCGAGTCGAAGTCGAACTTCATCGAGCATCCCGAGCTGATCGCCCAGCGCATCGCGCCGCTATGCCAAGCTGGTCGGCCGCGAGAACGTGATCGCCGGCAGCGATTGCGGCTACGGCACCTGGGTCGGCCAGGCCGCCGTCGACCCCGACGTGGTCTGGGCCAAGTTCGCCGCCATGGCCGAGGGCGCGCGCATCGCCACGCAAGGCAGTTCTGAAGTAGCGGCGGTCCTCTCCTCCCGTCACTTGCACGGGGAGAGGGAGATCACCGCAAACGCCGCGAACATCTCCTCGATCGCCTTCATCTGGTTGCCGGCGGCCGACGACGGCACGACGATGGGCGTGCGGATGCCGGCGGCGTACCAGGCCTCGAGCTCGTCGCGCACGCGCTTGGCCGGGCCCGAACAGGGTGCAGTCGGCGAGCCACGCGTCCGTCAGGTATTTCGGCACGTCGCCCATGCGCTTCTCGGCGATCGCCGTCTCGATCGCCTCCATCTCCTCGACGTAGCCGGCTTCCTTCCAGTAGTTGCGGTAGTTCGGCCAGCAGCGCGTAGTGGGTGAGCGTCCTGCGGTTGACCGCCTTGGCCGCCTCGATGTCGTCGCTGATGCAGGTCGGGATCATGTTGCCGATGAAGAACGCGGGATCGCCGCGCCTGGCTGGCCGGCAGTGCCGCCAGCGAGCTTGCCATGTGCGAGCGCGCGCCGTTGGCGAACACCATGCCGTCGGCGATCTCGCCGGCAAGCGCGATCATCTGCTTGCGCAACGTGGCGAGGATGACCGGCGGCAGCGCGCCGATGCCGTCATGGGCGCGCAGCTTCTGAACGAAGTTGCGGATGTCGCCGAGCGGCTTGCCCGGCGTCACGCCCATGCGCACGTGCGCCGGCGCGTGACTGACGCCGATGCCGAAACGGAAGCGCCCCCGGAGACCTCGTGCATGAAGGCGGCGCTCTGCGCGAAGTCGCCGACCGTGCGCGCGTAGATCGGCGCGATCGAGGTGCCGAACACGATGCGCTCGGTGACGTGCGCCAGCGCCTCGCACAGCGACATGTTGCTGAAGACGCTGGGCGCGTAGATGCCCGCAAACCCGCGCCGCTCGATCTCGCGGGCGACCTCGAGCGTGGCGCGGCGCCGCCCGGGCACGGCGACCAGGCTGACCGCCGGAAGCTGCTGCGGCATCGTGTCCTCCCCTGTCTCTACGCCTCGTAGCCCTCGAAGATCGGCGCGTCGGCCCAGAGCGCCGCCGCCCTCCGCTCGCGGGCCGTGCGGATGGTCCAGCTGAACAGCGCCAGCTCGGGCGCGTGGCTGGGTCATCCAGGCACGCGCGCCGCGGAGCATGCGCACGTCGATGGCGAAGAAGGCAATGCCGGTCGGGAGCCGAGCCGAGCAGTCTTCGTGAGGATCCGGCTCTTGTTGGCCGCGCTCGGCGCCGCCCACCAGCTGGGGTGGAGCTTGTGGCTGCCCACCACCAGCCCGCGCGGCACGGTCGGCGCCAGCCGGCCGAGGCTCGGCAACGACGTCGCGCATTGAAGGACATGAGCGCGATCGGGCCTTTGTAGGCTCTGGCCTGGCGCGCGATCTTGTCGAGGAAGCTGTTGGCGCGGCGCGCTGCCGTTGACCTTCACCTCGACCAGCAGCGGCACGCGGCCGCCGACCAGGTCCAGAAACTCGGCAAACGTGAGAATGTGCGTGTCCTGGCGCCGGTAGCGCAGGCGCACGAGGCTTGCCGGCAGTTGCGCGGCAATGCGTCCCGGCACCCCGACCAGGCGGTCGAGCTTCTCGTCGTGGAAGACCATCGGCGTGCCGTCCTTGGCCGCCTGCAGGTCGCACTCGATGCCGTAGCCCTTGTCGATCGCGGCCAGGAAGGCCGGAGCCGTGTTCTCGATTCGGCCCTTCCTTGCGATCGTGCAGGCCCCGATGGGCGATGGGTCGCAGGAAGGTGGCCCGGTCGAGCGCGCCTGGCGCCGGCCGCGCACGCCGCGCTGCCGTCGCGGCCGATCCCGTTGCAGTCATTCGCGAATTCTGTCCCCGCATGCTTTGCGTCGCGCCTTGCCGGCGCGAGCCGCACTTTGCCGCAGCTTTGCTGTAGAATCGCTCGCCAATTGACGGTATTGCAACGGAAAGGCCTTAGAACTGCCCTTCTCTGGGAGAAAAAGGCAAGCATGATGCATTCGATGCTTGGACGCGGTATGGCGGCGGCGGGTGCCCTGGCGCTCGCGGCCACGTGCGCCGCTGCGCCGGCCACGGCTGCCGGCCAGGACATCTTCATGGCCCCCCACCGGGCCATCTACGAGATGACGCTGGTCGACCACGCGCGGCGGCACCGGGGTGACGGCGGTCAGCGGCCGCATGGTCTATGAGCTCACCGGCTCGGTCTGCGAGGGCTACACGCAGAACATGCGCTTCGTCACGCAGATGACCAATCAGGGCGGCACCACCATGATCACCGACCTGCGCTCCTCGAGCTGGGAGGAGGGCAGCGGCAGGCGCTTTCGCTTCAACTCCAGCCAGTTCCGCGACGAGAAGCCGACCGAGGCCACCGCCGGCGATGCGGCGCGCGCCAACACCGCCGACGACATCAAGGTGGAGCTGACCAAGCCGGCCAAGAAGGGCCTGTCGCTGTCGGCGCGCGTCTATTTTCCCATACAGCACTCGATCGCCGTGCTGCAGGCCGCCAAGATGGGCAAGGCGAGCTTCCGCGCCGATCTCTACGACGGCTCGGAGAAGGGCGAGAAGGTCTACGACACGGTCTCCATCATCGGCCGCCACAGGCCAGCCGGCGTCAATCAGCACGCTGCCGCGCGTGAAGAACGCCGAGGCGCTCGATCAGCTGGAGGCCTGGCCGGTGTCGATCGGCTACTTCGAGCCGGGCTCCGACCAGCACCGACGCGCTGCCGGTCTACGAGCTGACGTTCCTGTTCTTCGAGAACGGCGTCAGCCGCAAGCTGTTCATCGACTACGGCGAGTTCGCCATGCAGCGGCGAGCTCGAAGGAGATCACCTTCCACCCGCCGAGCAAGTGCGAGCAGAAATCGTCGGCCGAACCGGGCGCCCAGCCGCCGACGCTCGCAGATGGATCGCCCGCCGGCGCGGCAGGCGTCACGCTCGCGCCAGATCTCGTCCCCACAGCCACGCCGCACCGCGCACGCCGCCGGCGTCGCCCCACGCCGGCGGCTTGACGACCACTCGGGCGTGCTCGGCGAGCACGTAGGGCGCGCCAGCGCCTGGCAGCACGTCGTAGAGGTGCGCGAGCTTCGACAAGCCGCCGCCCAGCACGATCACATCGGGATCGAAGATGTTGACGACGTGGGCGATGCCGCGGGCGAGGCGGCTGGCGTGGCGGTCGAGCGTGGCCTGCGCGGCAGCGTCGCCGGCGGCGGCGCGGGCGGCGATCTCCTCGGCTGAGAGCCGGTCTCCCGTCGACTCCGCGCGTGATCGGCCTCGAGGCCGGGCCCGAGACCCAGGTCTCGATGCAGCCCATCCGCCCGCACCAGCACTTGGGCCCGGGTGCTCGTCGGCGCTCGCCCAGGGCAGCGGGTTGTGGCCCCACTCGCCGCCGATGCCGCGCGGACCGTCGATCAGCGCGCCGTCGAAGACGAGCCCGCCGCCGCAGCCGGTGCCGATGATCACGCCGAACACCGAGCGCGCGCCCGCGCCCGCGCCGTCGACGGCTTCCGACAGGGCAAAGCAGTTGGCATCGTTGGCGAGCCGGACCGGCCGGCCGAGCTGCGCCTCGAGGTCGCGCTGGAATGGCCGGCCGTTGAGCCATGTCGAGTTGGCGTTCTGCACCAGCCCGCTCGCCGGCGACAGCGACCCCGGCATGCCGATGCCGATGCTGCCGGTGCCGCCTGCCGGTCTTGCTCGAGCAGCGCGCACCATCTCGGCCACGGCGCCGATGGTGGCGGCGTAGTCGTGGCGCGGCGCCGGCATGCGATGCTCGGCCAGCGCGCGGCCGCCCGCGCCCAGCGCCGACGCCGGCGATCTTGGTGCCGCCGAGGTCGATGCCCCAGGCGCAGCGCGGCGTCGTTTGCGGTCCGGCGCGTCATGGGCTGCGGCGCCTGCAGCAGGCGCAAGCGCCAGGCCGATGCTTTCCGGTGCAACTTGCGGCTTGCGGCGAACACGAGCAGCAGGGATCTGTCTCCCGCCAGATGCTCCAGCACCGCCGACAACAGCTCCGGCGTACCGGCCCGCGCCCGCACCTCGTCCGGCTCGAGACCGGTAACCAAGAAGAAGCGCTGCATGCGCGCCGGCTCCTCGGCCAGGAACGCAAGCCCTTGTACGGCAATGGCTTCTGCCGCTTCCCGGTCGATCGGCTGGATGGCTTGCTTCCGCATTAACGTGGTCCCGGCTCATTGGCAGGCTCCTGGCTCATCTTAAACAGTTGGTTAGGCGTTCTGAAGCAAACTCGGCTGCCAGGCCCGCGTCGAATCGGTGCAAGAGTGCGCGGGAGCCAGCAGCGGGCTTGCCAAGGCAATGACCTATCAGGAGAGCAGCAGGGCCATCGCGGGCCGCCGGCCCGGCGCGCAGCAGATGGTCAAGACCGTCCTCATCGTGGAGGACAACGAGCTCAACATGAAGCTCTTCCACGATCTTCTGGACGCGCACGGCTACCGGACGCTGCAGACGCGCAACGGCATGGATGCGCTCAAGATTGCGCGCGAGCACCGGCCCGACCTGATCCTGATGGACATCCAGCTGCCGGAGGTCTCGGGCCTCGAGGTCACCAAGTGGCTGAAGGACGACGAGGCGCTGCGCGACATTCCCGTGATCGCCGTCACCGCCTTCGCCATGAAGGGCGACGAGGAGCGCATCCGCCAGGGCGGCTGCGAGGCCTACATCTCCAAGCCGATATCGATCGGCACGTTTCTCGAGACGGTGCGCCGGTACCTTGGGGAAGCATGAGAGCCGCCGGGCTCGCAGGGTGTGTGAAGGTAGCCGATGACGGGCCGCGTTCTGGTCGTTGACGACATCCTCGCCAACGTCAAGTTGCTGGAGGCGCGGCTGTCGGCCGAGTACTTCGACGTGCTCACCGCCTATTCCGGCCCCGAGGCGCTCGAGCTTCTGCAGATCGAGCGCGTCGACGTGGTGCTGCTCGACGTCATGATGCCGGGCATGGACGGCTTCGAGGTCTGCCGGCGCATCAAGGCGCTCGCCCAAGACCATGCACGTGCCGGTCGTCATGGTCACGCGCGCTGGACCAGACCTCCGACAAGGTGCAGGGGCTCGAAGCCGGCGCCGACGATTTCCTCACCAAGCCGGTCGACGACATCGCGCTCATCACCCGGGTGAAGAACCTGGCGCGGCTCAAGACGCTGAACGACGAGATGCTGCTGCGCATGGCGACCGGTGCCGAGATCGGCGGCATGCCCGGCGGCATTGCCGCGTGGTCGAGGCGGAAAGCCGCCGGCCGCGTGCTGCTGGTCGAGGACCAGGAGCGCGTCGCCAGTCGCGTGCGTCGCGCGTGCTCGGCCAAGATGCACGAGGTCGACGTCGAGCCCGATCTGCAGGCGGCGCTGCTGCGGCTCGGCGACAAGGCCTACGATCGTGCTCATCGTCAGCCTCAATCTGGCGCAAGCCGACGGCCTGCGGCTTTGCAGCCAGGTGCGCTCGATCGAGCGCACGCGCCATCTGCCCATCATCGTCGTCGTGCAGCCAGGCGAGGAAGCGCGGCTGCTGCGCGCGCCTCGACATGGGCGTCAACGACTATCTGACGCGCCCCATCGATCGCAACGAGCTGCTCGCTCGCGTGCGCACGCAGATCAGGCGCAAGCGCCACTCCGACCATCTGCGCGACCGGCTGGAAGAGAGCGTCGAGCTCGCCATCACCGACGCGCTCACCGGGCTGCACAACCGCCGCTATATGGAGACGCATCTGACGGCGCTGGCCGAGCAGGCAAGAGCCGCCGGCCGGCCGCTTTCGGTGCTGCTCGCCGACATCGACAACTTCAAGTCGATCAACGACACCTATGGGCACGATGCCGGCGACAACGTGCTGCGCGAGTTCGCCGCTCGCTTCCGCCGCAACATCCGCAGCATCGATCTGGCATGCCGCATCGGCGGCGAGGAGTTCGTGATCGTCATGCCCGAGACCGGCCTGGAGCGGGCCCGCCAGGTCGGCGAGCGCCTGCGCGCGTGCATCGCCGCCGAGCCGTTCCAGGCCAATGGCGATACGCGGCTGAACGTGACGGCCAGTGTCGGCATTGCCACGCTGGAGCGCCGCACGACTGCCTGGAGGCGCTCCTCAAGCGGGCCGACCAGGCTCTGTACGTCGCCAAGCGCGGCGGCCGCAACCGCGTGGTCGCGGATGCGGCGCTGAGCGTGCGACGGTAACAGGCTTAAGTTGCTGGAATGACTACTGATTCACAGATGTCGACTGTTGACTGGTATTCCGTGCGCCACATGCGGACTGCTTCATACGCGCAGTCAACGCCTTGATGCTAACTAGGGAACTATTGCCAACTCCTTGACGATCTGCTTTCTTAGCGGAGCGGGAAAATGGCGGGAGGAGGGATTTGGCGGGAACGGTTCAGGTGGCGCCTCACGGCGCGCCGCCTCTCCAACCAGCAACGAATTCACGAGATCCTCACGGACTGTCAGGTCCGCCGCATCTCCTGATGCCGTGAGGTGTGATCGTCCCCAAGTGGCTAGGAGTGGCCTCCTCTAGCAATGCCGCCAACGGGCGATCGAACGTCAGGTCATGGCCAACGCCCTCTTTGGTCCATGACTTGGCAGGCCTGCGTCCGTGGCTGCTCGGACTTCTACCCCGCTGCCGATGTCAGTCACGGACGCCGGCCACATCTCGCACCTCAGATGCGAATGATTCCTTGCGCCGGCACACTTCATCGATGTCGCCGCACCACGCTCGCGTCAGGCTCTGCCAGTTCGCGCTGCCCGCAGCAATGGCATCAGGCTCCGCGACCGGAGCGGTTCAGCGACATCGGCACAGCTGCGGACGATGGCTCAGCGCGCACAGAATCGCGGCCGCAATCGTGCCGGCCTACTTGATCTTCGTTTCTTTGAAGGCGACGTGCTTGCGCGCGACGGGATCGTACTTCTTGAAGAGAGCTTCTCGGTAGCGGTCCGCGGGTTCTTCTTGGTGACGTAGAAGAACCCGGTGCCCGGCCGTGCTCAGCAGCTTGATCTTCTGCGTAATCGGCTTTGCCATGACGGTCGGCCTTGATTGGTGAGCGGTGCTACGAACTTCGACTGGCGCGCACTCTAGCCTCATGCGAAGCGTTAGTCAAGGTCGATCATCGGCGCCGATGAGGTCGCGGCGGAAGCTGCCGTTGCGGCGATGATAGAACGGGCACCGGCAAATCGCTGGTGTGCAGCGCGCCGGCGGCGATGCGCTCGCCCAGATCTTCCAGCACGACCCGCGTGATGTTGGGCAGCTCGAGCGAGCGCGCCTGGGCGATCGAATGCCATTCGAGGTCCGACAGCTTCGCCGTCCTGCAATCTTCGACCTTGTGGACGATGGCCTCGGCCGGCACGCAGAAGAAGCGCGTGTCGAAGCGGCGCGGGCGGCCGGGCGGCGTGATGGCGCGCGCGAAGAACGTCAGGCGCGTCGAGCGCCGGCCGGTAGCCGGTGGCGAAGAACTCCTGCCACGCCGGCGCCTTCGGCGCGGCGGCGCGCGCCGAGCGGCGTGCCGATGAGCAGGCCCGCCTCCTCGAAGGTCTCGCGCACGGCGGCAAGCGCCAGCGCCCGCGCCCGCGCCACGCTCGGGCGTGCCCTTCATGGCCACCATCAGCTTTTCGAGATCGCCGCGGCCTCAGGTCGCTGCTCGACGGCGATCTGCTGGTCGGCAGGGTCGACGCGGCCGCCGGGAAACACGTAGCGGCCGGGCATGAACACCATGTCGGGGCGCCGCCGGCCGAGCAGCACGCGCGGCTCGCCGACGGAGCTGTCGACGATGATCAGGGTCGCGGCATCGCGCGGGCGCAGCGCGCGCGCCTTGGGCGGCGCTCCGCGGCGCGGCTGCTGCTCGGTCATCGTCGCCCACATGTCGCTCCATGATCAGGCTGCGCAGCCTTGTCCGCGACGGCATCTGCCGCGCCGTCAAGCGTCCGGCGGCGATGCGGCTGAGCGCTGCGGCGATTCGCAGCGCATGAGCAACGACCGATTCAGCTGCTGCCGCGTGGCGCGCCGCGCCGACGCAAGTCCACGCGCGGCGGCGGTCTGCCTGCCGGTCAGCGGCGCCTGCTCGCGCTGGCGCTTGCCCTCGGACAGCATCTCGAAGCGCAGCGCGCCGGCCGTCGGGATCGCCTCGACGAGGCGCACGCGCACGCTCGTCGCCCAGCCGATAGGCTCGCCCGTGCGGTCGCCGATCAGCGCGTGGCGCGTCCTCGTGATGGCGGTAGTAGTCGTTGCCGATGGTGGCGGCGGGCACGAAGCCGTCGGCGCCGGTGTCGCGCAGGCGCACGAACAGGCCCGACGCGCGTGACGCCCGAGATGCGCGCCGTCGAACTCGGCCCCGACGCGGTCGGCGAGATAGCGCGGCGATCAGCCGGTCGGTGGTCTCGCGCTCGGCAGCCATGGCGCGCGCGCTCGGCATCGGAGATGGACTGCGCGATGTCGGCGAGCCGCGCGGCCTCCTCGTCCGCGAGGCCGCCGGCGCCCAGCCCCAGAGCGCGGACCAGCGAGCGGTGCACGACGAGGTCGGCGTAGCGGCGGATCGGCGAGGTGAAATGCGCGTAGCGGCGCAGGTGAGCCCGAAATGGCCGAGGTTCTCCGGCCGCGTAGACGGCCTGCGACTGCGAGCGCAGCACGATCTCGTTGACGAGGTCGGCGACCGGCATCGACTTGGCGCGCTGCAGCACGCTGGTTGAAGTCGCCGGCCCGCAGCGCGCCGGCGCCGGGCAGCTTGAGCTCCAGGCTCTCCAGGAACTCGCGCAAGCGCCGTGAGCTTCTCCTCGGAGGGCGCATCGTGCACGCGGTAGATCGACGGCGCGCGCGCTTGGCCTCCGAGCGTCTCGGCGGCGGCGACGTTGGCCTGGATCATGAACTCCTCGATCAGGCGATGCGCCTCGAGCCGCTCAGGGCGCATCACGCGCTCGACCCGGCCCTGCGCGTCGAGCACGATCTTGCGCTCGGGCAGGTCGAGGTCGAGCGGCTCGCGCCGGTCGCGGGCCGCGCGCGAGCGCGCGCATAGGCCGCCCACAGCGGCTCGCAGCGCGCTGTCCAGCAGCGGGCGTCGCACTTGCGCGCTCGGCTGGCCGTCGATGGCGGCCTGCGCCTCCTCGTAGGACGAGCTTGGCGGCCGAGCGCATCATGGCGCGCAGGAAGGCGTGGCCCTTCTTGTTGCCGTGCCTGTCGAACACCATGCGCACGGCGAGGCAGGGCGCTCCTCGCCGCTCCTGCAGCGAGCACAGGTCGTTGGAGATGCGCTCGGGCAGCATCGGCACGACGCGGTCGGGGAAGTAGACCGGAGTTGCCGCGCATCTGCGCCTCGCGGTCGAGCCTGGTGCCGGGCCGCACGTAATGGGCGACGTCGGCGATGGCCACGTGCACGACCCAGCCGCCGCTGTTCGCCGGCGTCGGCATCGGGCGCGGCGTGGACGGCGTCGTCGTGGTCGCGCGGCATCGACGGGATCGATGGTGAGCGAGGTCGAGGGCGCGCAGGTCGGTGCGGCCCGGCGAGCTTGGGCGGCTCGAGCTGTCTCCACCTCGGCGAGCACGGCGTGCGGGAAACTCGTCGGGGATGCCGTGCGCGTGCACGGCGATCAGGCTGATCTTGCGCTGGTCCTGCGGGTTGCCGAGCGTCTCGACGACGCGCGCCTGCGGGCACGCCGAAGCGGTGCGTGCGGCTGAGCTCGAAGCGCACGAGATCGCCGTCTGCGGCGTCGCCCTCGTCGCCGGGCGCGATCGGCCACTCCTTCGAGCTCCTTGCGATCGACGGGGTCGATGAGCGCCGCCGCCTGCCGCCTTGGCGCGGAAGATGCCGAGCAGGCGGCGCTGCTCGCGCGGCAGGCGCTTGATCGGCTCGGCCTCGTAGCGGTAGCCGAAGACGTCGGCGCTCCTCGAGCCGCGTCAGCCGCGCCAGGATGCGGTCGCCCTGGCCCAGCGCCGGCTCGGCCGACCGCGTCCGCCGCGCGAGGCGAGCACCAGCGCGCGCGGGCGCGTCGCCCTCGCCTGCGTCCCAGACGGCGGGCTCGGCGATGAGCTCGCCGTCCGCGTCGCGGGCGACGATCTCGCAGCACCGCCACGGGCGGCAGCTGTCCGCGCTCCTTGAAGCCCTTGCGGTTGCCCAGCGAGCAGGCCCTCGTCGGCCATCTCGGCCAGCAGCGGCTTGAGGCGCGATGCGGTCGCCGCCCTTGATCGACGAAGGCGCGCGCGATCTCGCGCTTGCCGGCGCTTGGCTGCGCGGTGCGCAGATAACTCGAGGATGTCGTTGCTTGCTCGGCAGGCCCGCGTCGCGGCGGGCTGCTTTCGGTTTGCGGGGCACCGTCTCGAGTGTCCTGACTCAGCTGCCTCGCGTGCCTCTCGGCTGTCCTCGCCTTGGCCTTCGGCTTGGCTTGTGCCTTTCGCCGGACTTGGGCTTGGCGCTCGCTCGGCCTCGCTGGGCTTTCTTGGCGCGGCGCGGCCCTTGGACTTGGACGGACCCTTGGCGACGCGCTCGGCGATCAGCTGCACCGCCTCGTCCATGGTCAGCGCTGGCGGGCTCCTTGGCCCTGCGGCAGCGTGGCGTTGACGTCGCCGTGCTTGACGTAGGGCCCGTAGCGCCCCGACAGCACCTGCACCTTGCCGCCTTCGCTCGGATGCTCGCCCAGCTCCTTGAGCACGGTCGGCGCCGCGCGCTGGAAGCGGCCCTTGCCGCCGCCGGCCTTCTTCTCCGCCAGCAGCACCACGGCGCGGTTGATGCCGACCGCAGAACACCTCCTCCACCGTCGGCGAGGTTGGCGTAGGTGCCGTCGTGCAGGATGAAGGGTCCGTAGCGGCCGAGGCCCGGCGGTGATGGGCTTGCCGGTCTCGGGATGCAGTGCCGATCTGCGCGCGGCAGGCGACAGCAGCTGCAGGGCGTGCTCCAGATCGACGCGTGGCGGCATCGATGCCCTTGGGGATCGGAGGCGCGCTTGGGCTTCTCGTCTCGCCCTCGGCCTCGCCCAGCTGCACGTAGGGGCCGAAGCGGCCGGTGCGCGAGCGTCACGGCCAGGCCCGTCTCGGGGTCGTTGCCGAGCAGCTTGCCGTCGGGCGTGGAGGCCTCCGGCGGGCCGCTCTGGCGGTCTGGAGAAGCTGGCGCGTGAAGCGGCAGTCGGGATAGTTCGAGCAGCCGATGAAGGCGCCGAACTTGCCGACCTTCAGGCTCAGGCGGCCTTCGCCGCAGTTGGGGCACTGGCGCGGGTCGCCGCCCTCGGCCTTGGGCGGGAAGATGTGCGGGCCGAGCAGCTCGTTCAGCGCGTCCAGCACCTCGCCGACGCGCAGGTCCTTGATCTCGCCGACGGCGGCGCGTGAAGTCGCGCCAGAAGTCGCGCAGCACGTCCTTCCATTCGAGCTTGCCGTCGGAGATGAGGTCGAGCTTCTCCTCGAGGTCGGCGGTGAAGTCGTACTCGACGTAGCGCTTGAAGAAGCTCTCCAGGAACGCCGTGACGAGCCGGCCCTTGTCCTCGGGGATCAGCCGCTTCTTGTCGATGCGGACGTAGTCGCGCTCCTGCAGCACGGCGAGCGTGGAGGCGTAGGTGGAGGGCCGGCCGATGCCCAGCTCCTCCATGCGCTTGACCAGCGTCGCCTCGGTGAAGCGCGGCGGCGGCTCGGTGAAGTGCTGCTTGGCCTCGATGCCGCGGTCCGTCAGCGCGTCGCCCTCGGCCAGCGGCGGCAGGCGGCGGCCGTCGTCGTCCTCGGTGCTCTTCGGCCTTGCCGTTCCGCGACGCGGTCGTCGCGGCCCTCCTCGTAGAGCTTGAGGAAGCCCTCGAACAGCACGACCGAGCCGGTCGCCCGCAGCGCCGTAGGCCTTGCCGTCGCGGCCTGGCACCTCGATCTCGGCGGTGGTCTGCTCGAGCTCGGCGGACGCCATCTGGCTTGCCACGGCGCGCTTCCAGATCAGCTCGTAGAGGCGGGCCTGGTCGCGGTCGCAGATGGCGCGAGACGTCCTGCGGGCTGGCGCGCGCACGTCGGTCGGGCGGATCGCCTCGTGGGCCTCCTGCGCGTTCTTGGCCTTGGTCTTGTACTCGCGGATGAACGGGCGGCAGGTAGCGCTTGCGAGTAGTCGCTGCGCGATCAAGCTTGCGGATGGCGTCGATCGCCTCCGGAATGATGGTGACGCCGTCGGTGCGCATGTAGGTGATGAGGCCCGACGGTCTCGCCGTCGATGTCGACGCCCTCGTAGAGGCGCTGGGCGAGCTGCATGGTCTGCTTGGCCGAGAAGCCGAGCTTGCGCGAGGCCTCCATGCTGCAGGGTCGAGGTGGTGAAGGGCGCGTAGGGTTGCGCCGCACGGCCTTCTTCTCGACGCGAGGCGACGCGTGAACGTCGCCGTCCTCGATGGCGGCCTTGATGGCGTTGGCAGAGGCCTCGTCCTTGATGTCGAGCTTGTCGAGCTTCTTGCCGGCGATGGCCGTCAGGCGGGCGCGGAACTCCTCGCCCTTGGCCGGTCGCCAGCAGCGGCCTCGATGGTCCAGTACTCCTCGGTCTTGAAGGCCTCGATCTCGGCCTCGCGGTCGCAGACCAGGCGCAGCGCCACCGACTGCACGCGGCCGGCCGAGCGGGCGCCCGGCAGCTTGCGCCACAGCACCGGCGAGAGCGTGAAGCCGACGAGGTAGTCGAGCGCCCGGCGGGCGAGATAGGCGTCCACCAGCGGCGCGTCGATCTCGCGCGGGGCCTTGAACGCATCGAGAACGGACTGCTTGGTGACCGCGTTGAAGGTCACGCGCTCGACCGGCACGCCCTTCCTCGAGGGCCTTCTTGTCCTCCAGGATGCGCAGGATGTGCCAGGAGATGGCCTCGCCCTCGCGGTCGGGGTCGGTGGCCAGGATCAGCTTGTCGGCGTTTTTGACGGCGTCGGCGATCTCTTTCATCACCTTCTGGGACCGGCCATCCACGTCCCAGTGCATCTCGAAGTCCTTGTCGGGCTCGACCGAGCCGTCCTTGGACGGCAGGTCGCGCACGTGCCCGTAGGACGCCAGCACCTTGTAGCTGGAGCCCAGGTACTTGTTGATCGCCTTGGCCTTGGCGACCGATTCGACGATGACAACGTTCATGCGTAATGGTTCTACGCGCAGCTCCAGCCGCTGAATGCCTCAGGAGCCGCCGCGCTCCTTAGTTGTTGAGACCATGCCGCTTCGGCGGCGAGAACATGGTGGAGGAAGGGGGCATGTCAAACCGGCGTCACCGCCGAGCGGGCGACGGATATGAAGCTAATGTGCAGTATTGCGTGTTTTGAGGTTGCGTGCTCAGTGTGGTCATAGACGCGCCATCGCTGCCGGCAATGTTCGCATGCGGATCAGTGTATGGCGACATGTGCTGGATGGCTGTCCGCGTCGGCATCGGCGCGGTGATCCCGCCGAGCTGCGTGGCAGTGCACCGGCCAAGCCGGCGTGCGCCAGCTCAGCCTTCAGGACGACCAGTGGCGCTCATGGACGCTCGATGCGCCGCGTCGCCAGCGACAAGCGTCCAGCAGCGATACGGCCGAATAGCTCGATCAGGGCGCGCGCGGATCAGCGCCGGTGGCGCAGCGCCGAGCTCGTCGATGTCCACCGGTGCGGGGCCCAGCGCCGCCGAGCAGCCGTGGCCCGGTCCGCGCTCGGCATGTCGACGGCGCCGGCCAGCAGCCAGCGACGCCGGGCTGTCGGCATCGGGCCGGGGGCTCCGCGGTGCTCGCCCGGCCCGACGCCGCAGGCAGGGCGCCTCGCGCAGCATGGGTGCCAGCGCGCCGATAGACGTCGTCGGGCTCGGTGACCATGGTCGCGCCGGTCTTCAGCAGGCCGGTTGGTGCCTTCCGCGCGGGGATCGAGCGGATGGCCGGGCACGGCGAACACCTCGCGGCCCTGCTCGGCGGCCGTGCGCGCCGTGATCAGCGTGCCCGAGCGCCGCGCCGCCTCGACGATCAGCACGCCCAGCGCGATGCCGGAGATGATGCGGTTGCGGCGCGGGAAGTCCTGGGCGCGCGGCACGAAGCCCGGCGGCGTTCTCGCTGATCGAGGCAGCCGCGCTCGCCGATCTGCGCGCTGCAACTCGGCGTGCTCCGGCGGGTAGACGTTGTCGAGGCCGCCGGCCAGCACGGCGACGGTGCCCGTGCTCGAGCGCCGCCTCGTGCGCGGCCCGCGTCGATGCCGCGGGCGAGGCCGGAGGCGATGACGAAGCCCGCGCCGCCGATGCGGGCGGCGAACATGCGGGCGAGCTTCTGGCCGGCGGCCGAGCCGTTGCGGGCGCCGACGATGGCAACGCATCGGCCGCGTCAGGTGGCCGGCGTTGCCCTTGACGTAGAGCAGCGGCGGCGGCGCATCGACGGCGGCAAGCGCCGGCGGATAGCCGGGCTCGATGGTGAAGAGCGGGCGGGCGCCGATCCTGTCGGCGGCCTCGAGCTCGGCCTCGGCATCGCCTCGCGCGGCAGATGCGGATCGCCTGCGCGCCCGCCGCGCCGCGACAGCTCGGGCAGCGCCGCGAGCGCCGGCTCCGCCCCGCCGAAGTGATTGATGAGCTCGCGGAAGGTGACGGGGCCGACGTTGTCGCTGCGGATCAGGCGCAGGCAGGCCAGGCGCTGGGCAGCGTCGAGCGGCGCCTGCGGCAGCGGCGCCGGCGTCAGCCGCGTCGCGCGCCAGGACTGCTGCCGACGGCTGACGATCGGGCGCCAATCTTGCTCTCCTCGCCGGCCACGCAGGCGGCGGATGTTGGCGTGGTGCTTGAGCGAAGATCAGGACGCGCCATGATGAGGATGACACGGCAGACCCGCCCAGCCGGTGATCGCAGTAGTAGAGCACGACGGCGACGGTCGCCGCACAGCGCCGCCAGCGAGGAGTAGCGCGTGCACAGTGGCCACCGCGACCCACACCAGGCCGAACACCGACGCCGCCGGCCAATGCACGCCGATCAGCACGCCGATGAAGGTGGCGACGCCCTTGCCGCCCGCGAAGCTGCAGCCAGACCGGGAAGAGGTGGCCGAGGAACGCGCCGAGGCCTGCGATGATAGGACGAGCTGGATACGGCGTCGAAGGCGCACGATAGCGCTCGCGCGACGTCGTCGACGATCAGCACCGCCACCGTGCCCTTGAGCATGTCGAGCAGCAAGCGTGGCGGCGGCGAGCCCCTTGTGGCCGGTGCGCAGCACGTTGGTGGCGCCGATGTTGCCCGAGCCGATGCTTGCGCACGTCGCCGAGGCCGGCGGCCTAGGTCAGCACCAGACCGAACGGGATCGAGCCCAGCAGATAGCCGGCAAGCAGCGCCAGAGATGCGTAGTTGGAGAACAATAGCGCCCATGCACCAGACACTGCGAGCTTCGAAGCGGCGCTCAGCCGCGCTCGGCCGCCAGCGTATTGGTAGACGGTCTTGCCGGCAACCATGGTGGTGCAGCACGCGGCCCCTGCATCTTGCTCTCGTCGAAGGGCGAGTTCTTGGAGCGCGCCCTGAGCTGCGCGCTTGTCCACCACCCAGGGCTGGCCGAGATCGACCAGGATCAGGTCGGCCGGCGCGCCCTTCTCGAGCCGGCCGGCGGGCAGGCCCAGCAGCTTGGCCGGATTGATGGTCATGGCGCGCGAGCAGCGGCAGCAGGCCGATCTCGCCGTTGTGATAGAGGCGCAGGGCGGCGGCGAGCAGCGTCTCGAGCCCGATGGCGCCGTCGGCGGCCTCGGCGAAGGGATGGCGCTTGACGTCGGCGTCCTGCGGGATCGTGGCTCGACACGATCGACGTCGATCTCGCCGGCCGCGAGCGCCGCGCACCATGGCCGCGCGGTCGTCCTCGGAGCGCAGCGGCGGCGACAGCGGAAGAAGGTGCGGTAGGGCCCGATGTCGTTCTCGTTGAGCGTGAGGTGATTGATCGAGACGCCGCACGTCACCGGCAGCTTGCGCGCCTTGGCGGCGCGGATCACGGCCAGGCTCTCGGCGCAGTGACAGCGTGCGAGGCGTGATAGCGCCCGCCGGTGATCTCGACCAGGCGCACGTCGCGCTCGAGCACGATGGTCTCGGCCGCCTTGTCGACGCCGGGCAGGCCGAGGCGCGTCGCCACCTCGCCGGCGTTCATCGACGCGTGCCCTCGGTGAGGTGCGGATCCTCGGTGTGGTGCACGATCAGCGCGGCGAAGTCCTTGGCATAGAGCAGCACGTTGTGCATGACGCGCGTGTTGGCCACGCTCGACTTGCCGTTGGTGAAGGCGATGGCGCCGGCCCGCTTCAAGCAGGCCGATCTCGGTCATGTCCTGGCCCTTGAGGCCGCGCGTCATGGCCGCCATGACGTGCACGTTGACGACGGCGTTGTCGCGGGCGCGGCGCTGGATGAAGTCGACCAGCGCCACCTGGTCGATGACGGGCTCGGTGTCGGGCATGACGACGATGGTGGTGACGCCGCCGGCCGCCGCGGCGTGGCTCGCGGTCTTGAGGGTCTCGCGGTGCTCCTGGCCGGGCTCGCCGGTGAACACCTGCATGTCGATCAGGCCGGGGCAGAGCACGTGGCCCTTGCAGTCGACGACCTTGCGTGCGCTCGGGCGCGTTGCGCCGCAGGTGGGCGCCGAGATCGGCGATCGCGCCGTCCCGCACCAGCAGCCCGCCCGGCTCGTCCTTGCCCGAGGCCGGATCGACGAGGCGCGCGTTGAGGAAGGCGCGTCGCCTCTTCCGGTCGCTGGGCCGTTCTTGCGCATCACGAGGGCCATTCTCAGTGGTTGGGCAGCTGGCGCGCCATCGCCTCGAGCACCGCCATGCGCACGGCCACGCCCATCTCCACCTGGTCGCGGATGACGCTGCGCGAGTGGTCGGCGATGGTGGAGGCGATCTCCACGCCGCGGTTCATCGGGCCGGGATGCATGATCAGCGCGTCGGGCTTGGCGCGGGCGAGCTTCTCGTGGTCGAGGCCGAAGAAGTGGAAGTACTCGCGCGTGGAGGGCACGTAGGAGCCCTGCATGCGCTCGCGCTGCAGGCGCAGCATCATGACGATGTCGACGTCCTCGAGCCCCGCGTTCATGTCGGTGAAGACCTCGGCGCCCAGCCGCTCGGCCTGCGCGCGGCAGCAGCGTCGAGGGCGCGACGACGCGCACGCGCGCGCCCATGCGTGTTGAGCACGTTGATGTTGGAGCGGGCGACGCGCGAGTGCAGGATGTCGCCGCAGATCGCCACCGTGAGCCCGGCGATGCGGCCCTTGGCGCGGCGGATGGTGAGCGCGTCGAGCAGCGCCTGGGTGGGATGCTGATGCGCCCCGTCGCCGGCATTGATCACGGAGCAGTCGACCTTCTGCGCCAGCAGCTCGACCGCGCCGGCGGCGTGGTGGCGCACCACCAGGATGTCGGGCCGCATGGCGTTGAGCGTCATGGCCGTGTCGATCAGCGTCTCGCCCTTCTGCACCGAGGAGGTCGACACGTTCATGTTCATGACGTCGGCGCCGAGCCGCTTGCCCGCCAGCTCGAAGGAGCTTTGCGTGCGGGTCGAGGCCTCGAAGAACAGGTTGATCAGCGTGCGCCCGCGCAGGACGTCGCGCTTCTTGATGATCTGGCGGTTGCTTTCGGCGGCCTTGTCGGCGAGGTCGAGCAGCGCGTCGATCTCGCCCGCCGACAGCTCCTCGCAGGTCAGCAGATGGCGGCGCGACGAAGGAGGCTTTGGCTGATGGGACTGGTCATTAAAGCGCGGTCCTATACGCCGACTCTGCCGCGGCTGCAAGGCGCGCCTGGCGGCAGCGCGGGGATGAGCGCCGTGCGCAGGCCGTGCCCGGTGCTTGGCTGTTGATAGCGCTGGCGCCGAATCCGCGGAACAGCGCGTGGAGATCAGCACCATGAACAGACCGTTCGCCACCCACGAGGTCTTCAACCAGAGCCCGCCGTTCGAGGACGTGAACCTCTTCACCACCGACCGCGGCGCTGATGGAGGCCGTCAACCGGGAGGGCGGCGGCGCACGCCGCCAAGCGCCTGACGGCCTTCGGCGCCGTTTGCGGCAGCGCCGACGCCTTCGCAGCGCGGGCGGCTCGCCAACGACAACCCGCCGCGCCTCAAGCCGTTCGACAGCAAGGGCCGCCGGCTCGACATCGTCGAGTTCCATCCGGCCTACCACGAGTGCATGGAGATCAGCATCGCACGAGGGCCTGCACTGCTCGGCCTGGGACCACCTGGCCAAGCCGCGGCGCCGCAGCCGGCGCCGGGCGCCAACGTCGCGCGCTCCGCCGGCACCTACATGGCCATCCAGATGGAGGCCGGCCACCAGTGCCCGATCACCATGACCAACGCGGCGGTGCCGACGCTGCTGCTGGAGCCGGAGCTGCGCCAAGTGGTGGATCCCGAAGATCCTGGCGCGCGACTACGACAAGAGCTTCAAGCCGGCGGGCGCCAAGCGCGGCGTCACCATCGGCATGGGCATGACGGAGAAGCAGGGCGGCACCGACGTGCGCGCCAATACCACCACCGCGGAGCCGGCCGGCAACGGCGGGCCCGGCGCCGAGTACCTGATCACCGGGCACAAGTGGTTCATGTCGGCGCCGATGTGCGACGCCTTCCTGGTGCTGGCGCAGGCGCCGGGCGGGCTCTCCTGCTTCCTGATGCCGCGCTTCCTGCCCGACGGCAGCGTCAACGCGCTGCGCTTCCAGCGGCTCAAGGACAAGCTCGGCAACCGCTCCAATGCCTCCTCCGAGGTGGAGTTCCAGGCCGCGCACGCCTGGCTGATCGGCGAGGAGGGCCGCGGCGTGCCGACCATCATCGAGATGGTGACGTGCACGCGGCTCGACTGCGCGGTCGGCTCGGCCGGCCTGATGCGGCTGGCGCTCGCCAACGCCATCCACCATTGCCGCCACCGCACCGTGTTCCAGAAGCAGCTCGTCGACCAGCCGCTGATGAGCCAGGTGCTGGCCGACCTGGCGCTCGACGTGGAGGCGGCCACCGCGCTGTCGTTCCGGCTGGCGCGCAGCTTCGATCGCGCCTCCGACCCGCATGCGGCGGCCTGGCGCCGGCTGATGACGCCGGTCACCAAGTATTGGGTGTGCAAGATGGGGCCGGCGCTCGGCCTACGAGGCCATGGAGTGCCTGGGCGGCAACGGCTACGTCGAGGAGGGCCTGGCCGCCCGCCTCTACCGCGAGCTGCCGCTCAACGCCATCTGGGAGGGCTCGGGCAACGTCATGGCGCTCGACCTGCTGCGCGTGCTGCAGCGCGAGCCCGAGACGCGTGGAGATCGTCATGGACGACCTGAGCAAGGCGGCGAGCGGCGACGCGCACCTCAAGGCGCATCTGGCGCGCGTGCAGGCGCCTGCTGCACGAGCCGCGGCTGCTCGATCGGCGCGGCCGCGACCTGGCCGAGGCGCTGGCGACGCTGGCGGCCGGCACCATCCTGCGCGCGCATGCGCCCGCGGTCGTGGCCGACGCGTTCATCGCCACGCGGCTTGCCGGCGGTGCGCGCCAGACCTACGGCCAGGGGCTCGACTGGGCCGATACCGCGCGATCGTCGAGCGGCTCGCGATGTGAGGAGCGGTGCGACGCGGTGAGGGCCCGACCCCTCGCCGTAGCGTCGCGATCCTTGTCAAGGGGCCCGGTGCCGGGGTTCCGGCCCGTGCGGTTCAGCCCGGCACTGCCGTACGTCATGGCGCGCACGATCTCGCCCAGCGATCTCGATGAAGCCGCCGCGCTGGTCGGCGCCGCAGCACCGACAGGATGCGCTGATCCACCTTCGACGCCAATCGGCTTGACGCCGAACCGAGGATGTTTTGGCCTTGGCGTCAGGTCGCACCGCGTACATGCGCGCATCGCGGCGGGTGCGCTTGCGGTGCAGGAGACCCTTCTTCACCAGCCGGCGGACGACATCGGCCAGGGTGGACCGGTCGACCCCGGTCTGCTCGACCAGGCCGGTTTGGCTGACATCGGGATTCTGCGCCACGCAGACGAGGACGGCAAACTGGCGCGGCGTCAAGGTCCGACTTGGACGCCTCGTTGGTGAACAGCACCTCGGCGCACTGTCCTGCCCGGTGGAGCAGATGCAGTGCCGAGTCGAGGGGGCCCGAGCGATTGTCGTGCTTCATATGATCCTTCTCCATACGGTTTGTCTCCCTGACGAGAGATAGTCGCGAACGGTGTCCGACGTCCAGCAGATCGTCGTGATCGCTCGATTGTCGATCACGGCGATTGCCCGTGATCTGAGCAAATGACACACCGGGTACTGATGCTACGCCGTCCGTCCCGCAACGGATAGCCCGGCCGCAATCCGTCGCAATGCAGACTTTCGTTCAAGGCATGGCTCCGGCCCGCCCGCGAGGGTCTGACGAGGCTGGCCGGGCACAAAGGGAGGCGGAGATCAACCGCAGGGTGCGTGAAAGTGGTCGCGCGCCGGGCCAGGATGAAGAGCACCCCGGTGGTTGCCAGCATGAGAAGCAGCGGGTGAAGGAACCACTCCAGTGTGGCAATGGCATGATAAGCGCCGCGAGGGCCGTGCAGGATGGCATCGAGGCTCATGGCGTCCCCGAGTTGTTTCACTGCGAGCGGGAATAAGTCATCCGGTCCAGCGCGCCTTGCAGGATCAGTGTGGCCGGCAACCTTGTCGATCACGGCGGCGCGGCGCCGCCGCGAGGCATCCGCTTGCAGCAGGACGCGCTCCGCCTCTGCCGTCGAGAGCCGCTCGTCCCAAAGCAGGATGGCGAGCGGCGTGAGCCTGCCGAGGTTGCGGGCGAATGCGCGCGTGGCCTGGGCGCGCGGGCCTCCGGAGCCATCCAGGCTGAGGGGCAGGCCGACGACGAAGCCGCCGGCGCCGTGCTGTGCCGCCAACTCGAGCAGGCGCGTGGCGTCGGCGGCGAACCTGCTGCGCGCGCAGTGTCACGAGCCCGGAGGCTATCTTGCGCGTCACATCGGAAAGTGCGAGCCCCAGCGTCTTGCTACCAACGTCTATGCCGATGAGCCGGGCGCCGTCGGTCAGAGCGCGCGCGAACAGGTCCAAGCGGCAGAATGCTTGCCTGCGCTTTACATCGCCGGCCGTGGTCATTGCGGAGCTGGAGCTTGCCGATTATTTGGTGTTGTTGTCGCGTTCTCGATCCCTTACTGCGCCGCGCGTGCCGGAGCCATAGTGCGCCAGGAGGCGAGAGGCATGAAGATTGTTTGGTACGGGCATTCATGCTTTCGCCTCGAGACCGGCAGCAGCGCCATCCTCATCGATCCCTTCCTCAACGGTAACCCGACCTTCATGCAGTCCGGCATCGCCTGGGACGAGGCGACCAAGGGCATCACCCACGTGGCGCTGACGCACGGGCATTCCGATCACGTCGGCGATGCCGCGGAAATCTGCAAGAAGCGCGGCGCGACGCTGTTCGCCAACTTCGAGCTCGCCATGTACGTGAAGGGCAAGGGGCGCGGAGCAGATCGAGCCCATGAACACCGGCGGCACCGTTGCCGCCGCCGATTTCGAGATCACGCTCGTCAATGCGCTGCATTCCTCCTCCCAGGAGGTGTATCTCGGCAACCCCAATGGCATCGTGGTGCGCGCCAATGAGGGCAAGTCGCTCTACCACATGGGCGACACCGAGATGTTCGGCGGCATGGCGCTGATCGCCGAGTTCCACAAGCCGGATATCGGCATCGTGCCGATCGGCGACCGCTTCACGATGGGCGCCAGGTCGCGCCGCCTTCGTGTGCAAGAAGTTCTTCTGCCTTCGAGCTGGTCCTGCCGTGCCACTACGGGACCTTTCCCGGCATGCTGGCCCCCAATGCCGACAAGTTCGTGGCCGAGATGGACGGACAGAACGTCGTGGTGCCGAAGGTTGGCCAGGTGCTGACGGTTTGAGTGACGAGCGAGCGGCGGCGACCTTGCGATCGCGCGAGCAGCCAGCGAAAGACAGTTGCAAGAGAAGGTGCACGGGGATGTCTGACAAGAACATAGCGATGAACGAGCCCGCCAACCCGCGGTCCGCTCGGCTCGGTGCCGCCGTTCCTGGTCGATCTCGCCAAGAACGCGCCGGCGATGATGTGGGTGTTCACCGTCACCACCTTCCTCTCCGGCGCTGCTGCTGTTCGCCGATCCAGCCGATGTTTGCCAAGATGGTGCTGCCGGTGCTCGGCGGCTCGCCGTCGGTGTGGTCGGTGTCGGTGTTCTTCTTCCAGGCGGCGCTGCTGGCGGGCTACTGCTACGCGCATCTGCTGATCGAACAAGGCGCCGCCGCACACTGACCGGCATCATCCATCTCGGCCGTCTGCGCTGCTGGCGCGTGATCTGCCTGCCCATCGGCCTGTCGCATCGCGCTGGGGCGACCCGCCGCCAGGCGAGCCCTATCTGTGGCAGCTCGGCCATGTTCGCGGTCGTCGATCGGTCTGCCGTTCATGGCGGTCTCGGCCAATGCGCCGCTGCTGCAGGCCTGGTTCGCCCGCACCGGCCATCCCAACGCGCGCGACCCCTATTTCCTCTACGCCGCCAGCAACCTCGGCAGCCTGATCGCCCTGCTGGGCTATCCCTTCATCCTCGAGCCGATCGTTCGGCGCTGAGCGCAGCTGAGCTACCTGTGGGCGCTATGTCTACGGCCTGCTGGTAGCTCGCGCTCGCCGCCTCGTTCTTCCTGATGCGCGGCGCACAGGTCGGGCGGCGTGCCCGAGACGCCGCCCGCGCCGGCGGGAGCCGACGCCGCCGCTCCGGCGCCCAGCTGGACACAGCGCCTGAGCTGGGTCGGGCTGGCGTTCGTGCCGGTCGGGCTGATCACGGCGTTCACGGTGCACGTCACCACCGACGTCGCCTCCGCGCCGCTGCTGTGGGTGATCCCGCTGGCGCTCTACCTGCTCACCTTCGTGCTGGTGTTCCGCGACCCGCCGCTGATCTCGCGCGAGTCGCTGCTGTTCCTGCACCTGGTCGCCCTGGTGGTGATCGCCTTCATCGCGCTGTCGCAGACGCAGGCACGACAACTGGTTCGTCACCAGCTGCCACCGGCGTCGCCGTGTTCTTCACCACGGCGATGCTGGCCCACCGCACGCTCTACGAGGCGCGTCCCGCGCCGCGCTACCTGACCGAGTTCTATCTGTGGATGTCGGTGGGCGGTGCGCTCGGCGGCCTGTTCGCGGCCCTGCGTTGCACCCAAGATCTTCAGCCAGATCTACGAGTATCCCGATCCTGCTGGCGCTCTCCATGGCGTGCCGGCCGGGCGCCCTGCGGCTCTCGGGCGGCAAGGAACAGTCGCAAGGACGAGCTCATCGTCCTGTGGCTGATCGCTGCCGTCGGTGTGCTCGCCATCCTGTGGCTGCCGCGCGCTGTCACCAGTACCTGACGCTTGCAGAGTCGGCGAATGGGGCCCGACGCCGCTCGTGGTCGCTCTGCTCTCGGCGTGGTGTTGATCGCGAGCGTGAAGCTTCCCGCCGCGCCAGCTGGTGGCCGCCCTGCTCATGTGCGCTTGCGCTCGATCTGGCTGCCGTCCGGCGTCAATCGCGGCGAGTCGCAGAGGAGCTTCTTCGGCGTCTACCGCGTGCAGCGCCCGAGGACGGCGTGTACAAGGTGCTGATCCACGGCACCACGCTGCACGGCGCGCAGCGCATTCTTCGATGAGCGGCAACGCCGTCGACGACACCGTGCCCACCACCTACTACTACCCGGGCAGCCCGATCGGCCGGACCGATCGCCATCAGGCGCGAGGTGCTGGGCGACGCAGAAGGGGCGCTACGGCATCGTCGGCCTCGGCACCGGCTCCAGCTCCTGCCACAAGCGCGAAGGCGAGACCTGGCGCTTCTTCGAGATCGATCCGACCGTGCATCAAGATCTCCAAGAACCCGAAGAACTTCACCTTCATCACCAAGTGCCAGCCCGACATCGACATCGTGCATCGGCGACGCCAGGCTGACGATGGCCAGAGAGGCCGACGACAGCTTCGATCTCTTCATCATCGACGCCTTCACGTCGGACGCGATCCCGGTGCACATGCTGACGGCCGAGGCCGTGAATATGTACCTCGCCAAAGCTGAAGCCCGACGGCGTGGTGCTGCTGCACACCTCCAACCGCTACCTCGATCTGGACTCGGTGCTCGGCGCGATCCACAGGAGCACCTGCCGCCCGGCACCGCAGGCATCGTGGTGTCGGACAACACTGCCGACGGCAGCTACGGGCAGTCCACCTCCACGACGGTGGTTTTCGCCAAGAGCGAGGAAGCGCTGGCGCCCTACCGCGCAGATGGACGGCGTCGGTGGATCTGGACGACGGCGGCCTGCGCCGTTGGACGGACGACTACTCCGACATCCTGGGGCCGTTCCTCAACCGGTTGCGAGCCGAGGTGATGCGCGCGGCCCGAGCGGCCGCGCCAGCCTAGTTTCTCTCGTCGCGGGCGGCGCCGTTGCAGGCGTCCGCCCGCGACGCTATGATGTGCGACACGGCACGCGCTCGAGCCGAGAAGGACCGCCTATGCAAGTCGATGAAGCGACCGTGCGGCGCATCGCGCGGCTGGCGCGCATCAAGGTGACCGACGCGGAGGCCAAGGCGCTCGAGAAGGAGCTGTCCGGCATCCTCGACTGGGTCAAGCAGCTCGACGAGGTCGACACCGCCGAAGCGTCGAGCCGATGACGCGGTGATGCCGATGACGCTGAAGACGCGCGCCGACGTCGTGAGCGACGGCGGCATCGCCGGACGCCGTTGTCGCCAACGCGCCGGCGCGCGAGGATCATTTCTTCGTCGTGCCCAAGGTGGTGGAGTGAGGGCGGCCCGGCACTGTCGGCCGATCCGCGTCCGGGAGAAGCAAGATGCGTTACGTGGTGTTGTTGGCGGCCTGCGTGCTCCTGGCTTGCATCGCGGTCGGCTACCTGCGCTTTGTCGGCCTCGAGATGACGGACGACATTTTCGTCTACGTCAGCTTCGCCAAGGACATTGCCGGCATCGTTCTCGCGGCGGGCGCCCTCTACTGTGGTTCTCGCGCGGCGGCGGCCGTGCGACGGCCGCCTGAACCTTCGCCCGCGAGCTGGAAGAGCCTACCGTGACCGAGCTCACGAGACTGACGCTGGCCGGCGCGCGCGAGGGCTTGCGGCAAAGCAGTTCTCCGCCACCGAGCTGGCGCAGGCGTTCCTCGACGCCATCGAGGCCGGCAACAAGGCGCTCAACGCCTACGTGCTGCCGACGCCGGAGCACGCGCTCGCGCAGGCCAAGGCGAGCGATGCGCGGCTGGCCAACGGCGACGCGCGCGCCCGCTCGAGGGCCTGCCGCTCGGCATCAAGGACCTCTACTGCACCAAGGGCGTGCGCACGACGGCCTGCTCCAACATCCTCGACGAGTTCACGCCCACCTACGAGTCGACCGTCACGCAGAACCTGTGGGACGCCGGCGCCGTCATGCTGGGCAAGCTCAACTGCGACGAGTTCGCCATGGGCTCGTCGAACGAGACCAGCCGCTTCGGCCCGGTCGTCAATCCCTGGCGGCGCAAGGGCTCGAACGTGGCGCTGGTGCCCGGCGGCTCCTCGGGCGGCTCGTCGGCGGCGGTCGCCGCCGACCTCTGCCTCGGCGCCACCGCCACCGACACCGGCGGCTCGATCCGCCAGCCGGCCGCCATCACCGGCACGGTCGGCATCAAGCCGACCTACGGGCGCTGCTCGCGCTGGGGCATCGTGGCGTTCGCCTCCTCGCTCGACCAGGCGGGGCCGATCGCCAAGACCGTGCGCGATGCGGCGATCCTGCTGCGCCACATGGCGAGCGTGGACCCCAAGGACTCCACCAGCGTCGACGCGCCGGTGCCCGACTACGAGGCCGCCGTCGGCCAGAGCATCAAGGGCCTCAGGGTCGGCGTGCCCAAGGAGTACCGCATCGACGGCATGCCGCAGCGAGATCGAGGACCTCTGGCAGCAGGGCATCGACTGGCTGAAGGCGGCCGGCGCCACCATGCACGACATCTCGCTGCCGCACACCAAATACGCGCTGCCGGCCTACTACATCGTGGCGCCCGCCGAGTGCTCCTCCAACCTCGCGCCGCTACGACGGCGTGCGCTATGGCCTGCGCAAGCAGGGCCGCGACCTGATCGACACCTACGAGGCGACGCGCGCGGCGGGCTTCGGCGCCGAGGTGCGCCGGCGCGTGCTGATCGGCACCTACGTGCTCTCGGCCGGCTACTACGACGCCTACTACATCAAGGCGCAGAAGGTGCGCACGCTCATCAAGCGCGATTTCGACGCCGCCTTCGACAAGGTCGACGTGCTGCTGACGCCGACCACGCCCGGCCCCGCCTTCGGCATCGGCGAGGTGAGCGGCGATCCGATCCAGATGTACCTCAACGACATCTTCACGGTGACGGTGAACATGGCCGGGGCTGCCCGGCATCTCGGTGCCGGCCGGGCTGTTCCTCGGAAGGCACGCCGCTCGGCCTGCAGCTGATCGGCAGGCCGTTCGACGAGGCCACCCTGTTCCGCACGGGCCAGGTGATCGAGGATGCGGCGGGGCGTTTCAGCCCGCCCGAGCCCTGGTGGAGCGCGGCCGGCACCGCCCGTGGCGCGTTGGCCCGCGGCAAGCAGTGACCGCCGGGTCGCAGTTCCCCAACTGCGGCAGTGCACGGGCTGCACGGACGATTGCGCGCGTGCCGGCAGCGGCTATAGTCGGGTGGCGGGCCTTCGGGGGATCGATGCCGACTGCCTGGATTCGCTGTGCCGTTGTTGCTGTTGCCGTTCTGGCGGCGGGATGCGGTGGCACCTCGCGGGTGGGTGATGGGCTGACGTCGAGCTCGCTCGGCGAGGCCAAGAAGGCCGTGGTGCTGATCAAGCTCGGCGCCGCCGATCCGCTTTGCAATGTGCTCACCGCCGGCATCGGCGTGCGCGAGGGGCCGACTACCGGCTGGTGCAGACCGCGCGCATCGTCCGCAACGATCCATCGTCCGGTGGCCGAGCTGGAGCTTGGGAGCGGCGAATATCATGTCGTCAGCTACACCTGCCTGAGGCAGGGCGCAGGTGCGCTCAATCTGGCCCAGCCCGCCGGCAACGGCGTGTTCCGCAAGAGCTACGCCCTCGTTCCGCGCCGAGCCGGGCGAGATCCTCAATGTCGGCTTCCTGCGGCTGGTGCCGGTAGGCGCGACGCGCCTCGTCTCCGCCAGCATCGTGCATGTGCAGCTCGCGGTGACCGACTGGCCCCTGCCCGAGATCGAGCGCTTCAAGCAGCAGCGGCCCAAGCTCTATGGCCAGATGAAGACGCGGCTGATGACGGTGGCACGGGTGGAGCCGCCCACCATGGCTCAGGTGCAGGCCGCATGCGCGGAGATGAAGAGGCTCCAGTCCGAGGGCAAGGTCCAGAACCTGCCCCCGCCTGCTCCATGCCGGCGGGGAACGCCGCCGCGCTACGACGGGCTGGCGCCGCGAGGGTCGCAGCCGGGCGACATGTCGCCGCCGGCGTTGCAGAAGCGACCGGGCCCTGCCAAGAAGGATGTCGGGGCGTAGGTGTGCGGGCGTTCCTCGGCGGAGGATGCGGGCAAGCACTCGGGATCTCGAGCTGCGCCTCGAGGACGGCCGCGGGCCGCCCTGCGATGGAACACGCCGACGCATCGAGCGGTGCAAGAGCTATTGTGAGACAACCGAGCCCACCATGACCCAGCGCAAGCCAGCCGACTGCCGCGACATGACCGAGGTGCGCGCCGAGATCGACCGCGTCGACCTCGGCCTCGTCGACCTGATCGCCCAGCGCTTCGGCTACGTGGAGCGGGCCTGGCAGCTCAAGCTCGCGGCCCGCCAGGAGGCCAACGTGCCATGGCGCAACCAGCAGGTGATCGACAAGGTGCGCGCGCGCGCCGCCGACAGCGGCGTGCCGCCCGATCTCATCGAGGCGCTGTGGCGGCAGATGATCGGCTGGTTCATCCAGTACGAGGAGGAGAAGCTGCGCGACCAGCTGGAAGACAAGTCGCGCGGCTCGTAGCAAACGCGTGCGAGGTTGTGTCGTGCCGATACCGGTGGACCTCAAGGCCGTGCTGCTCACCGCGCTCCTCAACCCCGTGGTGGTGGTTGTGGCGTTGTGGATGGGCATCAGCGCGCGACCAGTGGCAGAAGGTGCCGCTGGCCGCCTTCGCGGCGGCGTTCGCCGGCTCGGCTGCGGTCTATCTCGCGGTACGGCTCGGCGTGACGGGCGTCGCCGGCGTGGGCCGCGCCGCCGCGGGAGTCTTCATCGCCCAGTTCCTGTTCGGGCTGGCCTGGGCCACCGTCGGCTATCGGCTTCGGACGGCGGGGCCCGTGATCCTGCTGCGCTACTGGCTGGCGGGGACGGCGATCGTTCTGGGGCCATCGCGGTGTGGGCCTTCGCGCCGGTGCTGGTGTTCGTGGCGCTGCTCGCCGCCGGTCTCGGGCTCGTCTCGTTTGCCATGATCGCGCTCTGCCCGCTGGCTGCAGCGCTGGCGCCAGCGCAAGCTTTGAAATCGCCCGGCGGCCAGCTCGAGATTGACGGCAGCATTGGTGATGGACGACGTCACGATGGTGCCGCCTACGTCGATCTGCAGATGCGCGGTCGCGGTGCCGTTCGTGACCTCTCCGATCCTCCTTGAGCGCGTGTGCGCGCTGATTTTCATGTCATCGCTCCCTGTTTCGAGGGCGTTGCAGACGTCAGGAGCACCTCGTTGCCCTTCGGTCAGCTCGACCTGGTAGAAGAGCTTGTGGTGAAGTCGCGCGTGACGCCGCGGAGGTCTTCCGGAAACTGCTTGGGATAGAGGATCGACGCCAGCCAGCGAACGCCGACCAGCCGGTTGACGCCGGGCGCGGGCGTCGAACCAGCCGTAGGGCAGGCGCCAGATAGATGCGCCCGTTGCGCACCGCCTGCACCGAGTTCCACAGCGGATCGGTCGCCACCGCGCGATGGAAGCCCGGATCGAGCGCGAGGATGATGTCGGGGTTCCAGCGACAGACCCGCTCGATCGACACCTTGCTGAGCCCGCCGGTGCCAGCCGCAGCCGCCACGTTGGTCGCGCCCACCCGATCCAGAACTCTCCAGGTTGATGGAGCCCGCAAGATCGGTCTCCAGGCCGTTGCTGCCCCGGCCGTAGTAACGCGCGCGGGCGCTCGCCCGGCGGCAATGGAAGCGATCCGCGCCGTGAGCCCATTGAGCGTCTCTGTCGGCATAGCGGGCGAGTTGCTCGGCACGGGCAGACACGCCCAGCACCTCACCCAGCAAGCGGTAGATCTCGGGCGTCTTGCCGAACGTGCCGTCCAACAGCACATAGGGATCTTGGTCTGTTCCTGCACATTGTTGGCCAGCGAGACGAAGGTGGCGCCGACGCTGCCGGCATCGATGATCAAGTCCGGCTTGAACTTCAGCACGGACTCCAGATTGGCCGTGCCTCCGCGGCCCGTCAGCCGGCCGTATTCCGGCAGGTCGCGCACGCTGTGCAGAAGGAACTCCTTCCTCGGCCGGGCTCGGCGCCCGCACCCAGCCCACCATCTTCTCCGGCGCAAGCGTAGAGCAGGATCGAGCGCGGCGGCCCGGCTGCCACAACGCGCGAGATCCGCCGGGGTATCTCCACCCGGCGTCCCGCCGAGTCAGTAATGGCGCGGGTAGCATCCTGCGCGAACGCGGCAGACCATGAGCAGACCAGCAGGAGCGCGAGAACACCGCAGACTGTCGCAATTCGTGGTACGGCGCATGGCTGGTCGGGCCCGGCGTGCCCACTTGGCGGACGAGATATTTGATGGAATATAGCGCTGGATTCCAGCCTTGTATCGATCAATCCGGGGTTGGGCAGCCTGCAACTGTTCGAACCGCGCAGTTTTTGCGGTATTGAGGCCGGGTCAACCCGACGAGGACACCAATCCGCCACAACAGCCATATCGCAGTCGCGGCAAAGCTTGCCGACCGGGGAGCCGTGACGCTCCTGGGTCTCGCTGCGCTGTTGGCCGTGCTCGTGGTCGGCGCATCGCTGGTCGGGGCCTATCCCCTCGGCGTCACAGAGGTGGGCGCCGCCATTGCCCGCAAGCTGACGGGTGCGTTGCCCGTCGGCCAGATCGACACGGTGCTGTTCGAGGTGCGGCTGCCGCGCGTGTTTGCGGCCGTGCTGGTCGGCGCGTCGATCGCGGCAGCCGGCGCGGCCTACCAGACCCTGTTCCGCAATCCGCTGGTGTCGCCTGACATCCTGGGCGTCTCGACCGGCGCCGGCCTGAGCGCGGTGCTCGGCATTTTCCTGTCGCTGCCCGGTCGCCGGCATCCAGCTGCTCGGCTTTCGTCGTGGGGCTTGCCACGGTCGGCCTCGTCTACGCGCATCGCCTCGATGGTGCACGGGCGCGAGCCGATCCTGGTGCTGGTGCTGGCCGGCGTGGTGGTGGGCTCGCTCGCCGGCGCGGCGATCTCGCTCATGAAGATCCTGGCCGATCCCTACGACCAGCTGCCGGCCATCGTCTTCTGGCTGCTCGGCAGCCTCTCGGCCATCCGCAAGGGGAGGTGTGGGCGGCGGCGCCGCTGGTGCTGATCGGGCTGGTGCCGCTGCGTGCTGCTGCGCTGGCGCATCAACGTGCTGTCGCTGGGCGACGAGGAGGCCAAGGCGCTGGGCGTGGAGGCCGGGCGCCTGCGGCCTGTTCGTGATCGCCGCCGCGACGCTGATGACGGCCAGCGTGGTCGCCATCTCCGGCGTGATCGGCTGGGTCGGTCTGGTCATCCCGCACATCGCCCGCATGGCCGTCGGGCCCAGCTTCGACCGCCTGCTGCCGACCGCCATGCTGCTGGGCGCCAGCTACCTGCTGCTGGTCGACACGATGGCCCGCACCATGGCGCGCATCGAGGTGCCGATCGGCATCCTCACCGCCGTCATCGGCGCACCGTTCTTCCTGTGGCTGCTGGCGCGCGGCCGCGAGGGCTGGTCATGATGCGCGCCCGCGCCCCATGCTCGCCGCGCACGCTCGGCTTCGGCTACGGCGCCAAGGCGGTCGGCCGCGACGTCGGACCTGGCCGTGCGGCCGGGCGAAGTGCTGCTGCCTGCTCGGTCCCAACGGCTCCGGGCAAGACCACGCTGTTCAAGACCATGCTCGGGCTTGCTGCCCGCCCAGAGCCGGCGACGTGCGGCTCGACGGCAGGCCGATGGCACGAGCTGGCCGAGGCTGCAGATCGCGCGACGCGTCGCCTACGTGCCGCAGGCGCACGCCGCGCAGTTCCCTTCCGCGTGCTCGACATGGTGGTGATGGGGCGCACTGCGCATCTGGCCCTGTTCGCCGCGCCGACGACGCGAGGATCGCGCCAAGGCGCTCGACGCGCTGACCGCGCTCGGCATCGCCGGGCTGGCCGAGAACGAGTACACGCGCATCAGCGGCGGCCAGCGGCAGCTCGCGCTCATCGCCCGCGCGCTGGCGCAGGATGCGCCCGCCATCGTCATGGACGAGCCGACCGCCAGCCTCGATTTCGGCAACCAGGTGGTCGTGCTCGCCGAGGTCAAGCGCCTGGCGGAACGCGGGCCTCGCCGTGCTGCTCTCCACGCACGATCCCGATCATGCCTTCAGCGTCGGCAACGCGCGTGGCCCTGCTCGACGAGGGCCGGCTCGATCGCGCAAGGGCTGCCGGCCGAGGTGCTGACGCCGGAGCGCCTGCGCCAGGTCTATGGCGTGCGGGTCATCGTCGAGCGGCTATCGCAGCGGGCAGGCGGTCTGCGCGCCGGACTCTCGGCGGCGAAGCCTGAATCTGCCTGGGGTCGTCAACCGTGATCGACAGCGGTCATGGCGCGCGCTCGGTCGCCAGGCAGCTTCCGCACTGAGCAACGGAAGGGTCGCGGCTTGGCGGGCGGAAGCGGACCCATTGCGCTCGTCGTTCGCGCATCCGGCCTCAGTGCGGCCATGAACGCCCGGCCGTCGCCGCCGCCGCAGGGGTGCCGGGCCCGCTCGGGTGCGAGCACCTTGTCGAGCAGCATCAGGCCGCGCACGTCGGCGCTGCGCGTCACGGTGAAGCCGGCCTTGCGGGCGAGGTGCAGCATGCCGGCGTTGGTTGGCCAGCGTCTCGCCCACCACGCGCTCGATGCCGGCGGTGGCGGCGTGGCACAGCAGTTTGTTGAGCAGCAGGCTGGCGAGCCCCTTGCCCTGCCACTGGCTCGGCCACGGACACCGCGAACTCCGGCGACCGACGGGTCGCCCTGCAGGCGCATAGCGCGCCTCGGCGACCACGGTCTCGCGCCCGTCCACGAACACCTCGGCCACCAGGGCCGAGGTGGTCGGCGTAGTCGACATTGCGTGAAGCGCTGACAGCAGCTCGGGCGGCAGGTTGCGCATCGGGCTCATGAAGCGGTCGTAGCGCGCCCGCGCCGGCAGGTCGCCGAAGAACGCGCGACGTCAGGTCCTCGTCCTGCGGCAGCACGGGCCGGATCACGACGCGCTGCGCCGCCGGCCAAGCCGCACCACGTCGATCAGGTCGGCCGGATAGCGATGGATCTGGTAGATCATGGCCGCCACCTCGTGCCCCTGTCAGGCCTACGCGCGGTACAGGCGCGCGGCGCGCGATCGCCGACGGATCGGACGCTGGCAGCTGTGATGTGGCCGGCCGGGCCTACGGCGATCGGCCGCATCCTTGAAGGCGTAGACCACCGCCAGACCCTGGCGGTCGAGGATGAACGACTGCCCCTGCTGCAGGATGCACGTCGCGGTCGTCGCGGCCTGGGTGAGCCACACAACGCCGCTGACGCACGTCACTTCGCTGGCCCTTGCTGCTTCTCGATGCGGTGCACGGACCGGGCTGGCGAGCGCGATCGGCTCGATGTTCGAGCTACATGTTGCATGGCCTATCTCCATATTGCATGCGCCTGGCGCATTGATTAGAGTCGCCGATCCATGATCAGATCGTCGGCGTAGCTGAGGAAATACGCTGGTTCAGGCAGCGGCACAAACGATGATTTCTCACTGCATGCATGAGCTGTAGTAATGCAGAGAAAGCGCTTCAACCTGCCGCCGCTGGACCTGATCCAGGGCTTCGAGGCGGCCGCCCGCAACCTCTCAGCTTCACCAAGGCGGCGGACGGAGCTGTTCATCACGCAGTCGGCGGTCAGCCGGCAGATCCGCGGCGCTGGAGGACCACCTGGGCGTCGCCCTGTTCGAGCGGCGGCCCGCGCAGCCTGGCGCTGACCGACCAGGGGCGCATCCTGCAGGGCGCGGCGACCGAGCTCCTGGAGCGCCTGCAGGACACCACCGACCGCCTGCGCACGTCCGGCGGCGCGCCGCATCTGACCGTGACCACCACCGGCGGCTTCGCCTCGCTGTGGCTGATCCCGCGCCTGCGCACGTTCACCGCGCTGCACCCCGATGTCGACGTGCGCATCTCGGCCAGCTACAAGACGCGTCAACCTGGAGCGCAGCCTGGTCGACGTGGCCGTGCGCTACTGCCAGGCGGAGGAGGCGCCGGAGGAGCGCGATACGGCTGTTCGGCGAGGAGCTGTTTCCGATCTGCAGCCCGGCGCTGCTAGAGCGACGATGCGCACCCCTGCGTACGCTGCAGGACCTGCGAGCACCACGCGCTGCTGCACATCGACGAAGCGCAGGGGCCCGCTCGACTGGGGCACCTGGCTTGCCGCCGCAGGGCCATGTCGGATCTCAAGCCCGCGCGCCTCGCATGCGCTTCGACAGCTACGAGCAGATGATCCAGGCCGCGCTGAGCGGCCAGGGCGTCGCCATGGGCATCGGCCGGCTGGTCGGCCGGCCTGATCGAGGCCAGGGCGGCTGGTGGCGCCGTTCGCCAAGAGCGTGATCGGCTCGCGCGCCTATTACATCATCCGCTCGGCCTGCACGCGCATCGCGGCCGCACGTGCAGGCGTTCGTGGACTGGCTGATCGAGGAGGCCAAGACGGCGCCTGGCCGCCGAGCGCGCAAGCAGGGCCTCAGCTCCACCACCACCAGCGGCGCAGTCAGGCGGCGCAGCGCGGCGAGCACGCTCAACGCCGTGATGCGTGCCGGTGCGCGGGTTCTCCTCGGAGGGGATGTTCTCGATGGTCATGGTGAGGTCCGAGAGATCGGACTTCGACGATGACGGTGTGGGTGTTGCGCGTGACGCCGGGGTCGGCCCAGACCTCCACGCGCGTCTTGATCGGGGCCGATGCCGGCAAGCGACAGGGCGACGGCCACGTTGACGTTGGCGGGGAAGCCGGCGATCGCCTCCGCGCGCTGCCGTCGAACACCCGCAGCGGCTCCTTCAGGCCATCCACCGAGATGCCGCGCTGCGCCAGCAGCGGCGCGCCGGCAAGGCCCGCCGGCGGCTTGCGCGTGACGATCCTGGCCGAGGCGATCTCGCCTTCGGCCGTGGCGCGCACCGCATCGAGGCCGAGCAGTGCGCCGGTCGGGACGATGATGCGGGCGCCCGTCTGCGCGCGCGCAGCTCGACGAGCTGCATGTGATCGATGAGCAGCGCCCACCGACAGCGGCATGAAGATGCGCCCGCGCTCCACTGCCGGCTCGGCGATGGCGCCGAACTGCGCCGAGGGCAGGCACTCTACGATGACGTCGGCAGCCTCGGCAGGCTCGGCGAGGCCGACGAGCCGCGGCGGCGACCTGAAGGCAGGCGGTCGCCTTGCGCGCTCTTGTCCTGATCGCGTGCGGCGCTGCGACAAGGCGGATGCCGGGCACGCGCCCCGCGTCGACGGTGCGCGCCACCGCCATCCCGATGGCGCCCAGTCCGGCGATGCCGAGCGTGAGATCAGGTTGCGGCGCGGCCAGCTGTCACGCCACCTCGCCGGCAAACCGACCCGTCTCGCGCCGGGTGTCCCTCCCCTGCGGTGACGGCACTGCCGTCGCCGCGAAAGAGGGGGAGGGCGGAACGCCACGGGCTTAGCCTCGCCGATGTCGTCGCGCTCTACATGACCGCCGACCGGCGGGCTAAGTCCGATGGCGTTCCTGGTGGGGGTAAGTCTTGCAGCGATGCGCGGCCGGTCGCCCCCACCCGATGCGTCCAGCGGCTTAGCGCGGCTGGTGTGCGCTCGGCGAGGTGTTGGAGCTGGCCGCCGCTAAACCGCGGACGCATGGCCCTCCTCTCGTCCGCGTCGAAGGCGTGGTCCGCCTTCGACGCAGGGGAGGAGGAAATCCGCCGCCGTCGCCGCGTTCTCTTTAGCGTCTCGCCAGGGCCTCGGGCCGGCGCTCGACATCCGGGATGACTGGTGGAGCCCTGGTTCATGGGTTCCCTAGTTGAACGTAGCCAATGCATCGGCATAGCCCACGCGCTCCGCCGGTGGTACGGGATAGCGCGCCACGTCGCGCGAGGATCGCCTCACGTCGTCAGTCCGGCGCGCCTTCACCGCGCAGTCGAGGAACAGCTGCAGCAGCACGTCCTGCTGCGCGTGGCTGCCGCCGAGACCCGATCATGCCGGCCAGCGCAGGCCGCATCAGGTCGCAGGCCTGCGCCGAGGTTCCCCTGGCACGCGCCAGCACCGCCTCGCTGATCGGCAGCGCAGCAGTCGCGCACCAGCGGAGCGGCGGTGCCGCTGCCCGGCGCGCGGCGAAGGCGCGTAGCCCATCGAGCATGCGCGCCGGCGCCCTCACCAGCGCCGGCGGCGGCGAGCGCCATCATCCAGTGCGGCAGGGTGAACGTGGAGAGGCAATCGCCGATGCGCGCCTCGGCCTTGTCGGCCAGCTCGCCCCAGCGCGCGCCCACGTCGATGCCCTGCCGCTCCAGCCGGAACAGCATGGAGGCGGCGTTCTGGACGTCGATGTAGATGTCGGGCTGAGCCTGCGGTCAGCGGCGAGGCGAGGTTGCGGAAGCTGCTGGTCGTAGAGCTCCAGCACTTGCGCGAACTCGCGGCGCTCGAAATGGTAGAGGCCGCGGTGCCACCACAGATGGTGCTTGAGGTTGTTGCCGCCTCCCAGTGGGGCTCGAGCCTGGCCAGCCAGGCGATGCCCTCCTCCGGGCCGCCCCTGCATCTCCAGGACGTGCGGCGACGCCGTGCGCGGCCCACAGGTCGCCAGGGGCGAGGGCGATGGCCTCGCGCCCGGCAGCCTCGGCGACGGCGTAGTTGCCGAGCTCCTCGTGCGCGAAGCAGCGGCAGGCGAGCAGCACCGGCCAGCCGGCAAGCTCGGGGCTCCAGCGCTCGCATCGTCGCGTCGGCTTGTGCCGCCATCGCCTGCGGCCGACCGTACCAGAAGGCCAGGAAGTGGTGCAGGCGGAAGGCCAGCACGTCGAGCGGGTGCTCGGCCGAGGATCTGCTCCCAGGCGGCAAGCGTGGCGTCGATGTCGCCCGCCACCCAATGCGCCAGCGCGGCGACGTGCGCCTGCTCGCGGCGCGTGTGGCGCTCGCCGAGAGCCGCCGCGAGGCCTCCAGCGCCTCGCGCGCCGCCGGCACAGTTGGCTGCGTTGAACCCCAGCATGAGAAATAGCCCTTGAGCACGTGCGCGAGGCCGAACTCCGGGTCGGCGGCGAGCAGCTGGCTGCAGGCGTGACGGGCGCGTCGGCGCGATAGGTGAGATAGCCCTCGACCGTATGGTTGAAGGCGCGGGCGGCCTCGTCGGAGGCCGTGGAAATGGGCAAGTCCGTGCAGGTCTTGCGCCGGCATGCGTCCTCGGGCTCGGGTCGTTGGCGTCTAGGCATAGTCCTAGCGCATTCACCCAAGCAGGGCGCATGGCGCAGGCGGCTCGCCGATCTGTTCGCATCATTGCCCAGCGGAATTTCGCATGCGCTAGTGTGCGTCCATGGCAATGCAAAGCCGACGAGATCCAGGGAGCGTCAAGTGAAGAAAGCTATGCCTTGTGCGGTGGCCGCCGCGCTGTCGCCGCTTGCAGCCTGGCGGCGCCGGCCAGGCGCCCAGCAATACCCGAGCGGGCCGATCAAGATGATCGTGCCGTGGGCGGCCGGCGGCGACACCGACAACATCTTCCGGCCGTTCGCGCCGCTGCTGCAGAAGCACCTCGGGCAGCCGGTGGTCATCGCCAACGTCGGCGGCGCCTCGGGCACGCGTCGGCGCGCAGGAGGCGAAGGGCTCGCCTGCCGACGGCTACACGCTCTACGCGGTGCACGACTACATCCATCTCGACGTACTACGCCGGCGTCGCCGACGTGCAACTACACCGACTTCGAGCCGATCTGCCTGCTGGCGGCGACGCCGTCGGTGCTGACCGCCAGCCCGAAGACGCCGTGGAAGAACTGGAAGGAGTTCGTCGACGACGCCAAGGCGCGGCCCGGCCAGATCACGGTCGGCGCCACGCTCGGCTCGACCAGCCACATCTTCCCGGCGCTGATCGAGAAGGCCGCCGGCATCAAGTTCAAGTACGTGTCCTACGAGGGCCTGGCGCCGCGCATGAACGCCATCCTCGGCGGCCACATCGACCTCACCGACTCCAACCTGACGCAGAAGGGCAAGGTCGAGGCCGGGCAGCTCAAGTTCCTCGCCATCGCCACCGAGCAAGCGCCATCCCGAGATGCCCGAACGTGCCGACGCTGAAGGAGCTCGGCGTACAACATCGTCTACGAGGTCGATGCGCGGCCTGATGGTGCCGAAGGGCACGCCGCGCCGAGTGCGCGCCAAGCTCGTCGAGCGCCTGCGGCAAGGCGGCGGCCGAGGAGCCCGACGTTCGCGCACGCGATGAAGCTGCAGGGCACCGACGTGCGCCTATCTCGACGCGCAAGGCCTACGGCGACTTGCTCGAAGCAAGATCGACGACCGAGAACAAGATCTGTCATGACCGACCTCGGGCTCATCAAGCTGAGACGCGATATGAGGCTGTCGGGCGCGACGGGATCGCGGGCTGATCGGCCTCGCGGCGAGCCTTGTCTCTTGCGCCTGCACGCTCGGCCTGCCAGGACAGCCCGCTCGTGCCGATCGGGCCGGGCTTCTATCCGCGCATCGTGCTGGTGTCATGGCCGCGATCCTCAGCGCTCGCGTGCTGCAGGACATCGCTGCTCAGCGGCAACGCCGCGCCAGTCGCCGGACAGCCGGCGCGAGCAGCGTCGCAACTACGGCTGGTTGCTGGCCATCGTTCGCCGTGTTCGGCGATCTATATGCGCGCTGCTGCCGCTGCTCGGCTTTCGCATCGCCACGGCGTTGTTCGTCGCCGCGCTGCAGCGCGTGCTGGAGCGGCCGACGACGATTGCGCGCAGTGGGCGCATCCAGCTGGCGATCGCCGATCGGCACGGCGGCCGTCACGTATCTCGTCTTCGAGCGCTATCTGTCGGTGCTGCTGCCGCGCGGCAGCTGGACGAACTGGTGATCCATGTTCGATCTGCTCGGCAGCGGCATCGTCAACATCCTGCAGTGGAAATACCTGGTGCCGCTGTTCATGGGCACGCTGGTCGGCGTGGTCGGCGGCTCGCTGCCGGGCGTGACCATCACCATGACGGTGATCGTGATGCTGCCGTTCACCTTCGGGCTCGAGCCGCTGCAGGGCCTGGCCGGCGATGATCGGCGTCTACGTCGGCGGCTCGACCGGCGGCCTCATCACCTCGCTGCCTGCTCGGCATCCCGGGCACGCCGTCGGCGATCGCCACCACCTTCGACGGCTTTCCCGATGGCGCAGCAACGGCGAGCCGGGCAGGGCGCATCTGGCTCGGCGTCTGGGCTTCGATCCTGGGCGGGCTGCTCGGCGCGCTGTGTGCTGGTCGTTGCTGACCGGGCCGCTGGCGGCGATCGCGCTCGAGTTCGGCCCGTGGGAGTACTTCTCGCTGTTCGTGCTGGCGCTGGCGATGGTGGCGGGCCTGACCGAGGCCTCGCTGGTCAAGGGCTGCTCTCCGGCGCGATCGGCCTGCGTCATCACCGGTGCTCGGCACCGACCCGATCGGCCAGCGTGCCGCGCTTCACCTTCGGCTCGGAGTTCATCGGCGGCGGCTTCGCCGTTCCTGCCCGTGCTGATCGGCATCTTCGCCTTCGCCCAGATCATGACCGACATCGAGAAGATGGGCAGCGGCGACGAAAGGCAGACGAACGGCCGGCGGGCGCAACGTTCGAGCGTTCTCGCACCTGCAAGGTCAACTGGGAGATCTTCCGCCAGCCCGTTCCTGCTGCTGTGGGCGACCATCGTCGGCCTCGTCATCGGCATGCTGCCGGCGATCGGCGGCAGCGCGTCGAGCGTGATGGCCTACGACCAGGCCAAGAAGTTCTCCAAGCACGCCGGAGAAGTTCGGCAACGGCATCCCGGAGGGCATCATCGCCTCGGAGGCCTCCAACAACGCCAACGTCGCCGGCTCGCTGGTGACCATCATGGCGTTCGGCATTCCCGGGCGACGCGGTCACCGCGGTGATGCTGGGCGCCATGACCATCCACGGCATCCAGTCCGGGCCGCTGTTCATCTCGCAGAACCCGGCGCTCGCCTACGGCATGTTCGCGGCCTACATCCTCGCCCATCCGCTGATGCTGGCGATCTGCTCGGCGTTCATGCCGGTCATGATCCGCATCGCCAGCGTGCGCCTCGCGGTGCTGGCGCCGGTGGTGCTGGTGCTGTGCGTGGTCGGCGCCTACGCGCTCAACAACACCATGCAGAGCGTGTACGTGCTGCTGATCTTCGGCGTGCTCGGCTACATCGATGGTGAAGTTCGGCTTCCGCTGGCGCCGCTTCATCCTGGGCGTGATCCTCGGCGACCAGATCGAGATCAACCTGGTCCGCGCCATCATGACCGACGACAATCCCTGGCTGTTCCTGACGCGGCCGATCTCGGGCGGGTTGCTGATCGCCGTCCGCTCTCTCGGTCGCGCTCGCCATCTGGCAGCACATCCGCCACCAGAAGCGCACCGCCGGCGAAGGAGGACGCGGATTTCTGAGGGTGCCACGTCGGTCCCGGACCCGCGGCCCGACGCCATTGCGCCAGCACCGATGCCGGCAATACGCAGCGTGTGACCGCAGCGGTCCCGGACAGCCGCCGGGGCAAATGGCGTCGGACCCAGAGGGTCCGGACACCGAAGTCACGGTGTCAGACCCGCGGGTCTGACCACCTCCACCGTCAGCCGCATCGAGGGCGCGTTGGATGCCGCAGAAGGCCTCGAAGGTGCCGGGGCCGGGGAAGCGGATGGTCACGCGTCTCGTGCGGCTCCTGGGCGCCCGGAGTTGAAATCGAGCGCGGGTCGTAGATGCGCACGTTGTGGGTGCGCGTGTCGTCGTTGAGGACGGTGCAGCGTCCGGCCGGCCTTGAGACGGACGTGCTGCGGCGAGAACAGCTTGTTGGCTCTGGCTGACGACCGTGGTATCGGCGGGCGGCGGCGCGCCGCGGCCGGCTGGGCGGCGTTCGACCCAGGGCTCGGTCGAGGGCTGCGGCGGCGTCTCGCTCGACAGGCTCTGAGGAAGCGCGACGCAGGTCGGCGCGCTCCTGGTCGGTGAGGCTGCAGATGTCGGGCAGGTCCTGGCCGCGCGCGTCGGGCGACGCCGCCGCATCTCGTAGATGCGCACCACGTCGTCGAGCGTGCCGAGCGAGCCGTCGTGCATGTAGGGCGCGGTCCAGGCCAGCTCGCGCAGGGTCGGCACCTTGAAGGCGTGGTCGGCGACGGCAAGGCCGACGATGGGGCCGCGGCCCGCGATCCTCGCTCGGCAGGCCGATGTCGTAGAAGCCGTGGTCGGTGAAGGCAAAGCCGGTGTGGCAGTTGCGATGCAGCGGCCCTTGCCGGTGAAGATGCGCAAAGCCGTTGACCTCCGACGGCGTGAGCGCGCCGGCATCGCCGGCGACCCATCGGTCGAAGCGGGTGGGCGGCGAGACCAGCGCTGCGCTCGTAGGCCGCGAGCGCCTTGGCGATGTTGCCGGGCGAGATCTGCGGGTCCGGCGCGAAGCGCCTGCGCGAACGCGCGCACGTAGCTGTCGTGGCGCGAGAGGCGTGCCACGCCGTTCTCGAGCGGTGGAGCCCATCTCGTCGGGGTGCTCGACGGGGAAGCGCACCTGGTCTTCCAGGCTCGACGCGCGGCCGTCCCAGAACAGCAGCGGGCTCCAGGCCACGTTCCACAGGCGTCGGGCGTGTGGCGCACCAGCGGCTTGCCGGTGACGCCCTTGCCGGTGGACTCGCCGTCGGTGAAGGCGAGCTTGGGGTCCGTGGCAGGAGCGCGCAGGCGATGGTGCCGGTCGAGAGACATCTCGGGGTCCTCGAACAGGCGCTTGCCAAGCGCGACCTTGCCGGCAGCCGGCGGATTGCCGGGAGGGTGGACGAAGGGCCGGGCGAACTTCGCCTTCAGCGCGACCAGCGGGTCGGCCGGGGCTAAAGTGGTGCCGGCTCGACGCTACCACAACGCCGCGCTCGCCAGCCCGCAGAAACCCAGCAATAGCAATACGTAACTGAACGAAGTACAT